>Ga0066376_10005255_pt1 | contig 11044 bp, 10 predicted proteins | sample Knorr_S15_td_Bot_FD_77009 | JGI IMG/M metagenome (GOLD analysis project Ga0066376, IMG submission 77009) | Marine microbial communities from Southern Atlantic Ocean transect - Knorr_S15_td_Bottom_ad_5009_LV_A | ecosystem: Environmental > Aquatic > Marine > Oceanic | place: Southern Atlantic... | reverse complement strand
TGATTATCCGTTTTTAGCCGTAAATGCGCTTCTGTGCCACTAGCGTAGGTGCTCCGCCACTGTTTGGGCATTTAGGCGCATCATATTGATATAGCTGGTGGCCTCATTTTCCCCAACGCCTGAATATAAGATTCCCACGGCGATACCCGAGTCCTCTGCCGCCCGGCGGACAACATCGGAGCCGAACTGAGGCCCCATGAATATCGCCGGGATTCCCTGACGGTCCAAACGTTCAAGAACTTCCACCACGGCTTGTGGGCTCACTTCGTCGGCGTCGCTAGCCACGAAGGCGGAGGCCTCCCATCCGTAGCGCTCAGCCAGATGACCGAAAGCGTCGTGGTAGGTTATCAAGTGCCGGAGTTCAGGCTCAACTTGGCCTAGTATCCGGTTGAGTTCCAAGTCCAATTCCCTCAAAAGGCCGATGTAGTCTTGGGCGTTGGCGTCATATTGACGCTCATGGCCAGGATCGGCGGCAACCAAGCCGTCTCGGATGCGCTCCACGTAACTGATAGCAAAGGCCGGGTTCTGCCAGAAGTGGGGATCATCCTCCCCTTGGGTCAGACCCCTAGCCGCAACTACTTGGGTCGAGTTTTCCTTCCCGGCGCTATCCAGAACCGGAGCTAAAAAATCATCCAAACCAAATCCATTCAATACGACTACCTGAGCCCGGTTAATTGCGATGCTATCTTCCGGCGTCGACTGGAATGAATGCACGTCGGCCCCCGGCGGCACCAATGAACGCACTTCAACCAATTCCCGGCCGACATTTTTCACCATGTCGGCCAACAATGCGGTGGTGGCAACCACCTGCAATTTTCCCCCGCTTTCAGGCGTAGAGGTGGATTGGACTCGGTCGTCGCCGCAGGCCGCCAGAAAAGCCATGACGAGCATTATTGCGCCTATGAGGCCAGGATTCCCAGCGCCGCTATTGGTTTTTAGGGGTTTTTTTATTCGGTGTATCAACAGTAATAGTTAATGATACTCAGTATCAATAATGGTCAAAAAAAGAGACTTATACGTTTGCCATCTGTGTTTTTTCTGTCTGCGTTTGGGTAGAAATACAATCGCGACAGCGACCGTAGACCTCCAGCCAATGGCCGCTCAATTGAAATTCGTGGGCCGATGAAACCTGACGCAACAGGTCTTCGATGTCGCAGCCCAGCAGGTCTTCCGAAGCGCCGCACTCCACGCACAGGAGATGATGATGGTGACCCCGGTGGCTTAGCTGGTAGTGTAGGTCGCCGTCTTCCAAGAGAACCCGGCACAGCACGCCCGCTTCCACCAACAACTTGAGGGACCGGTAGACTGTGGCCCGGCCCACTTTGGGAAGCCTCTCCCTGATTTCCTCAGCAGTAAAGTGGCGTTGCTGGGAGGCGATGGCATTGGCCACGGCACGGCGCGGCGACGTTGACCGGTAGCCCTGGGCTTCCAGGGAATCCAGCAGCTCCTCGGCCAAGGAAATACCTCTTCGTCTCATCGTAAGTAATACCCGGTGCTAATAATAACTAGTTATTGATACCTAGTCTCTTTAATGATTTGAGTGTATCACCCTCCGGGAATGGAGTCTAGCGTGACTGGGATTGTGTCGCACGTTTCCCGCCGGTAAAAGGGGCGTCGCCTCAAATCTGTCGTTCTGAGGAGTGAAGCGACGAAGAACCTCTTGGCCCAGACGTAAAGATTCTTCGCTCCACTCAGAATGACATGGCAAAGGAGACTCTTGGGGCAAACACGTAAGGAGAGGAATTAACGGGCAGGTTATACCGTTATTGCCCTGACGACCGACTGTAGTCAGCCTTCTAAGGGGGGCGGGCCGCAACGAATCATGATCGTTAGACGACTCATCGATTAATTGATGTTACTTGTACCAGGAATCTCCGGCGGGTGGCCAGGGATTGTCCGACACCAAGACCTGTGATAGCTGGGTGAATGCGCCCTTCATAGCGCTGGGGTGCAGCCAGATGCTGTTGAATCCCAGGTTTACGTAGTTTTCGGTCTGCCTGGACGATGTGTAGCGAATGCCCAGCTCTTTTAACTCAGCATCGACGGCGAGGGAGTCGTCTATCTCGTAGATGATCAGGTAGATGCCCTCGCCATATTTCTCCAGAAACCGGGAGGATGGCGCGTCCTCGCCCATGGGTTGGGCCAATTCAATAAAAGTGTCTCCACCAGCCAGAGGGAGCACCGCTATTTCCAGTTTCGTGAAGCTGGCCTCGAACCTGGAAGTGGCCTTTAGCCCGAACATTTCTCCCCACTTGCGAATGGCCTCATCCAAGTCTTTAACCAATATCGCTACCTGACGGAGTTGGCGGGTCTTGGGCTGGTGGTCGATTCTTTGCCAGTTGGGGCCAGCGGCTGGCCAAGGATTGCCTGTCTGGGGCGATTCTATGATTTCCAGGAAAGCGCCGTTCGCCGCAGATGGGTGGATGAAAGCAGAGCGCTGCCCACCTTCCTCAGTTTCTCCGGTGATTCGGACGTCCAAGGATCTCAAGTGGGTAATCAGTTGGTCGTATTTGTTGGACTCGAATATCAGTAGATAGGGCGCTTCCCCTCGCCGCTCCAGAAAGCGGCCACCGGAGGTATCGGCGGAGGTAGGTTGCAATAATTCGACGAAGGTTCCGTTTCCAGCGGGCAGCACCATGTTCTTGAGTCCGTGTTGGGACAGGTCCTCTGAGAAACAGGATTCCATTCCCAAGGCGCTACGGTACAACTCATGGCCTTCTTCCAAGTCTCGGACCATAAACGCGACCTGTCTTAATCTCTCCAACATGGCAAGCACCTAGCTATGGAATCTATGATCTGCGGTCAAACTTGCAGCAGGCCCAAAATAGGCCTCGGTGTATCAAGCCCATCATAGTCATTCCGGCCCCATCACAGTCATTCCGGCGCAGGCCGGAATCCAGAAATCGTCTAGATGCAGCAATTTTCTGGACACCGGCCTCAGCCGGTGAGACGGACTGGATTATTAATTTCTTGTTGAAAGTAGTCAGTTGAAAGTAATCGGTCGAAAGTAATCGGCGCAGAAAGAAAACCCCGCTCATACTGGGTAATTGAAAAAGTGGTTAATCAGCACTGCTGGGCAATGCGATTATCGCCTTGCCGCCCACGTATCTCTCGCCTTCGGCTCCCGTGAGCATCACGTCGCACTCAACCAGGTTCTCCCCATCTTCCTGCCTGGTATCGGTCACGGTGGCGGTAACGGTGAGGGGTTTGTGGTGAGGCACGGGCTGGCGAAAAACCACATCCAGGTCCTTCAAAGCGCCAGCGCCCGCCCAGTCGGTCAAAAGACGGGTCATGATGGCCATGGCCATGATACCTGGCACTATGGGTCCGGGAAGTCCTACCTTGGTAGCTGATTCGGAATCGGTGAACCGGTTGGGCTTACGGTTCTCCCACACCTGGCAAAATGCTTCGACGCCGTCGTCTGTGGCTTCAGTTTCCATGGGGCCGATTTCGTCCCCAAGCTCTACATCTTCAAAATCGGGCAATTCTAAACTCCCTGTCCTCTTTCAGCATTGATACCGGCTTGCCCAAACGCCGCCGGCGCGAGCAAACGTCACTCCTTGACGGCGAAGGATTCTTGAACGTCGGCAACGACTTCGCCGTGTTGGTTCCGGAAGGTTGTCTCCCAGACCACGAAAACCATGGTGCCGCTTCTACCGGTCTTGGGATACACATCTTTCAAGTGAGACGAGGCGGTCACTTGGTCTCCGGCTACGATGTCCCCTCTGGGCTGTACCCGCTGCCCGGCATGGACCTGCATCTTGCCGAAGTCCAGGTTGATATCGGGCAATTTAACCCGACTCACAAATACGGTGCAAAAGGTTGGTGGAGCCAGCAAGCCCTTGTATCCCGCCGCCAACGCAGCAGCCTCGTCAATAAAGACCGGGTTGGTCTCGCTCAGGCTGGCGGTGAATGCCTGGATGAGTTCTGTGGTGACATCGAAGGGGCCAGCCAGATGCTCTTTCCCATAGAGAGAGCGATCGTATTCAAGTTCCATTACCATGATTTTCCCCCAGAGTTGAGTTGTTGGTACGGTGGCCAATGCCAGGTCGGCGAGGTAATGAGTAGAAGTGTGTTAAGTTGAGGCGCCTTTTTGGGTATCTTGCAACCATACAGGCTTAAACTGGCCGGAATGAAGGGCCTCAACCAAGTCTTGCTCGGTTACAATCGTCGCTTCAAAGTTGGTGAGGCATGTGCCTATGTGGCTGGTCAGGTGGGCATCGCTGCCGCCGGTGCCCAGATATCCGTGTTGGGAACACAAATCGCTGGCCCGTTCGTTCTCGCCCTGTCGGCTGCCGCCGTTTAGGAGTTCCACTATGCCCACGTCCGGAAAGGATTCTCCCTGCTCCATGTAATCTACCAGGCCGATGCCGAAACGTCCCGGATGGGCGGGCAATGCGAATGCCCCGTGGTGACTGGCCGCCTTCATAAGCTCCCGGGCGTCCATCCTAACATCGGCAAAATCAAGCTCTTTGGTCAACGGTTCTGTCACCCCATAAACCAGGAAATGGCCGAATCGGGTGTCCAATTCCGAGCCTTTCAGCACCAAAACGTTGTACTGCTCGGCCAGAGAAGAATAATCCAGGTGGGCGTCAAATTTACGGTGTTCGGTCAAAACGATTCCGTCTACGGTGTTGCCTCTTTTTCGCAGTACCTGAATCCATTTCAAATATTGCTCCACGGTGGCCCGAGAATCGTCGGAAGAAACCGAGTGGCTATGCATGTCCAAGTACATGTTTCCGAGGTGCCTCCAAAAAGGGACTGTTTTTGTCGATTGAGTTGTTGCCGTGTTCCCGGAGTGCTCAAAATGCAACACGGGACAGCATTCATGTGCGTCAAGAAGCGGTTGTGCCGCTGGCATCATCATAAATGCTGGCGGCAGAATCATCAACCGCCTTGGCGGATTTCGACGGTGGAGCCGAGACTATGAAGCGAGGATTGATGCAGCCAAGTTGCGTGAATTCCGGAGGGAATATTCGGGCTGAAAAGGGCGCTCAGGTATCGGGATGAAGCTTTTTTTGTTCGGCTTGAAGAACATCTATGTCTTCCCGGTAGCGATCAAAAATCTGAGGAACATCCCAGCTTTGCAAGCCGGAATAGGTGTCTATCTGAGAACGGTGGTGCACCTCATGCTCCAGCATCATCATTAGTATTCGCCACCCGCTGACCGTTCCATCGGTGTCAATCAGGGGAATCCTCCGGTCCAGCCACTCCGGAGACGTCCCTCCGATGCGCCGGTGAAACTCTTGAGCGGAGGCCTCCAAAGTGGGAATCCAACTAGCCTGGCTGTCGGTGATGGGGTTTTCCCAATCGTATATCCAGCCTTCGTCCCGGTAGGCTTTGGCGAAGTAGAGACGAGATTCGGCCATGTGGGCCACGATTTGGGCGATGCTCCAGGATTTTTCCCCTTCGCCCACAGGCGGCGCCCAGTTTTCGGCAGCCGAGGGCAGAGCTTGGATGTCGCGAAGAGACCGGCGGTGCACCGAATCGAAGTAGCGAAGGAAAGAATCAGGGTCGGTAATCATAACTTTTGCCGCCTCTTATTTAACCGGTGAAATTGGAATTATCGGCGAATTGTGGCCTGATGCGCTAACACGACCAGTTCACGGTCGCGGACTGCAGAGAGCCTCGCAGGCCTGTAAGCCGGGTTCTGTATCCCGACTAAGTCGGGACGGTGACCATCTATCTAGCCTAACCAACCCTCAATAAATGGGAGTTAGTCTCCCGCCATGGGCGGAACGATGTTGCCATCGAGGTCAAGCAGCCAACCCGGGGACGAGCCGGGCACCCATAGTCCCCCTATTTGGCCTTGCTCCAGGTGGGGTTTAGCCGCCGCTGCGTCACCGCAGTCGGCCGGACGCTCTTACCGTCCGATTTCACCCTTGTCCCGACAAGTCGGGGCGGTATGTTTCTGTGCCACTTTCCGTCTCCCATGTCCACTGCGAAGCGGCCACGAGATCCTGGGAGTTACCCAGCACCCTGCCCGGAGGAGCCCGGACTTTCCTCCCCCCCGATATATCGGAGCGGCGGTCACCCAGCCTACTTGGCTCTCCAATCGCACTCTAGCATAGGGGATAAATCAGGGTCAAGAAAAGTAGATCCGGGGGCGATAACCGTGTTAGCCGTAATCGGCGAAAGGGGAGAATATGAGGAGTCTCTTCGTATCATCGGGAAGGCCGGTATTCTGGAATACGGCCCTTGTCGGAATGGCGGGTCAGAAAACTTATAAGCCTTTGTGCCCGCCTGAAGCATTAAGTTAGCGGCTCAGCCCGGCTAGGTGGTGCAGAGGATGCGACCGCAACTGCTGCATAGCACAGTCAGGTGGGCGCTACGCACTTTTTGGCGCTGTTGGGTGGGCAAGGACATTCGGCATGCCTGGCACAGCCCTCGTTCCACCATAGCTACTCCCAGACCACCCTTGGTCCTGCGCAAATTCTCATACTGCTGTACGGACGCCGGGTCCAGAATGGCCGCCATTTCATCTCTTTGCGAAGCGACCAAGGAAATCTCTGCATTGGAGCTTTTGAGTTCTTCTTCCAACTCAGTCCGCCGTTTTTTCCAAGTGCTGGAAGTTTCCGCCAACTGCTTTTCCAGATCGTCGCACCTACCCTGTGATTCTTCCGCCCGCAATCCTAGTTCCGCCAATTGGGCATCCACCTTTTCCAGGGCGTTTCGGACGTTGGTAGCCTCTTGTTCCATGCTTTCCAGGTCCCTGGGATTGGTAACAGAACCGTCGTAGAGCTGTTCATCCAAACGGGTGGACCGCTCCCGCTGGGCTTCCGAGTCTTGCTGCTGGGTTTTATGCTGGCTTTGGAATTCCGCCAGACGGGTTTTCTCCCCTTGGAGTTCCTCTTCCAACCTCTCCATTCCTATGCCAACGTTGAGTTCACCTTCGGCTTTCTGGGTAACTTTTCGGATACGGTCTAGAACAAGGTCCAACTCTTGCAAAGAAAACAGTTGCTTGGCGGTTGTCATATAAGCGCACTCTAGCCCCGTTTGTACTGGAACCCGTCGAACGAATTCTAAGAACTGATTCTAGAAAGCCCTCAAGACATTGTCAACATTTTCAGTAATCCGGTGTTTGACGCTCATATCAACGGTATACACAATCATGGAGACGGGACTGGGGCTACTTTCCCAGCCTATCATGTATAGTTATGTCAACCAATCGGGGGCCGAGGTCGAAGATTCATGCGGATACTGCACTTTTCAGACCTGCACATCGGCGTTGAGAACTACGGGCGCACCGACCCCGATACCGGTCTCTCCACCCGATTGGGTGATTTTTTGGAATCTTTGGACAAGGTGGTGGAATTTGCTCTCACCCAGAATGTTGACTTAGTTCTACTGGCCGGCGATGCATACAAGGGCCGAGATCCTTCCCAGACCCATCAACGGGAATTTGCCAAGCGTCTCGCTCGTCTGTCCCAGGCCCAGATACCCACGTTCTTGTTGGTGGGCAACCATGACCTACCCAATGCCACGAGCCGGGCTAATGCTGTAGAAATATTTTCCACCCTGAGCCTGCCCCACACCTACGTGGGGTCCCAATTGGATAATTACTTAGTGACCACGCCGTCGGGTCCGATACAGGTCTTGGCGGTACCCTGGCCCAGAAGAAGCGTATTAGTGGGCCGGGAAGACTCCCGGGGCTTATCGATTGAGGAAATCCGAGGGATGATTGAAGCCAGGATGACCGAAGCCATAGCGCTAAGGGCCGAACAACTCGACCCCGCGATACCAGCGATAATTGCCGGACACGTCACTGTCAGCGGCGCCACAGTGGGCACCGAAAGGTCAATGATGCTGGGACAAGACCATGTGTTGCTGGTGAGCGCCTTGGAGCGCCCACAGGCGGATTACGTGGCTTTGGGGCACATACACAAACACCAGATACTGCGCAGCGGTTCCCCTATGGTGGTCTATTCGGGGAGCTTGCAAAGAGTTGATTTTAGCGAAGAGGACGATAATAAAGGTTTTTGCGTTATCGACCTAGACCCGGCGGCTCCCCAAGGCCGGAGATTGACCAATTTCCAATTCCAATCCCTGGGCGCCAGACCCTTCGTCACCATAGACGCATCCGTAGCATTGGGTGATGCGGACCCAACCCAGTCGGTGTTGCGGGCAATCGCCCGAAAGGATATTGCCGGAGCCGTTGTGCGGGTTCGCATCAGCGTGCCCCAGGAAATGGAAGGACAACTCAGGGAGTCGGATATTCGGGAAGCCCTACAGGACGCCCATTACATCGCCGCCATCAGCCGGGAAACCCAGGATGGCGAAAGGCGCACCCGCTTAGCCGCCGAATCGGCAAGGGATTTACAACCGATGCAAGCCCTCAAGTTGTACCTGGAGAGCCGGGGAGTGGACTCCCAGAGACAAGAGCTAGTAATCCAAAAGGCAGAGGAGTTGGTGGAAGAGGAGGCAGCGGGGGCTGATTAAACGGCTGAAAAAGAGTGATGCTCAACCCCAAACCGGCGCTAACAAGAGGGGCCCGGTACAGCGGCCTTGTCTGGCGCAGCTTTATCGAAACAGCTCAAACGAAATAGGTCAAACGAAAGGGGTTAAAAGTGGAAAGGAATCAGACCAATGAACGGGTCAGCGACTGAGCTCCATCAACGAGCTCTTTGAAAATCTCTGGAACCGTGAGTATTTCGGAGATCAACCCGGCCCCAGCGCCGGTGTAGGCTATTCCAGCGTTAAGGTCGCCGTCCATCATTGCCACGCGAACTTGGGCCATGCCAAGTTCGGCTTCCCAAGCCTCCAAATCATCCCCTTCGCCCAGCAACCCGCTCTCTTTCATTTTTAAGGCCATGCCGTTTCGCAGCACACGAGTCGGCCAGCGATCGCCCCCGACGATAGTCGTGCCACTGTCTATGGCGGCCACGATTGCTTCTTTGTAGTTCTGATGGGAAATGCACTCGGCAGTCGCCGCAAAACGCGAGCCCATCTGAATACCTTGAGCGCCCAAGGCCAATGCCGACACGTATCCCCGAGAATCGACGATGCCTCCCGAGGCGACCACGGGAATGGTTACGGATCCGGCTATTTGGGGCACCAAAACCATGGTGGACACCTTATCCGGCCCTCTCAGACCACCACCTTCAAAGCCCTCAGCTATGACTATGTCGACGCCTTGAGCCTCGGCTCCCCTGGCGTGGCGGACGGTTACCACTTGGTGCATCACGATGTTGTCATGCTCTTTTAGCATGCCAGTGTACAACGCCGGGCTGCCACCGTAGGTTATAGCAATCTTCATTCCCTCTTGAACCCCGGCAGCGATGATCTCTTGAATCTGGGGGTGCGGCAGGTATAACGCAACACCGAAGGGATTATGGGTTATTCTCTGAACGCGGCGGATGTTAGCTTGCATATTGGCTATGACATCGCCGCCAGGCTCTATGCCTGCGGTAGGATGCAATATCCCCAAGCCACCTGCGTTGGAAACCGCCGCCACCAATTCAGGATTGGAGATCCAAGGCAGCCCTGCCTGCAGGATCGGCTGGCTGATCCCCAGCATGGTGCAAACCTTAGTCCGCTTCATGAGTCTCCTGTGTCTTTTAATCTATATAGTTGGCTGGTCTCATTGAGCTGGTCTCTTCGGGCCGTTCTCGTAGGGCCGGTGTCTTATGTGTCTATTCGACCCTGGAGAGAATGTGAGTGATTTTACGGCCAGTCAAAAGCTCTGTCAACAATGCTCTATCACCGAGGTTGGAGCTTGGCTTCAAGTATCGACTTTCCAGAATCCAATCAGCGGCAATTTAGCTAGTTTAGTGATAAATTGACCTGCCAAGGCTTCTTGCGGCTCAATCGTTAGGTTTCCATTAGCATTTGGCGTATATATAGTTGCTTTCGCGCTTGCCGTTGAAGCCAGCGATGACGCTTTACTTTTCCTACAGGATACTGCCCTTCGCAGGATGGAAAAAGACAATGTATCTAAAAATGATTGTTTTATTCATAGGCATCTTGGCCCTCACCGCCTGCGGTGGTGGCGATTCGAGCCCCACTGCGGAGCCAACTGTTACAGCGGCTCCCACAACCGCACCCACAGCCACCTTGAGTGCGCCCATCGTGGGTACCAGACCCAAGGTACGTCCAGCTGTGCGGCAAACCTGCGCCATCTCACCGGCACTTTCGATTACACGAATCGACGGCACACGCATCGACCGCACCCACATCGATGGTCAATAAACTTCAACGGCGAATTTAACGCAGAATCTAGCAAGTTAATCGGACGTTTCAGCGTTCATGTCGGCGATCGATGGCAGACCGCCCAAACTAGTGGCGCTCCGCAGGGCATTAATCACCGCCCTAGCCGTAACTTCCACAGCCGCCGCTCCCAGGAGGGTCAAGTCCGCCGTCATGGGGCCGTTCTTGGCGGTTGATCCTGTAGCCAGAGCAAACATGGTGTCTCCGTCTCTTTCCGTGTGGCAGGGCCTGATGGTGAGGGCTAGGCCGTCGTGGCTAACACCTGCCAGGTAGTTGGCGCCCTCTTTGTTCAACGCAGCATCGGTGGCCACCACGCCTATGGTGGTGTTGCTCAGTGGCCCGGCAGCTTGACCCGCACGTCCAGACAACAACAAGTCCACCGGGTCGTCCATGCCTGACTCGCCGGGCCGCCGTGGACCGGCTATGAGCGAACCGGAGTGATAGTCGTAGACGCCCCCGTAAGCATTGACCGCCACTGCGGCGGCCACCGTAATGCCATCGGGCAATTTGATGGTCGCTGAGCCTATGCCCGACTTGATTGCTGCCTCCATGCCCCTACCCTTAGCCACTGTGGCACCGGTGCCTGCGCCCACACTACCCACTTCCATAGGGTCGGAACTTGCGCTCAAGGAGGCAGCCAGTCCGTCGGAGAACCTGGGACGAACGTCGGATGCCAACAAGCCCAAGTCGAACAAAACGGCCGCCGGAACGATGGGCACAACGACTGGGCCGACAGGAAACCCGATTCCTTGGCCTGACAAATAGTAAACAACCCCACCGGCGGCATCCAGCCCGAACGCACTGCCTCCGGTTAGGAGCAAGCCATGGACACGGTCTA
>Ga0066376_10005254_pt1 | contig 11044 bp, 8 predicted proteins | sample Knorr_S15_td_Bot_FD_77009 | JGI IMG/M metagenome (GOLD analysis project Ga0066376, IMG submission 77009) | Marine microbial communities from Southern Atlantic Ocean transect - Knorr_S15_td_Bottom_ad_5009_LV_A | ecosystem: Environmental > Aquatic > Marine > Oceanic | place: Southern Atlantic... | reverse complement strand
GATTCCACTTTTACCTATATCATCAAGCCTTCCAACAAAAGGAGAGACATATTGAGCCCCTGCTTTTGCAGCTAATATTGCTTGATTAGGAGAAAAACACAAAGTTACATTAACTCCTATTTTTTTTTTTGATAATTTTTTGCAGGTTTTGATACCATCTGGCGTTAAAGGAACTTTTACAACTATATTTTTAGCTATTTTTGATAATTTTATACCTTCTTTATACATTCCATCAAATTTTGTTGCAGTAACTTCTGCACTAACAGGGCCAGATACTGTTTGACATATTTCTTTAATTAATTCTTTAAAATTTTTATTTGATTTTGCTACAAGAGAAGGATTTGTCGTTACACCATCTAGTATTCCCATATCATTAATACGTTTAATTTCATTAATGTCCGCTGTATCTACAAAAAATTCCATTAAATTTAATAATAATTTTTTTTATAAGAATTAAAGATTGATATTATTATAGATAATAAATTTTAAATTGTTTAGTTAAAAAAAATTGAAAAGAAAAATAATTAATGTTTTACTTCCCCTACCGTTTAATCAAACATTTCAATATTTATGTAATGAGGATGAAAAAATTGAATTAGGAGATTTTATATTAGTTCCATTTAAAAATAAAATTGTAACAGGATGTATTTGGGAAAATAAAAGTAAATTAAAAAAAAGATTACCAAAAAAAAAGATTAGAAATATTGAAAAAAAATTAAATTTTTCTCCTTTAAATAAAAACAATAGAGATTTTATAGTTTGGGTTTCAGATTATACAATGAACAATCTTGGAGCAACTTTAAAACTTTGTTTAAGTATTAAACAAATTTTTGTAAAAAAAAAAATAGAAAAAATTAAAGAACGATTTTTAGATTTATCATCTGATAAGCATTTATTAACTAAAGAACAATTAAATGCAAAACAATATATTTTTAACAAAATCAATAATAAAAAATTTTCTACTATAGTAATAGATGGTGTAGCAGGTTCTGGAAAAACAGAAGTATATTTTGAAGCAATTAATAAATGTTTAATACAAAGAAAACAGGTTCTAGTTCTTTTACCTGAAATCTCAATGACAACACAATGGTTTGATAGATTTAAAAAAAGATTTAAAATCGATCCGTTATTATGGCATTCAGATATTAAAGTAAGTGAAAAAATAAAAATATGGAAATCTGTAATTGATGGAAATTCTAATATCATCGTAGGTGCAAGATCCTCACTTTTTTTACCTTTTAAGAATTTGGGCTTAATTATTATTGATGAAGAACATGATCAAAGTTTTAAACAAGAAGAAGGAGTTATATACAATGCAAGAGATATGGCAGTTGTTCGAGCTAAAATCTCTAATATTCCAATTATTTTGTGTTCAGCAACTATATCTATTGAAACAAAATTAAATATTTTAGAAAAAAAATATGAAGTAGTTAAACTTAAAGAAAGATATGGTGAGGCTGGACTTCCTGAGGTTAAAATTATAGATTTAGTTGAAACTCCTCCAGAAAAAGGAATGTGGTTATCAGAAGAAGTACACAATGAATTAAAAAAAACAATCGAATCTGGGAATCAGGCACTATTTTTTTTAAATAGAAGAGGTTTTGCACCTTATGTTTTCTGTAATTCTTGTTATAAAAAAATATTGTGCCAAAATTGTGATGTGGGATTAGTTTATCATAAAAAAATTGATAATTTAATTTGCCATCATTGTGGTTATAAAAGCTCACTTGAAAATAATAAAAAAAATTGTAAAGAGTTTGAAAAAAAATGTGATTTATTTCTTTATGGACCAGGAGTTGAAAAAATTTATGAAGAAATAAAAAAAAAAGATAAAAATTTAAATATTGAAATACTTACTAGTGATGTGATGCAAAAAAAAGGACAAGGTGAAACTATACTAAGAAAATTTGAAAGAGAAGAAATTAATGTAATAATTGGAACTCAGATACTTGCAAAAGGACATCATTTTCCAAAATTAACTTTAGTTGTAGTGGTAGATGCAGATTTTGGTTTTATTGGGGGAGATTTAAGAGCGGCAGAAAAAACTTTCCAATTACTTACTCAGGTTTCAGGCCGTTCTGGAAGATCAAAATTACCAGGTAAAGTTTTAATTCAATCTGCAATGTCTGATAATCTAATTTTAAAAAAAATAAAAGAATTTGATTTAAATGGCTTTTTTTTAGAAGAATTAAATATAAGAAAAGAATCAGGACTACCACCATTTAAAAAATTATGTTCATTAATGTTAGTATCAAAAAATGAAAAAAAATTAAATGATTTTTGTAGAAAAATGAAAGTAAACATAGAACAATCAAATGAGTTTGAAGTTTTAGGTCCAGCGCCTCCTTTTATATCATATGTACGTGGTAAGCATAGAAAAAGATTTATAGTAAGATGTTCTAGAAATAAAAATATTCAAAAATTTGTAAGTATTTGGTTAAAGAAATTTCAAATACCATTTGATTTAAAAATATCTATAGATATAGATCCTTATAATTTTTCCTAATTTTTTTTTGGGTTTATAATCTTGCAAGGTCTAAAAACCTGTGTAATCTATTCATTAATTTTTTTTTTTTAAATTATGAAAAATATTGGAAGTGATGAAGTTGTACAAAGATATGTAAAAGCTTTACACAGTCTTGCTTTAGAACAAAATAAAGATATCAAAATAAAAAAAGATTTGTCATTGATAAGTGCGTTGATAGAAAAAAACAAGGAATTTAAAAAAATAATTTTTTCTCCACTTGTTACTCCTAAAAAACATCAGGAAATATTAAAATTAATCTCTCAAACTTTGAAAATGGACCAAATTACTGAAAATTTCTTATTTTTATTAGCATTTAACAAAAGATTAATTTTACTTAAGAAAATTCTTGAATTTTATAATGAAATTTCATCAAAAGATAAAGATACAACAAAAATTGATGTAATATTGTCAAATAAAATTTCAAAGAAAGATATAAGCGATATAGAAAACAAATTAAAATCAGATGTAAAAAAGAAAACAAAAATTAATTTTATTGAAGATAAAAATATAATATCAGGATTTATTGTAAAACTTGGCAGTACAATGATAGATTTTTCAATGAAATCTAAGCTTGATAAAATTATAAATTCATTAAGATAATATATTATTTTTTTTTAAATTATGGACATAAAATCATCAGAAATATCAAATATTTTAAAAAAACAAATCAAAAGTTTAAATTTAAAACAAGATGTTGCGGAGGTAGGGCAAGTTTTATCTGTTGGTGATGGTATTGCCAGAATTTATGGTTTAGAAAATGTACAAGCTGGAGAAATGATAGAATTTCCAGGAGGTATAAATGGAATGGCCTTAAATCTAGAACAGGATAATGTCGGTGCTGTTATTTTTGGAAATGATAGAAATATTAAAGAAGGAGATATTGTTAAAAGAACAAAAAAGATTCTTGAGGTACCGATTGGAAAATCATTATTAGGAAGAGTTGTTGATGGATTAGGAAATCCAATCGATGGTAAGGGTGATATAAAGTTTAAAGAAAAAAGCCGTCTTGAAGTTAAAGCTCCAGGTATAATTCAAAGAAGATCAGTTTATGAGCCAGTACAAACAGGTATAAAAGCAATTGATACTTTAATTCCTATAGGAAGAGGTCAACGAGAATTGATTATTGGTGATAGACAAACTGGTAAAACAGCAATTGCTATTGACACTATTTTAAATCAAAAAGAAATAAATGAAGGTAATAATGAAAAGAAAAAACTATATTGTATTTACGTAGCGATAGGACAAAAAAGATCAAGCGTCGCTCATATAGTTAAAATTTTAGAAGATAACGATGCATTAAAATATACTATTGTTGTTTCAGCTACTGCATCAGATCCAGCTCCTTTACAATTTCTAGCTCCTTATACAGGATGTACTATGGGTGAATATTTTAGAGATAATGGAATGCACGCATTGATAATCTATGATGATCTATCAAAACAAGCAATATCATACAGACAAATCTCTTTGTTATTAAGAAGGCCTCCAGGCAGGGAAGCTTATCCTGGAGATGTTTTTTATATTCATTCTCGATTGTTGGAAAGAGCAGCTAAAATGAGCGATAAAGAGAAAGGAGGCTCATTAACTGCTTTACCTATTATTGAAACTCAAGCTAATGATGTTGCCGCATATATCCCAACAAATGTAATTTCTATTACTGATGGTCAAATCTTTTTAGAAATCGATCTTTTTCATCAAGGAAGAAAACCAGCAATCAATGTTGGTTTATCAGTTAGTAGAGTTGGATCTGCAGCCCAACTTAAATGTATGAAGCAAGTAGCAGGAAGTATTAAACTTGAATTAGCACAATATAGAGAAATGGAAGCTTTTGCACAGTTTGGTTCAGATCTTGATAAGACAACACAGCAATTGTTAAAGAGAGGTGTAAGATTAACAGAAATTTTAAAACAACCACAATATAAACCTTTATCAATTGAAGACCAAGTGGTTTCGATCTTTGCTGGTGTTAAGGGGTATCTTGATAAAGTTAAAGTTGAATATGTGAATGAATTTATAGGAAAACTTTTAGAATATTTTAAAAGTAAACAAAAAACATTGCTGGATACAATTAAAAAAGACCAAGAAATTAAGGAAGAAACAGAAAAAAAATTACACAATATTATTGAATCTTTTTTAAACTCATACTCTAAAGAACAACTAGTTTTAGAAGATAAAAAAGAAGAAAAAACTGAAACAGAACAAAAGGAAAAAAAATAAGATTAAGGTTTTTCTATGTCAAGTTTAAAAGATTTAAGAAATAGAATAAACGGTGTTATATCTACAAAAAAAATAACTGCTGCAATGAAATTAGTTGCAGGGGCAAGACTAAAACGCGCTCATATCGCAGCAACGGCATCAAGACCATACGTTGCTAAATTAGAAGAGATTATAAATAATATAACATCAAGTGTACAAAATATTGAAATTTTTCCAAAGATTGTTAAAGGAAGTGAATCTAATAAAATTCATTTGATTGTTTTAATAACATCGGATAGGGGTCTTTGCGGTAGTTTTAATACTGCCATGGCAAGATTGGCAAAAAAAAGAATTAATGAATTACTAAACTCTAATAAAATTGTAAAAATTTTATGTATAGGGAAAAAAGGCTATAATCAATTAAAAAGAGAATATAAAGATTTAATAATAAACACAATTGTTTTGCCATATAAATCTAATGAAGTAGATTATGAATTTGCTCAAAAAGTAAGCCATAGGATTTTGATGATGTATGAAAATGATAAATTTGATTCTGCAAGTATTATTTTTTCTTTGTTTAGATCACCATTAAAACAAGAACCTCAATTAAAACAAATTATACCAGTATTAAACAATGATGAAAATACAACAAAAAACAGTGTTGAAAGTATTGATAAAGAAATTTATGAGTATGAACCTGAAGAGGAATATATTTTAAAAAATTTAATACCTCACAATATATCTATTCAAATATATATGGGATTACTTGAAAATGCTGCAGGAGAAGAAGGAGCAAGGATGATAGCTATGGATAACGCGACACGAAATGCCGAAGAATTAATTGATGTATTGAGGTTGAATTATAATAGATCTAGACAAGCACAAATTACTAGAGAATTAATAGAGGTTATATCAGGGTCAGAAGCAATTTAAAATGACAAAAAATAATACTGGAATAATTACACAAGTAACTGGCGCAGTAGTAGATGTACATTTTGAAAAAGATTTACCTGCTATATTAAACGCTCTACATGTTGATCACCAAAAAAAAAAACTTTGTTTAGAGGTTGCACAACATTTAGGAGAAAATACTGTTAGAACAATTGCAATGGATACTACTGACGGGCTTGTTAGAGGACAAAAAGTTATAGATACAGGAAAACCCATATTAGTCCCAGTTGGAAAAGAAACTCTTGGTAGAATTTTAAATGTTGTTGGAGAACCAGTTGATGAAAGAGGGCCAATAAAATCTAAAACCATTGCATCGATTCATCAACCTGCTCCAAAATTTATAGATCAATCCACAGAAACAGAAATTTTAATTACTGGAATTAAAGTTGTAGATTTACTTGCACCTTATTCAAAAGGAGGAAAAGTTGGTTTGTTCGGAGGTGCCGGTGTTGGAAAAACAGTTATTTTAATGGAATTTATAAATAATATTGCAAAGGAGCACGGAGGGTTTTCAGTTTTTGCTGGGGTTGGCGAGAGAACGAGAGAAGGTAATGATCTATATAATGAAATGATTGAAGGGGGAGTTATAGATATAAAAGGTAATAAATCAAAAGTTGCCCTTGTATATGGTCAAATGAATGAACCGCCAGGGGCACGAGCTAGAGTAGGATTGACGGGATTAACTTTAGCTGAACATTTCAGAGATAAGGAAGGACAAGATGTTTTACTTTTAATTGATAATATATTCCGATTTACCCAAGCTGGTTCAGAAGTTTCGACATTACTGGGAAGAATGCCATCAGCTGTTGGATATCAGCCAACATTATCAACTGAAATGGGTGAATTACAGGAAAGAATTACTACAACAAAGAAAGGATCAATTACTAGTGTTCAAGCAATATATGTACCAGCAGATGATTTAACTGATCCAGCGCCAGCTACATCGTTTGCTCATTTAGATGCTACAACTGTTTTAAGTCGATCATTAGCTGAACTTGGTATTTATCCAGCTGTTGATCCATTAGATTCAACATCAAGAATCTTAGACCCAGTTATTGTAGGTAAAGAACATTATGAAGTAGCTAGAAAGGTTCAAGTAGTTTTACAAACATATAAATCTTTACAAGATATTATTGCTATCCTAGGTATGGAAGAATTATCAGAAGAAGATAAATTAATAGTTTCTAGAGCTAGAAAAATACAAAGATTTTTATCACAACCTTTTTTTGTTGCTGAAGTTTTTACTGGGATACCTGGAAAATTTGTGAAATTAGAGGATACAATTAAAGGATTTAAAAGTATTGTTGATGGAGAATACGATGATTTACCAGAAGCTGCTTTTTATTTAGTTGGGACGATTGATGAGGCGGCCGAAAAAGCTAAGAAAATTTCGAAAGAAAAATAATGGAAAAAACTTTTTTTTTTGAATTAATTACACCAAATAAAAATTTAATAGCTGATGATTTTGATATGGTAGTTGTACCTGGCGAAGAAGGAGATTTTGGAGTATTGCCTAATCATAGTAATTTAATTTCGCAAATTAGACCAGGCATATTGAATACATATAAAAACAACAAAGTTGATAAAAGTTTTTTTTTATATAGTGGTTTTGCCGAAGTTAGTAATAATAAATTGGTTATATTAAGTGAAACAGCTTTTGATGTTAATGAATTTAAATTAAATATTTACAAAGATAATATTTCTAAATATGAGAAATTAAAAAATCAAACAAAAATCGAGAGTGAAATTTTGTTTTTTGAAAAAAAAATTAAAGAAGTAAATGCAATAATTGAAATACTTAGTTAAGCTCCTTTATTTTAAATTCAAATTCTTTAACAATTTTTTTATACATTTCTTTTTTAAAAGGTACAATTAAGTTTTCTAATTCATTTAAATTAACCCATTTCCAATTACAAAATTCTGCTTTATTAATATTTAAATTTATATCTTTTTTTTCATTACCATTGAATCTCATTACAAACCATTTTTGTTTTTGGCCTAAATATTTACCTTTCCATAACTTTTTTTTTAAAGGCAAGGGAATGTTATATTGAAACCATTTTTTACTTTTAAAAACTATTTTTGATTTTTTTATTCCTGTTTCCTCATAAAGTTCTCTATATGCAGCATCTTCTAATCCTTCACCTTTATTAACGCCACCTTGTGGCATTTGCCAAGCATCGCTTTTAAAGTCTACTCTTTTTCCAACAAATACTTTTTTTTCTTTATTAAGAAGAACGATTCCTACTCCTATACGGTACGAATTAATTCTCATCATAGTTTTTTGATAGTTTTATTTTAATTTATAGCTAATTTGTTTTTATAAAGTGAGATACCTCTAACTAGATCTAGAGCTCTTGATAATTGAAAATCATTTATTGATTCTTCTTCATTCTTTGTATCTTTGTTTTCCATTTCTTGATTTGGGTTATCAAGCGCCCCTCTAAGGTCTGATTCTCTATTTTCATTTCTTTTTTCAACTTTTTCAAATTTTGCCTCATCGACTACAATATCAGGAGAAATTCCTTTTTTTTGTATAGATTTACCAGAAGGTGTAAAATATCTTGCTGTTGTCATTCTTAAAGCACCGAATGGATTTACTGGAATTATAGTTTGTACAGAACCTTTGCCAAAAGATTGTGTTCCTAAAATTATAGCTCTTTTATGATCTTGCAAAGCACCAGCAACAATTTCTGATGCAGAAGCTGAACCGCTATTTATTAATACTACAAGTGGTAAACCATTAATAATATCTCCAGGTGTAGCCTTATATGTGTCAGGGTTTGATGAATTTCTTCCACGAGTTGAAACTATTTCTCCCTTTTCTAAAAAAAGATTAGAAATATAAACAGCTTGTTCTAATAATCCACCAGGATTGTTTCTAAGATCTAAAACATAACCTTTTAAATTTTTATTTTTTTTCAATTTTTTAATAGCTTCTGTAGTTGATTTTTTTGTTTGTTCAGAAAATGTGGTTATTCTTACATAACCAACATCTTTTTCTAACCTTGATCTAACGCTAGTTATTTTTATTACATCTCTTTTGATAGTTACATCAAATGGCTCCATATTTTTTCTTCCAACAGTAACTTTTAATTTTGAACCAACAGGGCCTCTCATTTTACTTACTGCTTCGTCTAAACTAAGACCAATAACTGATTTTTTATCAAGATGTGTTATATAATCACCTGCTTTAATGCCAGCTTTATACGCTGGTGTATCATCAATTGGAGATATTACTTTAACAAAACCATTTTCCAATGTAACTTCAATACCCAATCCTCCAAACTCACCTTTTGTTTGAATTTTCATATCTTCCAAATTTTTTGCATTTAAAAAACTTGAATGAGGATCTAAAGAAGAAAGTATTCCATTGATTGCTGATTCTACTATTTCTTTATTTTCTATACTTTCTACGTAATCAGTTTTAATTTTTTCAATGGATTCTCCTAAAAATTTTAAGTAATCATATTCAGTGATTCCTTTGTCGATTGCATGTACAATATAAGGAGAGACAAGAAAAAAAATATATAAAAAGAATATTTTAAATTTTATTTTCAATTTTTTTTAATATAATTGTTTTTTTTTAATTTTAATAAACTAATTAATATACATCTAAATATAATACTTTTTTTATTTATATAAACTTTAATTACTGAATGTCTATTTTAATTTTAATGCGCCATGGCCAAAGTATTTGGAATCTTCAAAATAGGTTTACGGGTGGTGTTGATGTTCCTTTAACAAGTAAAGGCATTAAGCAAGCAAAGAAAGCGGGTAAAGAATTAAAAAATTTAGGCGTTTCTATTGATTATGTTTATTCAAGCAAATTAAGTAGAAGTATTGAAACAGCAAGATTTGTTATAAATGGTTTAGAAGCATTAAATAAAAATGAAAAAATTACACAAATTTCAGCTTTAAATGAAAGAGATTATGGAGATTTATCAGGAAAATATAAAGAAGAATTAGTAAAAATTTATGGAGAAAAAAAAGTTTTAGAATGGAGAAGAAGTTTTAAAATTAATCCACCTAAAGGAGAAAGTTTAGAAGATGTTCTAAAAAGAGTTAAACCTTTTTTAGATAGAAAAATGATTCCTTTATTAAAAAAAGGAAAAAATATTCTTATAGTGGCTCATGGAAATGCTTTGAGAGCATTTAGACTTGCAACAGGTGAATATAGTGTAAAAAATATTTTTAATGTGCATATTCCGCCTTGTATTCCTGTAATTTATGAGTATAAAAAAGATGGAAAAAAGAATAAACTTAGTGTGAAAGATTCAAAAACAAATATAACAAGTAAATTTACTTACCAGATTGAAGAACTAGGTTTAAAACCAACTATAGTTCATAGAAATTTATCTGCAAAAGAATTAATAAAAATAGCTATAGCAAGAAATGAAGGAGTTCTAACTAAAACAGGTGCATTATCTGTGACTACTGGACAATTTACAGGACGATCTCCTGAAGATAGATTTATTGTTGATGATAAGTTAACACATAAAACAGTTGATTGGGGTAAAATCAATAAACCTTTTCCTCCTGATAAATTCAATCAAATTTTAGATAAAATGAAAAAATATGAAAAATCAAAAGAATTTTTCGTTTTTGATGGTTTTGCTGGAGCAGAAGATGGTAGTAGATTACCAGTTAGAATGATAACAGATCATGCATGGCAAAGTTTATTTGTAAAAACTATGTTTATTGAGCCAACTTCAGAAGAGCTAGAATATCATGAACCTAAATTTACTGTCTTTAATATTAACGATTTTGAAGCTAGACCTGAACTTGATGGAACTAGAACCTCAACTTTTATACTTTTAAATTTTACTAAAAAATTAGCCATTATTGGAGGAACTAGATACGGAGGTGAAAATAAAAAAACTATATTTGGTGTTTTAAATTTTATTTTACCTGGAAAAGATATAATGCCGATGCATTGCTCAGCAAATTTAGGTCTTAACGGAGATACAGCGCTCTTCTTTGGTTTATCTGGAACAGGAAAAACAACTTTATCAGCTGATCCTAAAAGAATGTTAATTGGTGACGATGAACATGGTTGGTCTGATAACGGTATATTTAATTTTGAAGGAGGATGTTATGCAAAAACAATTAATTTAAGTAAAAAGGCTGAACCTCAAATTTGGGATGCTATTAGGAACGGGGCTGTTTTAGAAAATGTTGTTTTAAATCCGAAAACTATGAATCCTGATTATGATGATGATTCATTAACAGAAAATACTAGAGTTGTTTATCCACTTGATTATATCCCAGGAGCTGTTATCCCTAGTGTTGCTGGACACCCAAAATCAATTATATTTTTAACCGCAGATGCATTTGGTGTTTTACCTCCAATTTCAAAACTTACAACTG
>Ga0066376_10005253_pt1 | contig 11044 bp, 12 predicted proteins | sample Knorr_S15_td_Bot_FD_77009 | JGI IMG/M metagenome (GOLD analysis project Ga0066376, IMG submission 77009) | Marine microbial communities from Southern Atlantic Ocean transect - Knorr_S15_td_Bottom_ad_5009_LV_A | ecosystem: Environmental > Aquatic > Marine > Oceanic | place: Southern Atlantic... | reverse complement strand
TTCTTCGTCGAGCGGATCATGCCCCTCGCCGTCAAGCACAAACTGGCACCGGCAGTGATGGACCACTATCGCGGCCCCCTCGGTACCATCGATTCGCGCGCAGGGGTCGCTGAGTTTCCCAGGGAGCTCGTCCAAGCGAACCACTGGCTCGCAGCCATTGCCGACGCGGTGCCCGCCGTCCTGGGAGGCGTGCCGCTCCTCCTCACTTGGGGCCTCAGCGACCCCCTCTTCTCATCACGCATGATGGACCGCTTCAAAGCGGACTTCCGAACGGTTCGGATCGCTCGATTGGACGCCAAGCATTACATCCAGGAGGACGCACCCGCCAAAATCGCGAAGGCCATAGAAGGGTTCCTCACCCGACCGTCCATCGGCCCAACCGATAATGGATGACTTCCACGATCACGGGCTGCTCGATGATGAAGGGGACGACTTCGAGAGCGGAGGGTTGCTCGCTGAAGGAAACGACCTCCCCGACGACGGGCTCCTCGGTGAAGGGGATGACTTCGACGACCCCGACCTGCTCCTCGAAGGGGTAGAACCGGAGTACCCTGTTCGTGTTGGGCCGATGAGAACTCTCTTCGCTCGCATGAAAAGCTTGGCCGGTCGCCCCTTCTGGACCGAGGGCCCCGTCCAGAAGAAGCGTCGTCGCGCTCAGCTTCTTCTGAGCATGCCTTTCGTTCTCCTGGGAGGCATGACCTGGGGATTTTTCGCCGCACCCATCATCGGTGAGGGATCCCAGCTCTTTTGGACCATCCTCGGGGCGGCGACTTTCGGGGTCCTTTTCTACTTGGAGCAGATGCTGCTCCCGATGGTGGCGGCGATGGCCGACCGCGTCGGACTGAGCGCGCTGGCCGCCCTGGTTTGGGAAGTGGGCGTGGTCGGCGGGCTCATGTTTCTCTTCACCAGCGTACTGGGCGCCCCCGTCATTCCAGCCGTCACTCTGGCCATCGCCGTCGGAGTAATCTACAGCCTCTCCGCGGAATACCTCGTCTTTGGTTCCGCCGCAGACCACATCGCGAACCTCTTGGGGATGGGCCGCGGCTGGTCGGGTGCCAGGGGATCGGACTACTCCCTCGCCGAAGCACTCGAGAAACGGGGAGACCTCGGGGCTGCGGAGGAGATCTACAAAGAGGCCATGGGGAAGAACCGCCGGGACCCCGTGCCTTATCTCCGGCTGGCACGTCTCCGGACGCGCCGGGGCCTGCACGAGGAGGCCATCGACATCCTACGCAGGGCCTTGGGAGTGGCGCGGTTCGGCGACCAGGGGGAGGCGTTGGCAGTCAGGGAGATCCACGAAATTTTCTCGACGCGGCTCGGAGATGGCTCGAGAGCGGCTCCCGATCTCGCACGATACCTCGAGGGCCAACCCGAGGGGGCGAACGGGGAATGGGCCCGCCGGGAGCTCGCCTACATCAAGGAGCGAATTCAACTGGACGAATGATATGCGGGGCGATCGTTACAGCCTGATGGGGCCTCGAGCCTTTGGGGAGCCACCATTCCCACCTTCCTGTCACGACGGTACTCTGGACAACGTGTCGAAATCCGATCAGATCATGAGCGGCGCATCCGAAGCGGTCCAGGTGTTCCTGGAGTGCGGTGCGACAGTCAGTGAAGGACATCGACAGGACGCCGAGAACGGCGGGTGTAGCCACTTCAACCCCAACCGCCCGGGCGAGTGCTAGTTCGCGCGGGTAGCGCTCCCGTCGGCCATCATCTGACCGCCGAAGTCGAACTCCGCAGCGAGACCATCCCCGTCGACGGAAAGCGTGACGGACACCTCGATCATCTGCCCCTGAGCGTCTACATCGTAGATCATCACGAGGTCGTCACCTTCGCGAGTGATGTCGGTAATTTCCGACATGCCTCCGAAGTCGGGTGACCCTATCTCGGCCGCGACTTTACCGTCTTTGTCCTCAACGTTGAGGTTCATGTCGAACGCGCCGAAGTCCGTTTCCAGTGAGACGATCCACATGCCGAGAAAAGCCTCGGCCTCGGACGTGTCGAGCATGGATTGGGCGGACGCGGCCCGCGGGGAGAGAACGACTCCCAGCAGTGCTGCGGCCACCGCAAGGCGACGTACGTGCAGTAGCGTGTTCTTCATTCCTTGTCCTCCTGTCTGGGAAAACGCTCACTAGCCGAGAAGGCAACTCCCGTCGCTGGCCGGCGAAGCGCGTGGCCCTGCCCGGTTGATCCTTATTCAACCCTCACATAGCCTTTGGTATCTTCTGGGCATGGCATCGATCCAAAGTATGCTCATCCTGAGCGGCCCCGGATCTCAGCGTCCCGGAGTCGAAAGGAACTCAACATCAGATGCTAGTCAATCCGAGGCTCTCGGCCCGTTGGGTGTTGACGCTGGTCCCGTTGGCCCTGCTCCATCTTGCCGAAGGGCTTGGCCGGGACGAAGTGATGTCTGCGTTTGAGGGCCACATCATCGGCGAGGGTCAGGTGACGGGGATTTCCGAGAGGGAGGGGTAGGGAGAATGGCCCAGCGGCGACCCGTCATTCTTTTCGACGGCGTTTGCAACCTCTGTAACTCCGCCGTCCAGTGGGTGATCGAACGCGATGTGGACCAACGATTCCATTTCGCCTCGCTGCAGTCGGATGCCGCCCGTCGAGAGCTGGAGGGGGTCTTGGAGGGTGAGGAAATCGACGCGCTGCCGGACAGCATCGTCCTCATCGACTCCGACGGAGTACACACGCGATCGGCGGCTGCCCTTCGAATCGCCCGCGGGCTTGGCTCTCCCTACGCACTGCTTCAGCTAGCGGTAGTGGTGCCCCGCCCACTCCGGGACGCGATCTACAATCTGATTGCGCGCAATCGCTACCGCTGGTTCGGTCGGCGGGACACCTGTATGACGCCGACCGCAGATGTCGCGGCCCGCTTCCTAGATGCCGACGAGCCTAATGGAGTCGCGGACCCTCTCTGAGTGAGTCTTGAGCCAAGGGTGATCGGAAGGGGGGGGTCGAGCATCGTCCTACTCGGGCTGCGATACGTCACCCTCAATGAGTGTCGACTCCTCGTCTTCATCGTTCTCGACCGCTCTCGCTCGAACACGAGCACCCGCCCAGATACCCAAACCCGCCCCGACCACCGAAGCCAGGACGTCCCAGACCGAGCCGGAAGCATACGCCCACGTCACGGGCTGGTAGAGGGCGATGATCATCAAGTCGACGGCCTCTTTGCTCAGAATCAGGATCCCCAGGAGGGCCCCAGCCGCCTTGGGGCCCAAAAAATAGGCGAGCACACCGGCCATGGAGGCCGACACGATGAAGTGGGCCGGCAGCGCCGCCGAGATACCCAACCAAGTCCGGTCATGCAGGTCGAAAGGCCGCTGCACTGCCTCCAGGAACGAGAGGACGTTGGAGCGAGAGGCATCTCCCACGCACGAAGTCAGAGTCGGAAGGCTGGCCAGGACCGCGGCTCGCGCGGCCCCCCTCACGCCCATGAGCCTACGGTGGAGCGGTACACGTTACCCCCTCACCTTCAGCAGTACCGATGCCGCCCCCATCCCGACGAACACGGCCGCCACTGCGAGGACGACGCTCAACCCGGTGTAGAGCGTCGCCCGGGTCCAGTCCCCGTCACGAATGAGCCCAACGGTTTCGTAGGAAAAGGTGCTAAAGGTGGTGAACGCCCCGAGAAAGCCGATCGTCAGCATGGTCCGGAGTTCGGCGCTCACCGGAAATGTCTCCATCGCTTGCATCCCGAATCCCAACACCAGCGACCCGAGGACGTTGACCACCAAAGTGCCGAGCGGGAAGAAGCCCCCGAACGCCGCGTTGACCCACCCCGACAACCAATACCGAGAAAGGGCGCCCGCGGCGCCGCCGACCGTTACAAAAATCCACATGCCCGTTAGTTTCGGTCACCGGCATCGACATAGTCAAGCGGAGACACAGCGATCGAAAAAGATCCGGCAATTTCTTGCCGGATCCGATGGTCGCTACTGGACTCGAACCAGTGACTTCTACGATGTGAACGTAGCGCTCTACCAACTGAGCTAAGCGACCTGCTCATACCCCCACGGGGAATCGAACCCCGGTTTCCTGGCTGAGAACCAGGTGTCCTAGGCCACTAGACGATGAGGGCAAACGAGGCGACTTTCTCGCGACGAGGGTCGAAAGAATATACACGATCCAAAGCCGATTCAAGCCCTGGAACGGTATGAACTCTCTGGGTTAACTCATCAAATCTCACGCCAGCTACTCAGCGTTCGATAGAACGCCTGGAGACAAATGACCGACAAGTTGAACGACGAGTCGATCGACGGATGGCTGAAGGGCCGTAAGGGTTGGAAACGGTCCGGAAACGCCGTTTCGAAGGAGTTCCATTTCCCCTCCTTTCGTGACGCCATCGTCTTTGTAAATCGAGTGGCCAGTCTCGCGGACGACGCGGACCACCACCCCGACATCGATATTCGGTACACGACCGTCTGTCTTACGCTCAGCACCCACAGCGCCGGCGGTCTCACGGAGAAGGATGTGAAACTGGCAGAGAGCGTCGACTTCGCGACCTCGGCGGCCTGATCCCGAAGGCCTGACCTCGCCGGATTCGCCCATGCAGCCCCACGAAGGGCTGGACTCTCGCCCCTTAGGCTACGACGGCCGCGGCCGAACTATGTGTGAGAAATTTCCCTGATGGTTTCGACGAGACAGTCGATGCCGAAATCGACCTGTTCATCGGTCAAGATTGCCGGCGGGGCGATCTCTACGACTTCCCCCTGCCCACCGGCTGGCAATACAAGAAGCCCTTGACCCAACACGGCCTCGGTCACGCGTGCGCCGCCGCCCGCCGCCGGCCCGCCGTCTTCCGCGCACAATTCGATTCCGATGAGCAGCCCCCTGCCCCGAACTTCCCGCACGCCAGGCAGAGTCGAGAGAGCTTCACTTAAACGGTCCACCATGCGCTGCCCCAGGTCGAGAGCTCGAGCGGCCAGGCCCTCGCCCTGCACAACGTCGAGGAAGGCGAGGGCCGTCGCACAGGACAACGGATGACCGAGGAAGGTACTCGTGTGAATCGCCTCGCCTCCCGACTCGGGCCATACATCCATGACTTCACTCGATCCGAGGCAAGCGCTCAACGGGAGGCCCCCGCCCAACGACTTCCCAATGCACACGAGATCCGCGAGGACCCCCTCACGTTCGTGCTCGAAGACAACGCCGGTACGACCCAACCCAGTGAAGATCTCGTCGAAGATCAGGAGCGCTCCGGCGGCACGTGTCAGCTCGGCGAGCCGGCCGAGAAAGCCTGGGGGTGGAATACGGACACCGGCCCGGCCCTGCACAGGCTCTACAACGACGGCGCCAACCGATTGGCCCGGTTGACCGAGGCCCCCGCCAACACCCTCCGACAAAAGCCGCTGGACCTCGGCGAGGGCCACATCCGCTTCGGCGTCCGTCTGGGGGTAGGGCGCGAAGGACACACCCTGGTGCACGCGAGCCCGAAACGGCTCCCGAAAGTCGGGTCGCGCCGTCACGGCGAGGCTGCCCAAAGTGAGCCCATGGTACGCACCCTGGAAGGCGATGATTCCAGAACATCCGCTGCTCAACTCCGCCGTCTTGAGTGCCACCTCCATCGCCTCGGAACCCGACGAGCCGAGCACGGCCCTCGTCTCCTCCCAGGGGGCGAGCGCGCTCAGCCGCTCCAGTAGCGCCAGCTTGAGAGCTGGGGGGTGCACGTCTCCCATCCCGTGGATGAGCCGCCCGGTTTGCTCCACCAGCGCCCGCTGAATCTGGGGATGTGCGTGGCCCGCGAACGAGACCCCGAAGGCCCCCGTGAAGTCGACGTAGACGTTTCCGTCCACATCGCGAACGTTGGCGCCCCTCGCCTCCTCCCAAAAGACCGGAAAATCCTCGGACAGGTAGGTGACGTTGCGGGACTCGACCGAGCGTAAACGCTCCGCCAGCGCCCGTGAGCGGGGCCCGGGTGGTGGGGCCACCAGCGAAGACAGGACCGATCCGAAATCGGGCGCTGGATCGGGCTCGGAGCTATCGTACTCCTTCAAGCCTTCAGTCCCCTCCGAGTTGGTCCTCGGCAGGCATGCCCATGGCGTGGTAGCCCATATCCACGTGCAGAGTCTCGCCCGTGATCGCCGCGGCCAACGGGGAGCAGAGGAACGCGGCGGCATTTCCGACGTCCCCAGCCGTGTTCACACCGGGAAGAGGGGAGTTCTCTGCGTAAAAATCGATCATGCGATCAATCTTACCGATCGCTTTGGCCGCCCGGCTCGCCAGCGGGCCCGCCGAAATCGTGTTGACCCGAATACCCCAGCGCCGCCCAGCTTCGAAGGCGAGCGTCCGTGTGTCGCTCTCGAGCGCGGCCTTCGCCGAGCTCATGCCTCCACCATAACCTGGAACGACACGCTCCCCCGCGAGATAGGTCAGCGAGACCACCGAGCCCCTCTCCCTCATCAGCGGACCGAAGCGCTGGACCAAACTGACCATGGAGTATGCGCTGGCGCTCACCGCCGCTAGATATCCTGCCCGGCTGGTTTCCAGCAAGAGATTCTGAACCTCCGGGCCGTTCGCCAAAGCATGGACCAAGATGTCCAGGCAGCTCTCGCCCAGCTCGTCCCGAAGGCTGTCGGCGACTTCCTGGATCGTGTAACCGGAGAGGTTCCGGTATCTCTTCTCCTCCCGAATCTCCTGGGGAACCTCTTCGGGCGTGTCGAATGCCGCATCCAACGGGTGGATCTTCTCGAACTCGATTTCGCCCCCACCGGGGAGACTGAGATCGAACTTTCCGCGCTCCATGCTCTTACGGAAAATGGTCAGCAGGGGCGGCCAAGTGCCCACCCGCACAGAGGCACCGGCTTGCACGAGGGCCCGCACGATGGCCCAGCCGTACCCCTTGTCGTCCCCGACGCCCGCGACGAACGCCCTCTTTCCGGTCAAGTCGAGGGAAAGCATTACGGGCGGCTCCTTAGTTTTCGATCTCCCGAGGGTTCGGCTCTCAAACTCATATCAAGATCCAGGTGCCCAGAGCGATATATGCGCCCAACAATACGAACCCCTCCCTGCGCCGAATTACCAACCGCATACGTACGATCGGAACCATCAACACAGTGATGAACACCACTGCGGGATACATGAAACGCAAGGCATCCGGACTGATCTCCAGGGGCGCAACGAGGGATGTGACTCCCAGCACGCCCGCGATATTGAAGACGTTCGACCCGAGAATATTTCCCACTGCGATGTCCGCTTCTTTCCGGAATGCGGCCACAACGCAAGTCGCGAGCTCGGGAAGCGAAGTCCCAATGGACACCAGCGTGACGCCGATGATCAGCTCCGAGACGCCCATCGCTTGCGCGAGCTCGACAGCAGATCGACGGATGGCGAACGCCCCCAGCACGAGACCCGCAACGCCCAGGAGGACAAAAAGAACATCTCTCCCGATCGTCCGTGAGGACGGGTTGTCCGCATCTTCAGCAGGCACCTGATACTCGCCCAAGTCTTCGGGGTCCTCCTTCGCCGTTCGAAGAACGTAGGCGAGATAAGAGGCCAACATCAGTAGGAGCAGGAAGCCCTCGAAGCGCCCGAGGTGGAGGTCCCAAATCAGCGGGAGGAGCAGGACGGTAATGACGATCATCACCGGCACTTCCCTCGTCACAACCCGCGTGGAAACATGCAAGGGCTGCAGGATGGCGCTGATCGCGAGCACGAGGCCAACGTTGGCCAAGTTCGACCCCATCACGTTGCCGACGGCGAGATCGGGGTTTCCGCTCAGGGACGCCACGACCGAGATCACGAGTTCGGGGGCCGAGGTGCCCATGGAGACTACGGTGAGGCCCACCACGATCGGGCTGACGCCGAGCGAGTGGGCCAGTCGGGAACTGCCCCGGACGAGCCATTCGGCACCAAAATAAAGGACACCGACGCCACCAATGAAGAGAAGGATCTCGCGCGTCAAGAGGTCGTTCCCTCACGCCGCTTGAGCCACTCCTGGAATTGCTCCAGTGGCATCGTGTTCAGGACATCTCCCTTGCTCAACCAAGCCCGCCGCGCCTGATCTACCCCGTAGGACATATGGTCCAAGCGCTGGACCGAATGGGCGTCGGTATTGATGCTGACTTTCACCCCCAACTCTTTGGCCCGATGGGCGTGCACATCGCTCAAGTCGAGCCTGTGCGGATTCGAGTTGATTTCAACTGCCACGTCCAAGTCCCGTGCCGCCTGCAACACCTCCTCCATTTCGATCTGAAAAGGCTCCCTGCGGGCCAGGAGGCGCCCGGTGGGATGCCCCAGGATGTCGACTTGCGGATGCTGCATCGCTGTGATGACCCGATCCGTCATCAAGACTCTATCCATATCCATGAGGGAGTGTACCGAAACCACGACCAGATCCAACGCCTCGAGGACCTCGTCGGTCATGTCGAGAGTCCCGTCTCGAAGAATATCCACCTCCAAACTCTTGAAAATCTTGATTCCTTCCAACCCCTCTTGAACTCGGGCGATCTCCTCCCATTGATCCGCAGCCCTCTCGGGCGTGATGCCGCCGACCATGGCCAACGCCGGACTGTGGTCGCTCAAGGCGAGATATCGGTACCCACGGGCCTCGCACGCTTGGGCCATTTCCTCGACCGAGGCCTTTCCGTCGCTCCAGGTCGAATGCATGTGGAGATCGCCCTGAATATCGTCCAAACTTACGAGATCCTGAAGCGGGCCTTTGCGTGCCAGCTCCACCTCACCCCGGTTCTCGCGCAGGACTGGGGGTACCCACGCCATGCCGAGTGCGTCGAACACGGAGGCCTCGGTCTCTCCAGCCACGCGTTCCCCGTCCTCCTTGCCCACGTCCTCGGGATCCACGTCGTCGGATAGGCGAAAGACACCCCACTCGTTCACTCGGAGGCCTTGCCGCTGCGCGATCTGACGAACAGCAATGTTGTGCTCCTTCGAGCCCGTGAAATAGTGGAGCGCCGCCCCGAACGAGCGCTCGGGAATGACCCGCAAATCGACCTCCAGCCCGGAGCGGAGCACTACGGCCCCTCGTGTTTCCCCTGCCGACACGACCCTTTTCACAGACCCGAAGGACGTGAAGTGGTCCATGATCTCGGGAGCGGGCAACTCGCCGTGGACGAGCAAGTCCACGTCTCCGATCGTCTCCTTGCGACGCCGGTAGCTTCCTGCGACCTCGACACAACAAGCGCCGGGTGCGTCTCGCATGTGCGCAAGGAGGGGCCCGATCAACTCGTCCACTTGCGAAATCAGAAAGCGGCCGGAGTAGCGCCGGAAGTCCTCGATGGATGTGAGGATCTTCTTCACACTCGTCTTGGCGAACCCCTCGAGGCTCTCGACACGGCCCGCCTTCAGAGCCACCTCCAGGTCGTCGATCGTTGTGACCCCCAATGACTCCCACAACTTCTTGGCCTTCTTGGGCCCCACACCTTCCAGCTTCACCAGTTGCACGAGAGATCTGGGGACCTCGGCAGACACCTCGTCCAAACGGGTGAGTGCACCGGTCTGGATGAGCTCGACGATATGGGCGGACAAGTCCTTGCCGACCGCGGGCAGCTCTGTCAAATCCTCTCCCGCTTCTACCATCGCGCTGAGCGGACGGGTGAGCCCCCGCACGGTCCGCACCGCGTTTCGATAAGCGCGGATTCGGAAGGGGTTCGATCCCTTGATTTCCAGCAGATCCGCGAGTTCGTCGAGAATGGCCGCAACCTCGGTATTCTCCATGGCCGCTATAACACTCCCGTCGTCTTGAGAAACTGGACGAAGGCCTCTTCAGACAGAATCTCGACCCCGATCTCCTGAGCTTTTGCGAGCTTGGACCCCGGGTCCTCGCCGGCCACGACGTAGGTCGTCTCACCGCTGACCGATCCGACCACCCGACCGCCGTGTTCCTCGATCAGACGTTTCGCGTCCGAACGAGAAAACGCCTCGAGCCCTCCGGTGAATACGAACTTCATGCCGCTCAGCGACGTTCCGCCGGCCTGCTCGGGAGGCACCAGAGCGTGCATATGAGCGAGGACCGCCGCGATCCGCTCGCGATTTCTTTCGTCGTCGAGGAAGGCCCTGATCTGCTCCGACATGATCGGTCCGATCCCGTCCACCGCTTCGAGCTGATCGACCGTGGCCTCCTGGATGTTTTCGAAGGACCGGAATTCAGCCGCGAGCGTTGCCGAGACCGTCGATCCCACCTCGGGAATGCCGAGACCGTAGAGGAAGCGGGCAAGCCCCACCGTCTTCTTTTCCTCGATGGCTTGCGCCAAGTTCGCCGCGGAAATCTCGGCGAAGCCTTCCAGGGCTTCGAGGTCCGCCGCTTCGACTGAAAAGAGATCAGCCAGTTCTTTCACGAGGCCACAATCTACCAGAAGCGTGGCGGTCTCCTCGCCCAACCCCTCGATGTCGAGACCCGCCCTGGACCCAAAGTGGGTGAGCCCTCGCTTGAGCTGGGCCATACAGCCGAACCGATTTGGGCAAACGGTGAACGGGCCGTCTTCCTGAACCGGCGTATCGCAGGCCGGACACTCCTCCGGCATGCGGAACGGCGCCCCGCGCTTCCGCCCGTCCTCCGGAACGCGCTCCACAACTTGCGGGATCACATCGCCGGCACGCTGGATTCTGACGAGGTCACCCTCGCGGATGTCCTTGCGCGCGACCTCCTCACGATTGTGGAGCGAGGCGCGCGAAACCGTCACGCCCCCGACCTCGACCGGCCTCAACAAAGCCACCGGCGTGAGCTTGCCGGTTCGACCCACCGAAACGGCGATCTTATCGAGGCGCGTGATCTCTTTGCGCGGCTCGAACTTGTACGCGAGGGCCCAGCGCGGGTGGTGCGAAGTTGCCCCGAGGTCGGCCCGTGCATCCAAGTGGTCCACTTTGATGACCACGCCGTCGATCTCATAGTCGAGCTCGTCCCGATCGGCTCCGTACGCCCCGTGATAGTCGAGAATCTCTTCGACCGTCTCGGCCAGAGTCACGCGCTCCGGCGTCCGGAACCCCCACTCGCGCAGTGCTTGGACGGACTCGCAGTCCGAGCTCAACTGCGCCCCTCGGACCATGAGAATGTCGTACGCCAGGAGTTCGAGGGGCC
>Ga0066376_10005248_pt1 | contig 11053 bp, 12 predicted proteins | sample Knorr_S15_td_Bot_FD_77009 | JGI IMG/M metagenome (GOLD analysis project Ga0066376, IMG submission 77009) | Marine microbial communities from Southern Atlantic Ocean transect - Knorr_S15_td_Bottom_ad_5009_LV_A | ecosystem: Environmental > Aquatic > Marine > Oceanic | place: Southern Atlantic... | reverse complement strand
GTCGGACGATGTCGCGTGCCGCTGCGAGTTCAGTGGCCGTGGTTTGCGCGGATATCGGAAGCGCTGAGACCAGGATCGTCAAAAGCAGCAGGGGGCGAACGGATGACATCGGAAGGCTCCGGGGTTGGGAGTCCAATCTGGGGTCTGGCCAACCTACGGCAGGGCGAAAGCCTCGTCGACTTGAGCACCCGACTCAACCGCCGTATCGATCGGGCCGGATCGTCGATTCCATTTCCGGAGCGCCTCGAGGCGGGTCGCTTTCGGTATCCGTTTCCGGCTATGCAGTATAGGGGTCGAGGAGACCGACGTGCGCAGCGAGGCGGACCGCTAAGGCGGCGTCGGCCGACGCCGACCGTTTGAGCGTCGGGGGTGCGCAGGTGCAGGGGGCGGGCTTAGGATCGGCGCCGCATCGCGCAACGCGAAGCCTGCGAGCGATCCTGCTACAGCAACACCAACGGCAGCCCCAGCACGAACAGCGCGCTCACGATGATCACGCTCACGAAGCCCACCTGAGCGACACGAGCAACGCCCCGCCCACCCGAAGGCGGACGGGGCACGGACGAGGAAGCTTCTCGTTTTGTCCGATCGCGCTCAGTTTCGCCCGGTCTGCCTTTCCTGGTAACGGGCACCGCTGAGTACGTTGGCAAGAGCGTAGTTCCCCTCGTGGCAGGCGTACTCGTAGAGGTTGGCGTGAAACTTGTTGATCGGGATCTCTCCGCCCCAAGGCTCCGTGAACATCGTCGGATCATCGACGGTGAACTCGTAGACGATCGTTTCTTCGTCGACCCGAGTGAAGCGTTCCGTCACAACAGCTTCCTGCGAAAGGGGGATTCCCCGGACAGGCTGTTGTGGGCTGATGTTCGTGGTCTCGACCACGAGTGCGTCACCTTCCCACCGACCCCAGGAGTTGCCGAAGTACGGCCGGACGCTCTTGGCTATCGGACGAGGCTCGCCAATCCGGATGATCCGCGCGTCGTGGACCATCTCCGACAGGATCATCACGTGATCGGCCGTCTGCACGATGGTGTAGTTGGAGTTGTACGCACCGACGGGTTGCATGGGGGGGCCCAAGGGGGATCCGAAAAGGATGCAGCGCTCGGCGAATGGTCTCAACTCCGGGTGGTCGTATTGGCCAAATCGGCTCCTGAAGTCCCGACGCTCCTGGCTCAGCCGCTGGGCCTCCGGTGTGCGGGCCGGAACGCGGCCGTCGGCAGGACGGGTAACTAGAGAGGTTCTGGGCTCACCATTGATGATGGCTATCCGCGTGCCCCGCTCCCAATAGACCTCGTTGTACTCGTTGCCCGACAGTCGAGCCTCATTGCTGGTCCCTTCCCGGCGGGTCCTCCCGCACTCGACTGTCCCTGGGTTCGGGGGGCACACGCCATCCGCCCGCTCCAGTTCCGCGACCTCCTCCCATGTGAACACCTGTCCCCTACCCTCTCGGCGCTCAAACGGAGTCAGCGTCGAGTTCGTCCAGTTCCCCTGAAGGTCCGGATGGCCGTCGGGGGTGCGCGGCACGACCCACTGCCCGCCGTCTCGGGTCGGGGCCTGAGCCGCCGCCGGGGAGAGAAGCGCCACCGGCGCGATCGCTATGCACAGCCCAAGAAGCCAACTCGAATGTCGCATGTTCATCTCCCGTCCTCCGAACCGATGTGATTGTTACGCAAGAACTCCTACAGTGGCTCTTCCACAATATCACTGGGCATAGGGTTTCGCTCCCCTGGTCGGGTCGAGGACTACAACCGAGATCACGCCCGCAGTATCAGGAATGAGATCGTGTTCCTACGAGAGACGGCTCCGAAACCGACCCGTTCGTCTTCATGACGGTCCGTGCCGGCACGCTCATCTCGGGCCACCTCCCCTCACCGCGCGCGCCACACCCCTGCTCCGAACCCCACGACCGCCGACCCCGCGATGAACCCACCGGCCGCGACGTACATCGGCCCTTCGGCCTCTTTTCCGTAGCGACGGCTCAGAACCGCGCGCACGAGCAACGCCACCGCCGCCGTCCACCCTGCGGCGGGATTCAGGATCAGTAGCCCGGTCGCGAGTAGGACTCCCATCTGTCGAGAGGGGCCCCCAAGGAGCTGGATGAGCGCGCCCGGGATGGCCCACGTGAGGAGGGAGTGAGACAGCTCGGTGCTCGCTCCGGCCGCGATCGTCGCCACGTATACGCGATCGAGCGGCGGCACCAGATCGGCCGTGAAGTAGCGCTCCCAGGTGAACCATACGAAGAGGGCTGCCACAGCGAAGCCCAGGAGTTCCGCGAAGTACTGCTGGCGACGACCGGCTCGCTCGAACTCCGGATCGCTACCCCGGCCCCGCAGGATCCAGCCCGCCTTGAGGTCGTAGCCCATGTCGGCGAAGGCGGGGCCCGTGGCGGTGGTGAAGCCCACGAGCAGGGCGAGGGGAAGCTCCGGAAGGCCGAGCAGCAGTCCGAGCACCAGGAAGATCAGCGACGTTGCGAAGGCCGGGAACCAGCCCGCGTGCATCGCCGAGAGGCCCACGACCAGTTCCGAGATCAGAGCGGCCGCGGCGGCGAACACGACAAGGGCGACCGTCATGCCGACCGACGTCTCCGTCACGACACCCGCGAGCAGCGCGAGCGTAGTCGCGGCGAGGATGTACGCCACGAACCCGCCTCCAAGCGCGCGTCCGAACGCTCGACCTCCGACGCTAGCGTGTCCAGCCGCGCCTTGCTCGCGCACGGCCCACGCCATCTGACCCAACGCCACGAAGCCCGCGCCGATCATAATGCCATGGGGCACATGCATCGCGTCGAGGTCGAGGCCGAGCATCGGGGCACTGTTCGCGCGAAGGAGTAGGCCGACAGCGAACATCGTGAGCGCCCACATGTTGCCGATCCAACAGATACCGAAGATGTCCATGGGGATACCGAATAGCCGACCCGTGCCTCCGGCTAGGCTACCAGCAATGAGAATCCGGGCCCGACTCCCACCTTCGTCACCCGCGATGAGCACTTCGGCCGTCGCGACCCCAGACGGCCAGAGTCCGGTGGCAGGGAACGTCCGGGAGTCGAAGACGCGGTAGAGGATCGTTGCGTCGATGACGAGGGCGAGCATGGCGCCCACCAGCATGGGCGCCACGAGGTCGGTGCGGCCCATGAGCCACGGAATGCCGATGGGCAGCAGCAACGCGTTGGCACCCCCGAAGGTCGCGCCCGAGATGACGGTCTGAAGGAGGTTCTGACGGTGGAGATCTGCCATCCCCCTCAGGACAGTGAGCGGGAGACGCGCGACCATGATCGCGACCATGGCGCCGATAACCGAGCTGTTGGGGGTAATGCCGACTCGCGTGATGAGCTGGATGCCGATGATCGCACCGAGCACCGCCATGGCGATCCCGAGCAAGAGTGTGGCGGGCTCGGCCAAGGACGGGTGCGGTCGGGGCCCGGTCATAGGCGCTGCGCCAACGCCGAAGTGACCAGGCGGCGCACGAGCAACACAGGTCGGTCCGACCCCTTCGCCACGGCGGTCCGCTGCGCCTCCAGGCCGTCGAGCGCGCCGACTTCGACGGGCGCGGGTAGGCGTGAGACGATCTCGAGAACGAGATCTGAGCGCGGCGTCTGTCCGATGGTCACGAACGAGATGCGGGTGATCATCGGGCAAGCATATGCGGGTGGGTGCCTTGCTGCACGGCCCGCACGCCGGGTATCGTCGGCGCCATGTCATCCCTAGATCCCCAGGCCACGACGCGACCGCTTCGGCTCGAAGAACTCGAGTCGCTCGCGACGGGGGCGTGGATTCTCGGTGCCGGTGGCGGTGGAGATCCTTACCACGCATACCTGAACATGCGCTAACTCTACGCCGACGGGGTGTCAGTTTCGCTCGTCAACCCGCTGGCGCTCGCCGACGACGCGGCCGTCGCGGTCGTCTCCACAATGGGCGCGCCGCTAGTGGGAGAGGAACGACTGACGGATCCTGAGGTGGCCGCTCTCACCGTGCAACAGATGGAGGAGCACCTCGGGCTGCGATTCGAGGCGGTCATGTCGCTCGAGATCGGGGGATCGAACTCGTTTCAGTCGCTCATGGTCGTGGCAGTCATGGGATTGCCCGTGGTCGACGCCGACACCATGGGGCGCGCATACCCCGTGGTCCAGCACACCGGAGGCGTCCTCTTCTTCTCCGGAAAGGTCGTCGATGTAGCGCGACGAACCACCGAGGGATTCCTCAGAGGCACGGCGCAGATCGACGGCCTGACGAGCACCGCGGTCACGAGTTCCGCGTCGACTTCCAGAACGAGTTCACGGTGGGATGGGTGGATGAAGAGGTCCGGGTGAGCGTCCCCGACATCATCTGCATTCTAGACGCCACGACGGGCGAGGCGATCGGTACCGAGGCACTGCGCTACGGCCAGCGGGTCAAGGTGGTCGCGCTTCCCGCACCCGCGATCCAGACGACGCCGAAGGGCCTCGAGCAGGTCGGCCCCCGGGCGTTCGGTTACGACTTCGACTTCCGCTCGTTGTTCGGGGACGGGGCTTGAGGCGGATCGGAATCGACGTCGGCGGCACGAACACAGACGCCGTGCTCATGGAGGACGAGCGAGTGCTCGCTTGGGTCAAGACCCCGACCACCACCGATGTGACCGGCGGCGTGCGTGAATCTTTGCGACTTCTCGTCGAGGAGGAGCTCGGGGGCGTCTCGGGTCGTGTGGACGGTGTCATGATCGGCACCACGCACTTCACCAATGCGGTCGTCCAACGTCGCGACCTGCAAGAGGTTGCCGCGATCCGGATCGGACTGCCGAGCGGCCGCTCACTTCCTCCGTTCGTCGATTGGCCGAAGGACCTCGCCGTCGCTGCAGGGGTCGCCGAGATCGGTGACGCGAGTAGGGTCGCCGGGTTGGACGCGGCGGCTGTGGCGTGGGCCATCGCCCGCTTCCGGGAGATGGTCGAGGAGAGCGTCGATCGCATGAAGGCCGACGCGCGGCCCCTGCCGTTGCTGGCCGTGGGAGGTGGCGCGTTCCTGGTGCTCGAACGTGTGCCGGGGATCAGCGAAGTGCTGCACGTATCGCACGCGTCTGTCGCGAACGCCGTTGGGGCAGCGATCGCGCAGGTGAGCGGCGAAGTCGATCAGGTGTTCAGCGGCGTGTCGCGTGATGAGGCGGTGTCGCGGGCGGAGGCCCTGGCGCGTGAGCGCGCGGTCGAGGCTGGGGCAGACCCGCGCAGAGTCGATGTCGTGGACGTCGAGGATCTTCCGCTCGCGTATCTACCTGGGGACGCGCGGAGGGTGCGGGTCGTCGGGGAAGCTGGGCCCACCCACGAGGCTCCCGCACGATAACTAGCGCCAACGCCGGATGGCGCGGCAAGGAAGACGGACGGAGTATGTTGCGCGGTCATTAGCCCTACTTCGGCGTCAACTCCGCGACGAGGGCCCGCCAGGCGAGCTGGTCGTTGAACGCTGAGCCGAGATCGGGGAGCTCGGCCAGATCCTCGGCTGAAAGCTTCTCGGGCTCGGCTCCCAACTCCTTTAGGCGGACGGTCACGTCGAGCAGGACGTCGAGATCGACCGTGCGCACGGTCGCTTGCTCGACGGTTTCTCCTCCGACCACCACACCGTGACCGAGCAGCAGACAGGCATCGGATTCGGCCATGGCCGCGACGACCTCACGGGCGAGCTCGGGCCGCGTCACGAGGGCCGTTTTCGGAAAGATCGGCACGCCGCGCAGTGCGAGGCGCATCGCCGGGATGTTATAGGCGCCGAAGACTGGACGCACATTCAGGCCGGCGAGCCCGCAAAGCAGTGCGGAGCGGGGGTGAGCGTGCACCACGGCTGCAAGCGACGGCCTCGCGCGCAGCAACTCTGTGTGAAGCGGAAGCTCTTTGGGGGCCGCATACCCTTCTGGCAGGTCCACGGGATCGCCATCGAGCGTGACCCGCCAGACATCTCCGGCATCGCTCATGCACAGCCCACCGTCATGGGGGCCACGACACCGGATGACGATCTCGTCGGACGAGACTCTGGCCGATACGTGTCCGAGCGCACCTTCCACTAGACCGCGCGCTGCCAGCACTCTACACGCAGTAGCGACGTTGGCGCGCAGTTCTGGCCCGTCCTCGAGGATGTTCATCGCACGCCGAGCCCGCCGTCGGAGCGAATGATCTCGCCCGTGAGCCCCGGGGCTCGATCGGAAGCAAGGTAGATGTACGCACCAGTGTGCTCGGCCGAGCTCAAGGCCACCGACAGCGGCGTTCTGGCCCGAAGCGCGGCCTCCCGGTCAGGTCGGTCCGCAAGTCGCTCGTCGGCCATGTGCAAGCTCGCGAGTCCTCGGAAGTCGGTGCCTAGCGTGCCACCGGGCGCCACGCCGTTGACACGGATGGTCGGTGCCAGTTCGTGGGCCAGCTGAACCACGACGCCGCGCAGCGCGAATTTGGAAGAGACGTAGAGTACACCGCCACGCCCGGGATAGAAGCTGGAACTCGAGCCGGTGACTACGATGCTCCCCCTCGTGCGGCTCAACTGCGGGACGGCGGCCCGCGCGGCGAGCAGCACCGACTTCAGATTCGTGCTGTACATCTCATCGAAGGCATCGTCGAAGCGGTCCTCCGGGATATCGACGAGAGGGGTGTAGTTGTCGAAGACGCCCACGAATGTCGCGAGCGTATCGAGCCTGCCGAACGCCTCCATGGCCGTGTTCACGGCGCGCTGATTGTCGTCGGCGGACGTGGCGTCGCCCTCAACAGCAACGATGTGGTCTCCGAGCTCGGAGAGCGCGGCGCACTTGCCCCGGTCGTGCTCGAGGACACAGACGCGCGCACCCTCCGAGGCGAACGCGTCGACCACGGCCCGTCCGATTCCCGAACCTCCCCCCGTAACGAGGGCGGCCTTTCCGTCGAGCCAGCCGCTCACGTCTCGGCTTCTTCCTCCGGCCCGAACGGCGTCTCCAGGAACGCGGAGAAGGTGTCGTGCGACTGCCACGTCAGGCTCTCCAGTTCGACGGGACAGAGGCGAATGGCTCTGCCGAGCCGCGGAGCGAAGATCTCGAGGCGAATCCCGTTGCCCGTCTGCACCTTTCGGACGCGAACGAGCGCGTACTCGTTCGCCAGCTCGAGCGTGCCCGGTCCATCGCCACCAGGTGTCTCGTGAATGGATGCGTCGTCGGATGCGTCGATAGGTGCGGTCATAGGAACACCGCCAGGTTCTGGGTTCGTAGGACGGACTCATCGAGGAGGATCTCGCGCCGGGCGAGCCTGAGCCCTTCTCCCTCGTCGCGCAGGAGATCCGTGCGTTGGGCCGAGAGCAGGTCGGACGGCTGCACGTCGCCACGGCTTCGGAAGACGAGCAGGTTGCAGCGGACGAGCACCTCACCCGAGGAATCGCCCTCCCAACAACGGATATTCGTTACGAAACGGCGGGTACGCGACGGTGGATCTTCAGCCCAGGCGTGTTCCGTCTCCAGCCGCTCCACCCGCTTCGTGAGCGAGTACCCGTCCTCGTCGAAGTGCCCCATGTCGGCGAGCGTGCTGTCGGCGAGGGAGTGCGCCGTGGTGATCCGGACGGGCGCGCGGTACGTGACGTCCTCGGTCAGCAACGCGAGCCAGTCGCGGTGCCGCCGGTCGTCGAGCAGCTCCGCCTCACGGTACAAGAAGTCCACCACCCTCCCATACCGTTCGCACGAACTCGACAGTGGCTCGCGGCCTTCGGGGCTCAGCTGCGTGGGCACTGCTCAGTCCAGCATCGACGAGCGTGTAGGCTCGCCATCCGAAGTGGACATCAGGTCGCACCAAAGCGCCAGTAGGGCGCGCTGGTTGTACTCGCCGAAGCCTTTGTAGGCGCGCCCGGGGGCCGGCCAGTCGAGAGGGTCGCTGACGGTCGTGCCGTCACGCCTGAGACCCATGCGGCTGTGAAGATTGAGTCGGTCGGCCATCAGGCCCTTGGAGACCGCCGTGATCGAGGTCCAGTTCTCGACGTCATCCTGTTCGAACATGCCCGACGTTCCGAAACACATGATGTAGGCCTTGTACGACGCCGCCTTGTACCACTCCGGAGCCTCCCTATCGACGACGAACCAGGAAAGCACCTCGGTCTCGGTGGCGCTGACGGGCTGCCAGAGTCGGACCGACACGAACGGCACGACGAGCCCCTCGCGGTTCACGATCGGCCAGTTGTGCACGAAGCTGAGATTGGGGAGAGCGGTCGCGGCGGACGGCATGAACCCGGCCTCGCCGATCATGGCGCGATGCCCGGGGCTCCACGTCGACTCCATGCGGTCGATCATCTCGTCGGGATACCCTATGTGGAGCAGGTTCTCGCGAAAGTCCTTCGCCGGGAGCTTATAGGTGGTTCCTCCGCCCGCACCCGCGAAGAAGAGAGCTCCCTCCTTCCGTTTCCCGGCTTTAGGGGCTGAGAACAGGTCGATGTCGACGATGCTCGCGTGCGTGTGCGGCGTATGGTAGCTGTCGCCGGCGAAGTTCTCGGCTCCGATCTTCCAATTGGCTTTGATCCGGAAGCGCTGCGGGCCCCGGAATTCGGGTCCGCCCTGACTCTGCTGGAGATAGAAGTCGAGGTAGAACCGGAAGTCTCCCAGGTAGTCGACGAGATCCGGCGCGTCCGCGTCGAGCGAAGCGAAGATCAGGCCGGCGTAGGTGGCTACGCGGGGCGCCGGCAGGAGTCCTACCCCCTCCCGCTCGAGCCCGTCGTCGCCTCCGTACGCGTCCTGGTGGAAGGGCACGCCAACGAGGTCGCCGGTGTTCTTGTACGTCCAGGCGTGATACGGACAGCGGAAGTGCGACGTATTCCCGATCTCGGAACGACATACCTGCATGCCACGATGCAGGCACATGTTGAAGAGGACCCGGACCTCCCCAGTCTCGTCGCGACAGACGATGAACGAGTCGTCGACGATCCTGCGCACGACGTAGTCGCCGGGGTCGCGGATCTCGGACTCGTGGGCCATGAACAGCCATGCGTGTCCGAATACGCGGCGTCTCTCGAGCGCGAAGATCTCCGGGTCGCTGTAGATCTTCGCCGGGATCATCCCTCGCCGCACATCGTCGATCACGCTCTGGAGATTCATCTCTCTAGGACACTCTCTTGGGGCTCGTTCGGGCAGGCATCATATCACACGTCCGTGGGATGCGCGGCCCCCACGGATCTCGACGGGCCAGCGCTCGGCCGGGAAGTCGATAGCTGGCGCCACGCGACTACGATTCCCAGCGCGAGACCCGCGACATCACTCCCGACCCCTGGAGCGATGAGGGCGAGTCCGGCGCCGGCCATTCCGATCCGTTCCCACGCCCGAGCCGGCACGCGCATGAAGCCCACGAACGCGCCAGCGATGAGGAGGACGCCACACGCGGAGGTGAAGATGGCGGTGACGATTCCGAGGGGGGAGCCCACGAGCAGGAGCTCGGGCCGATACACGAAGAAGAAGGGGATCAGGAAGGCGATGATGCCGAGTCGCACGGCCTGTAGCGCGGTTCCCGCAGGGCTCGCCTGGGCGATCCCGGACGCGGCATACGCAGCGACGGCTACGGGGGGCGTGATCGCCGACAGCGTCGCGAAGTAGAGGATGAAGAGATTGGCGCTCATGGTGCTCAGACCGAGCTGCGCGAGCGGCGGGCCGGCGAGGACCGCTGTCACGATGTACGCGGAGGGGACCGGCATGCCCATGCCCAACACGATGCAGACGATCATGGTGGCGAGGAGCGCGAGCAGGAGCGACCCGGCGGCGTACGTGAAGATGAGGCTGGTGATCTTGCCACCGAGCCCCGTGGTCACGATGGCACCCACGACGATCCCAGCGGCGGCGCACGCGGCGGTCACCAAAAGCGATCGTCGTGCCGAGAGTTCCAGGATTACGAGGAGCTTGCCGGGGCCGATACCCGTCTCACGCTTACGCCAGCTCACCACGACGGTGAGCGCCATGGCGATACCGGCTGCTGTCATGGGCGACCAGCCCATCACGAGAATCACGATGAGGGCGATGAGCGGGAGTAAGTGGTGGCCACCCTCCCGAAAGGTCTGGAGCGCTGAGACGCCTTCAGACTCCTCGGGCTCGAGGCCGTCCTTCACGGCTCCGAAGTGCACCTGCGCCATGAGTCCGCAGTAGAAGAGCAGTGCCGGGACGAGCGCCGCCATCAGGATGTCCAGGTAGTCGATACCGGTGAGCTCCGCCATCAGGAAGGCTGCTGATCCCATGACCGGGGGAAGCAGCGCTCCACCTGTCGACGCGACCGACTCGATGGCACCCGCGACTTCTCCACGGATTCCGCTTCTCTTCATCATCGGGATGGTGAAGAGACCCGTCGTCATGACGTTCGCCGTGGGACTCCCGGTGATGGATCCGTACAGGGCGCTCGAAATCACCGCGACCTTGGCCGGTCCCCCGCGGGTCCGTCCAGTGAGCGCGCTCGCCGCACGAAAAAGGAAGTCCCCGCCGCCTGAGACCTCGAGTGCCGTGCCGAACAGAACGAACACGTAGACATAGGTCGCGGCGACCGCGATCGGCGCGCCGAACAGCCCGTTTCCGGTGAACACCAGATGGTCGATGACCTCGGTCCATGCGAGCGGTCGGTGGTAAAAAAGACCTTCCGTCAGGTGCCCGAAAAGCGCGTAGCCGAGTGAGATGCCCATCACGGCCATCAACACCCAACCCACGGTCCGTCGTGTCGCCTCGAACACCACCGCGAGGAAGATCACCCCGCACGCCACGTCCAGCGCCGAAAGCTCGTCGACCAGGGGCCACCGCATGGTAATCGACGGGAAGCGCACGACGAAGTAGGTGCCAGCCATGACCGATGCGGCGGCCCAGGTCACGGCGACCACTCGGCGCAGCCGGGCGAGAACAGGCGCCAAAGAGCGATCGATCGGCCCGGTCAGGAAGATGAGCGCGCTGACGCCCGAGACGAAGATCGCGTAGTGCAGCAGTGGGTTCAGCGGCAGCGCATACGTGACGATGATCTGGAACGCTGACAAGCCGATGCATAGGACCTGCACCAACCTTCCACCGGGACCGGACGAAGTCGTCGCCGGGGACTCCGTGGTCCCGCCGTCGCTCACCGGACGCCGATCTCGCGGTAGAAGCGCTCAGC
>Ga0066376_10005245_pt1 | contig 11057 bp, 11 predicted proteins | sample Knorr_S15_td_Bot_FD_77009 | JGI IMG/M metagenome (GOLD analysis project Ga0066376, IMG submission 77009) | Marine microbial communities from Southern Atlantic Ocean transect - Knorr_S15_td_Bottom_ad_5009_LV_A | ecosystem: Environmental > Aquatic > Marine > Oceanic | place: Southern Atlantic... | reverse complement strand
GCTTACATTCTTCCAAGGCACTGCTTTCCTCCTCATGGCTGTTTCCTCCATCCTCTAGGAAAGTGTCACCCATGTGCCCGGTTTATCTGTTACCTATGTCCCCGGTTTATACCCATCCTAACCCTCCCCCGTTGCGACGGGGGAAGGGACTTTGTGACTAGTCCAGCACCACCACCGCTTCAATCTCCACGTCCAGTCCGGGCTCGGCCAGGGCTGTGATCTCGATTAGGGAGTTGGCTGGATACTCTTCTTGGAAGTGTTTGGCGAATAGCCCTTGCAACTTGTCCTGGTCTGCCTGGTAATCCGCGAGGCTGGTCACGAAGCAGGTTATCTTGGCGAAGCTGCCGGCGCCGGCGCCCTCCGCCGCAGCCACCGCCACCAAGCGGCCCAGAGTAACGTCCAATTGTTCCATCATCGACTTGCCCTGCGAGTCGGTGCCCCGGGCCGTGCACCCCGAGATGAACATCATTTTGCCTGCTATCACCGCCCGGTAGTAGGTGGGGCCGGCGGGCGCGATATCGGGATACTGCTTTCTTTCCAGTGGCATATTACGGCTCCTAGATCGTGTTCTTATGATTCCAAAAAGATTCTAATCAAATCTCAGGAATCAGTCACGTCGCGCCCTAACGGTCTAGCACCCTGCGCCCGTAGGCACTATAATCCTGAAGTCCCTCTAGGCGGGTGTAGCTCAGTGGTAGAGCTCCAGCCTTCCAAGCTGGCCATGTGGGTTCGATTCCCATCACCCGCTCCACCTCGCAGTATAAAAGAGGCCCTTCCAGAATCATCTGGAAGGGCCTCTTTTTGTTTCAAACTTCAGTCCTGGCTTTTAACCCGCCAGTAGGCTCCTGGCAGCCTCGCGGACCGCATCACCGTCCAGCACCACCTGGTACTTGCCGTCGTCCATCTCTTTGAACGCGTCATCATTGTTGAAGGTTTTCAGAAGCTCGGCCACCGCCCCGTCAAGTTTCTCAACCGGGAATTCGACTGGCTGGTCTGACTCGCCCATGTGCCGTTTGATCTCATGGACCACGATCTCTTCTTCAACATACCGCTGCTGGATCAGGTTGATCTCGCCGGTGTGCTTGCCCAGGTAACACCCGCCGAACTGCATAGACTCGCTGCGGCGGCCTTCGAAGTCGCCCTCGCTGCGGTACTTGGGCTCCAACTCATTGGCGTCCAGGTAGTCACGAATCTCCTGGTCCTCTGGGTCCGGGTTCTCCAGGTTGGCGATCAAGACCACGGTATACATGAAGAAATCGGCCGGCTCAACTTTGATGATCACCTGGTTACCTCCAGTAAACGCGGGTTGGCCCGCCTAGCGGCCCACTGCCTTCAAAACGCGGTCCACGTGGGCTTCGTCCTGTTTCAAGATCTTGTCGTCGATGCCGTTCATGACCTCGATCACAGCGTCGTTATAGGGCGTCGGGATAGCCACTTCCCGGCCCTTCTGAGCGACCAGACCGTTCATGAGATTGATCTCGGAGCGGCGGCCCTTGTACACGTCCTGCGCCATGGACGCCAGCCAATTGACCCGGCCTCCATGTGAAGACATGTGAGCGTCCAGTTCCTCAAAAACGTCGCCCTTATCGGCATCGGCCCAAGTTTCGGCCGGAATGCCGTTGATGGCCACGACGCTTAGTCCCATGGCCAAGCCAACCTTGGCCGCCTCTTTGGCCAGGTTGATACGGATCAACCGCAGCCGCGGATCTTCAGCCATCTGCTGCGAACCCAGTCCGGTGGAAGCGGAGATGCCGTTGCCCATGGAATTCTGGGACAACTTGGCCCAGCGCTCTCCCCAGAGATTGTCGGAGGCGTAGGCGGCATCGATATTGTCCAGCAACGCCGCTACCTTCTCGGCGCGGGGTGTGATGCGTCCGTCCTGCTCGCCGACACGGAACACCGTGTGACCCGAGTCCCGGCCCACCGCGCCACCACGGGTGACCAGCGCCGGCTCCCATAGGGCAACTTCGATATGGGACGCGATGCAGCCGAGCTGCCGTGTAGGCCCGACTATCTCGCCGATAGGGACATCGTTCCAGCAGTTCTGCAGGGAGACGAAGAAACCGTCATCCCGCACGTAACGCTTGATGAAGTGGGTGGCCCATTCGGTGTCGTAGGACTTGACCGAGATGAAGACGAAATCAAAGGGTTCCGAGATGTTCTGGGCCTCGGTCAGGTGCATGGCCTTCACCGGCACCGTGAAAGGGCCCTGGCTGCCCGTGACCTGGAGGCCGTCGGTGCGCATCTTCTCCACATGCTCCGGCCACATGTCCAAGAAGGTCACGTCTTCGCCGGCCCTGCTCAAGAAGGCGCCAACGTAGCTGCCCAGGGCTCCCGCGCCCATGATCCCAATCTTGTCAGCCATGTGAGTCCTCTCCAGTTGGTTGGCGGTCCGGCAGTCTACAAAGACCCCAGGTGCGCCAGCCTTACGTTATAGATGTGGCCCAGGTTTTGTATCTCCTCGATCACCTCGGGCGGGACCGGGTCGTCCAGGCCAATCACCATCATGGCCCGGCCCCGGAGCGCCAGCCGCCCCACTTCCATGAAGCTGATGTTGATGTTGTGGGCGCCGGCGATCATGCCCACGGCGCCGATGGAACCCGGTTGGTCCTGGTTGTCCACGAACAGCATGTAGGGTGTGGTGGGCACGATATCCAGCCAATAGTCGTCGATCTTCACGATGTGCGGCTCGTTCCGCAGCGACGTCCCGGCCAGGGTAATCTTGCCCTCAGTGGTCTCGATGGTTGCGCTGACGATGCTGGAATACTCCGGGGAAGATGTGTTGTGCTGCTCGGTGATGTTCAAGCCACGTTCCCGGGCCAACACCGGCGCGTTGATCAGGTTGACCTGGCCAGTGGTGATGGGCGCCATTAGTCCGGCCAGGACCGCCGCTTGCAAAGAGCGGGTGTCGTGCTCGGCAATCTCGCCTTCGTAGCTGATGGTGATGCCCAAAAACTGTCCGTCGGCCAGGTGGGTCAGCAGCTTGCCAACAATGGTGGCCACCGGGATGTAAGGGGCCAAGACGGCGTGCACTTCGGGGGCGACGAACGGGGCGTTGACCGTGTTCCGGGCCGGTTCGCCGTTCAACACCGCCAGCACCTGGTCGGCGGCTTCAATGGCCACTTCCCGTTGGGCCTCTTCTGTTGATGCGCCCAGATGGGGTGTCACCACGACTTTGGGGTGCCCGATCAGCTCTGTGTTCTGCGGCGGTTCCTGAGCGAAAACATCCAGAGCGACACCGCCCAATTGTCCCGATTCCAGACCGTCTAAGATCGCCTGCTCGTCCACCAACTCGCCTCGGGCTACGTTGATCAGCCGGGCGCCGGGCTTGAGCAGGGCCACCTGTTCGCCGCTGATCATGTGCCGGGTGCCGTCGGTCAGGGGCGTGTGCAGGGTTATGAAATCAGCCTGCTCTAACAACTCTTCCAATGAAACGAGTTCGATGCCTTTGCTCTTGGCATAATCGGGGGAAACGAACGGGTCGTACCCCACCAGTCTCATGTCGAAGCTCTGGGCGCGGCGGGCTACTTCCGAGCCGACCCGTCCCAGCCCGCAGATGCCCAAAGTCTTGTTGCGCACCTCAACGCCCATGAAGGCGCTGCGTTTCCACTCGCCGGCCTTCAGTGATTGGTGGGCCGCGGGCACGTTCCTGGAAAGGGCCAGCATCAGGGCCATGGTGTGTTCAGCGGCGGCCACGGTGTTGCCGGTGGGGGCGTTGACCACGGCGATGCCGGCGCTGGTGGCTGCGTCCAGGTCGATGTTGTCGACGCCGATGCCGGCACGGCCGACTACTTTCAATAGCTTGGCAGCCTCGATGACCTCTTTGGTCACCTTGGTCTCACTACGGACAACTAAGCCGTCATATTCGGCGATGATTGCCAGCAGTTCCGGGGGTTTCATACCCGTCTTAACGTCGACATCGGCACGGGTCTTAAGCAGTTCAATACCCTCTGCGCCGATGGGGTCTGCTACCAGAATTTTGGGCATGAAAATCTTCCTGATATTTGTTGGAGAATCGACGCCACCGGGCCCGGTTCTAGCTGCGTTTCAAGCCTGCGATGACGACCGATAAACTATAGCACAATCAGGGTTGAACGGCGGCGGGTACGCGGGTTTTCAGCCTGCTTGACCCCATTGCCCACGCAAGCTAGGATAGGCCCTGACCTCTCACCCTGGAATCATAGATACTGCAACCGCAGTTGCATGCGACAGACCGACCCCATTGCAACTGCCACCACCGAAATCGCCCTGCTCTGCAAAGTTCGAGACGGCAAAGCACTCGAGAAATTGGTATACGTGAAGGGCTGATGCCCTCGATCATGCATCGACCCGAATCCATTAGCTCAAAAATCCCGGAGGTAATGACATGTTCCTGATGCGGTTCACCGAGCGGGCCTACACCGCCTACACCGAAGAGGCCGTCAGAAGCAGCGCCAACGAGGCGGTGCGCCTGACCTTCTCCAACAGCAACTTCGACCCCAAGATCGGCGCCCGCCAATACAACGAGTACCTGGACGAATACGAGTACTGCGAGGAAGTGGGCTTTGATGGGCTGATGCTCAACGAACACCACAACACCCCGACCTGCCTGGGCGCAACCATGAACCTGGAAGCGGCGATCCTGGCCCGAAATACCAAAAAGCCGAAGATCGTGCTGATGGGCAACCCGCTACCCACTTTTGAGAACCCCCTACGAGTGGCCGAAGAAATAGCGGAGATTGACATGATCTCCAACGGCCGGGTGGTGTCAGGATTCGTTCGCGGCACCGGCGTGGAAAGCCTTGCCGCAAACATCAACCCCCTGCACAACCGGGAGCGGTTCGAAGAGGCCCACGACCTGATCATCAAAACCTGGACCACCCCCGGCCCCTTCCGCTGGGAAGGCAAGCACTACCACTTCCGGGTGGTCAACCCCTTCCAGCTCCCGCTGCAGAAGCCCCATCCGCCGGTGTGGATACCCGGCCTAGGCAGCCCGCAAACCCTGGTGTGGGCGGCTGAGCACGGGTACCCCTACATCTACCTGGAGACCGATCCCCAAGGGACCCAGGACATGATCGACATCTACACCGAGGCCGCACGGGAAGCCGGCTACGAGCCAGGCCCCGAGAACTTCGGCTACCTCTGCCGCATCCACGTACAGGACACCGACGAGAAAGCATATGAATCGGCCAAGGGTTTCTTGACCGGAAACGTGGGCGTGGGACGGGTGCCGATGCCCAAAGACTACATGCTGCCGGTTGGCTACGGCGGGAGCAAAGCCGACCCCAGGATCGCCAAATACCAGGGCCGTATCCGCAAGGACCCGTTCCTGGGACTGGGCCTGGAGACTGCGACCTACGACGAGATTCTGGCCTCCAACCGCTGGATCGTAGGGAGCCCCGAGACCGTGATCAGAAAGCTGAGGGAGACCCTGGCAACAATCCGCCCAGGGATACTGGGCGTCTGGACCAACGACGGCGACACCACCCACGCCGACACCATGAATTGCCTGAAACTCATGGGCGAAGAAGTCCTCCCCGCCCTACGCGAGATAGGCGAGGAACTGGAACTGACGGACCCGTTCCAGAAGGCGGCGGCTGCGGCGTGAGCTGTCAGCTATCAGCGGTCAGCTTTTTCGGTTGACTGAGGCGGAAAAATCACTAAACAAATGCACGAAATTTAAAGGCCGGGCGCAGCCCGGCAAAAAGGCTGAATGCTGACAGCTGATAGCTGATAGCTACGGGCCTCCGAAGGAGAATAGAATGGTTGCCTTTACCGAAGAGATAGTGGACGTTGGCGGGACCAAGGTCCACACCCTGAAGGGCGGCTCAGGGGAACCCCTGCTGCTGCTCCACGGCGCCGGCGGAAACAGCGGCTGGCTGAGATTCGTCGATGCCCTGGCCGAGAAGTACACGGTCTACTACCCCTCTCACCCCGGCTACGGGAAGTCGGAACGGCCCGACTGGCTGGAAACCATCCCAGACATGGCCTGCTTCTACACCTGGTACCTGGAAACGCTGGGCCTGGAAGGGGTCCGGGCGATCGCGTTCTCCATGGGCGGATGGATCGCCTCGGAGATCGCCGCCATGTGCAACCACTCCTTCAGCAAGCTGATGCTGGTGGACGCGGTGGGCATCAAGCCCAACGACAGCGAGATCACCGATATCTTCATCATCAGCCCCGCCCAGGTGCTGGAGCTAGGGTTCCATGACCCTAGTCAGGCGCCCGAATACGAAGCGCTCCACGGTGGCGAACCCACTCCTGAGCAGGTCATGACCGCCGAATCCAACCGCGAGATGGCCGTGCGCCTCTGCTGGAAGCCCTACATGCACGACCCTCGCTTGAGCAGCCTGCTGCAACGAGTGAAGATTCCCACCCGCATGGTCTGGGGCAAGAACGACCAGATCGTCCCGCTGGAATGCGGTGAGCTCTACAAGAAGGCCATCAACGGCTCCGACCTAGTTGTCATAGACAACTGCGGCCACTCGCCCCAGGTTGAAAAACCAGAAGAGTTCATCAAGACTGCCCTAGATTTCCTAGCGTAAAAAAGCTGACCTTCTCGATTCCATCGGGACTGATCGCTGACGGCTTCCTCCAAAGGAGAAAACATTGAGCCTAGACGTTTATTACTTCACCGAGATGCCCTACCACTACATCGACGATGAGCTGGCGGAGAAGTGGCCGTCCCTGCGGCTGACCTTCCCAAACAGCTACTTCGACCCCAACAAGGCCACCGACCTGTTCAAACGGTACCTGGACGAGTTCCAGTACGCCGAGGAAGCCGGCTTCCAAGGGTTGATGATCAACGAGCACCACAACACTCCGTCATGCATGGACGTTGAGGTGAATATCACCGGCGGTATCCTGGCCCGGCTAACGTCCAAGGTCAAGATTCTGATGCTGGGCAACATGCTGCCCACATCCGACAACCCGCCAAGACTGGCTGAAGAGATCGCCATGCTGGATGTCATATCCGGCGGGCGCATCATCTCCGGCTTCGTCCGGGGCATCGGAGTGGAGAGCTGGGCCAACAACTCCAACCCGGTGCACAACCGGGAGCGGTTCGAGGAATGCCACGACCTGATAATCAAGACCTGGACCACGCCCGGCCCCTTCCGCTGGGAGGGCAAGCACTACAACTACCGGGCGGTGAACCCGTGGATGGTGCCGGTGCAGAAACCCCATCCCCCGGCTTGGGTACCGGGGACCGGCAGTCCCGAGACAGTCGAGTGGGCGGTCAAGCACCGCTATACCTACGCCGCGTTCTTGACTGAGATAAGTAGGGCCAAAGTGTTGTTCGGCAGCTACCGGGAACAGGCCGCCGCAGCCGGTTGGGAAGCAGGACCCGACAAGTTCGCGTTCATGATCTGCGCCCACGTCAACGAGACCGACGAAAAAGCCCAGGAAACGGGCAAGGCGTTCATGTGGCGCATGGGCCATCCCCTCAAGGGCCCCAGGGAATACTGGGCGCCACCGGGATACTTCTCCCAGGCTGGTGTCGCCGCCAACGCAGCGCGCCGCCAGAAACCCATGAACGAGATGACATACGAGGAACTCCAGGAAAACAATCACCTGGTGGTCGGCAGCCCGGAAACGGTCATCAAGAAACTGCGCTACATCAAAGACGAACTGGGAATCGGCTCCCTCTTGCTCGAAACCCAGGGAGGCCCGCTGTCCCACGAGGACACCATGCGGTCCATCAAACTCATGGGCGAAGAAGTCATCCCAGCACTACAAGACTAGCAAGAACAAACAAAAGCCCCATCCCCCTTGCGAGGGGGATGGGGCTTACTCCCTCTCCCGCGACGGGAGAGGGTTGGGGTGAGGGCGTATTAAACGCATCAGCCAATCTCGCCCAGCTTCCCCCTCAATTCACCCACAGAGAACCCAACATTCTCAAGACATCCCTGGATCTCGGCAGTCTCCAACAAAGACCTCAGGCACCGCCGTATCGTCGTAGCCGAAGATTCCTCATCCCCGGAGCCTGCGTAAATCTCCTGGGCGAATTCATACGACGACCTCATCGCCTCAGCCCACAATCCACTGGCCGCTGGATCGATTCTTTCCCGGACAATAAGGCCCTCACCCGGAGGATGAACATGGTCCGGGAGAGGCTGTGGCGGTGAATTGCTACGCTTCTTGACCTTGCGAACATGCACCTTGTCGGCCATTCTTTCGATCGTGTACTCGAAATCGATATGGCCGTCATAACGGCGGGCAAACGAGTTGGTGGTTGAAAGGTTCTCCATCGCCCAATTCCGGAGATGATAGACCGTGATTCCCAACTCTTTGGCCAGGACCAGGTCGAATTCCCGCAGCCGGTATAGGCACGCCCCGGCCAGGTGCACTAAACCGGGGTTCTGCTGCATCGAGAGGGCTTCATTGAACGCGATCTCCCAAACAACATAGGCCTCATGAAAATAGAAGCCGTCGCTGCTGGTTTTTTCAGGCTGCGAGAGGCTGGCCATCACATGCCTAGAACAGGCAGGGCACCGACATCTCAGCGCAGGTGTCCCGTATCGATTCGGCGACATCGGGGTGCAGCGGAATCCCCTCTTCGCGGCGGACTTCCTCGACCTCGGCCTCAGGCTGGCCCGCCACCAGCACGCGGTCGTGGCCCGGCGCCGGCTTGGTGGTCTTCATCATGGTCAGCCACTCGTCCATCTCAGCCTTGAACGGTTCGACGTCGGTGAACGCGTCGATGCTGTAAGCCGCCACCATATGGCCAAAGTTTGGCCGTCCAGGGACCGCGCCGTAGCCGAACCCGGTCAAGACTCCGGCCAGGATGTCCACCATGCAGGAGAGTCCGTAGCCCTTGTGGGAGCCACCCTCGCGGTCGGCGCCCAACGGCAGCAGTGTGAACTTCTCCGGGGCCAAACCGGCCTCCATGATTGGGCTTCCATCTTCCCTTGCCATCCACCCGCCGGGAATTTCCGCGCCCAGCCGGGCCGCGATGCGAATCTTGTTCACCGCCACCGAGCTGGTCGCCACGTCGAACACGAAGGGCGGCTGGTTTTTGGCCGGCACCGCTATCGCTATCGGGTTGGTGCCCAGCCGGGGCTCGGCGCCAAAGGTGGGCAGCACCTGCGGCGGGCAACTGGTCATGCAGACGCCGATCATATCGTGCTCCAGGGCCAACATGGCGTGGTAAGAAGCCATGCCCAGATGCCGGGCATTGCCGATGGTCACCATGCCCACGCCCACTTTCTTGGCCTTCTCGATGGCGATGGCCATGGCCTTGGGTGTGACGATCGTGCCCAAACCCTTGTCCGAGTCGATGCTCGCCGTGCTCGGTGTCTCCCTGACGATCTTCCAGTTTGGCCGGGGGTTGATGGAGCCTTCCTGGTAGCCCGTGATGTAGCTCTTCAACATGTTGGAAACGCCGTGGGAGTCCACACCCCGCAGGTCGGCCAGCACTTGAACGTCGGCGGCCAGAAGGGCGTCTTCAGGCGGCACGCCCAGTTTTTCGAAGATACCGGCTACGGTCTTTTTGAGGTCGTCGCCCTGGACGAACTCCGCATCATCATGACTAACTTTGAACCGCTCGAGCATTCTCTAACTCCCCAGTAAACTTTGCCGAAAGTATAGCATTCGGCCCACGCGCAAAACCTCCATGGCAACCTCGCCTTGGCCTCAGCCTGCCGCGTTGCTATAATCCCGCCAACCCAGGCGAACCCATAACTTCCCACAGGTGCCGCATGACCAACCCCAGAGAACAGGCGCTGGACTTCCTATCCCGGCTGGGCAGCAACCCGGCGACGGCCTTCCGCGAGACCGGAGTGGCTAACACCGTCAAAGCCATCCTGACGGAGATCGGCCTAAGCTTTGAGCAGGACACATTTGGCAACATCATCGCCAAGGTCGCGGGGACTGACTCAACCGCCAATCCCTTGGCCATAGTCGCCCATATGGACCACCCAGGGTTTGAGATCACGGGCAGCCACCCAGACGGCCCTTTAATCGGCTACATCGCCACGGCCATGGGCGGCGTGCCACAGTCGAGCTTCGAAGCCGGCGTGCCGGTCCAGGTGCTCTTACCCGACGGCAGCCGAATCAGCGGCGCAACCGCCGGGAAACACGGCGACGACAAGGACCGCCAGGTGATCATCCACCTGGACCAGCCCCAGGACCTAGAACCGCCTGTCTCAGTCGTCTTTGACATGGTGGATTTTGAGCTGGACGGCGAGATGATCCGCATGCGGGCCGTTGACGACCTGGCGGGCTGCGGCAGCATCCTGGCCGCCTTGGCCCAACTGACGACTGGCGAGGCCCCGCCCGGAGACGTATACGGAGTTTTCACCCGCGCCGAGGAAGTCGGCCTGGTGGGCGCTAGGCTCATGGCCGAAGCAGGCACGCTGCCGCCGGAAACGCTCATCATTTCCGCCGAGTCCAGCCGCACGTTGCCTGGCGCGGAGATGGGTGAGGGGCCGGTCATCCGCGTGGGCGACGCCGGGTTCACCTTCACCGCCGATGCCGAGTCCGTGCTGATTCGCGCCCGCGAAACCCTGAGGGAAAGGGACGCCGGGTTCAAGTGCCAACGCCAACTGATGAGCGGCGGAACCTGCGAGGCCAGCGCCTTCGCCGTCTTCGGCTACCAGACCACCGGCATCGCCTTCCCTCTGGGCAACTACCACAACGGCGCGCCCGAGGGCCGCATCGAAGCCGAATACATCCACATTGACGATTATTTAGGCGGCGTGGAACTACTCACCGAAGCCGCCCGCCGGGTCTCCGACCGAACCAACACCGCGTTCCGCCAACGCCTACGCGAGGTCCCGGAAGACATGAGGCAACGCATGTTGGACACGGGTGGGTGAGACCGGCGCCCACCCGTCATCCCGGCTGTCGCCGGGATCCACTGCGCAGACAAATTCTGCTGCCAGACAAACATGGTTGTTGAGTGGATTCCCTAAGTTCACAAACGAAATGCAACACCAAGTCAAGGTGTTGTCATAGGAAACCGATATACGCAGATCATCATTGAAGAGCGGTGTGACATTGCCCGCCTACAGGCCGCGGGGACCTCGATCAGGCAGATCGCGGCAAGTCTGGATCGCGCGCCATCTACCATTGCTCGG
>Ga0066376_10005244_pt1 | contig 11057 bp, 9 predicted proteins | sample Knorr_S15_td_Bot_FD_77009 | JGI IMG/M metagenome (GOLD analysis project Ga0066376, IMG submission 77009) | Marine microbial communities from Southern Atlantic Ocean transect - Knorr_S15_td_Bottom_ad_5009_LV_A | ecosystem: Environmental > Aquatic > Marine > Oceanic | place: Southern Atlantic... | reverse complement strand
TGCTAGTCAAGACAAGGCGCATGAAGTTAAGTCTATTGTTGAATCTCTTCAAAAAAAGGGCAGAGATGAGGCCCACTCTAATCGCAAGGTATATCGTCCGTGGGGCTGGTATGACTCTATTGAGGTTGGTAAGCATTTTCAGGTGAAAAGACTACATGTAAACCCAGGGGCAAAGCTTTCATTGCAAATGCATCATAAACGTGCAGAGCATTGGGTGGTAGTCAGTGGCACAGCTACAGCCATTAATGGAGAAGAAGTCCTTACATTATCAGAAGGCGATTCAACGTATATTCCGATTGGCGTAACACATGGCTTGGAGAATAAAACCAATGAACAGGTGGAGATTATCGAAGTACAAAGCGGCATTTACCTGGGTGAGGATGATATTGTAAGATTTGAAGATATTTACGGAAGAAAAAAAGGTTGAAATTTTATTATGAATAATACGAAAATATGCCTAATAGGCTTGGGTTACGTTGGTCTGCCTCTTGCGGTTTCCTTTGCAGAAAAATTCCAAGTTATTGGCTTTGATATTGATTTATTGCGAATTCAAGAGCTTGAAAACGGCCATGATAAAACGCTTGAAGTTGAAGATGACTTGCTAGCTTCAGTAAAAGGCAGTATTGACTATACATCTAATATTCAAGATGCCAAAGATTGTAATATTTACATTGTTACTGTACCAACCCCAATTGATAAGGTTAATCGACCAGATCTAACGCCTTTAATTGAGGCATCTAAAGCTATTGGTGCCGTGTTAAATAAAAACGATATTGTTATTTATGAGTCAACAGTTTACCCGGGTGCAACCGAGGATATTTGTGTGCCAGAGCTTGAAAAGTCTTCGGGCATGAAGTTTAACAAAGACTTCTATTGTGGTTATTCGCCTGAACGCATAAACCCAGGAGATAAAGAACGCACTGTTACAAAAATTGTAAAAGTGACCGCTGGCTCCACTCCAGAAATAGCCCAGAAAGTTAATAATTTGTATAAACAAATTATCACTGCTGGAACGCATTTGGCCTCAAGTATTAAAGTGGCGGAAGCGTCTAAAGTAATTGAAAATACACAGCGCGATGTTAATATTGCACTTATTAACGAGTTAGCCCTTATTTTTGATCAGATGAACATTGATACTAATGACGTGCTTGAGGCTGCAGCCACCAAATGGAATTTTATTAAATTAATGCCAGGCTTGGTAGGTGGACATTGTATTGGCGTAGACCCGTATTATTTGACATTTAAAGCAGAGGAGTTGGGCTACAAGCCAAACTTAATTTTAGCCGCTCGTCAGATTAATAATGGCATAAGTAAGCATGTCGCTGATAAAACCATTAAGGAAATGATTAATGCAGGTAAAGTTATTAAAGGCTCAAATGTTTTAATACTTGGTGTTACATTCAAAGAAGATTGCCCTGATATGCGAAATACTAAAGTAGTTGATATTATTGAAGAGTTAAAAGAATTTGGTGTTAATGTTGATGTCTATGACCCATGGGTTGATATAAATAAAGAAGAAAAATGGTACACACATGGTATTATCAAAAATCCACTAGATGACAATAAGAAGTATGACGCTATTATTGTTGCAGTTGCACACAAGCAATTCAAGGAATATACATCTGAGATTTATTCACAGTTATCTAACGAAATAAAGGTGATTATAGATATTAAAAATATTGTTCAAAATCCTACTTGGAGATTGTAGCAAGCCCATTGGTAAAATATATATATAAGTTTCTTTTTAATGGCAGCCTTACATCGGCTGGAGATAGGATCTTTCGATCTGGAATGTGGTTATACCTCTCTCAAGCTGTTAAGCTTGGAGGGGTATTATTAATTATTCCTCTAATTGTTATTCAGCATGGCCAAGAAGCACTTGGTGTTTGGTTTTCTGTAATTGCAGCTGTTAGTTTTATTCATTTGAGTGATGTTGGTATGCATTTGCCATGGCTTAATAGATTGACCAGAAATTACATTAATTTAAGCACGCTTGATCTCAGCAAGGATATAGTTTCTGGTGTAGGACTCTTTTTGCTTCTTGGGGTGGCAGGGTTTCTAGTTATCGCGACTTTTGGTCACATAGCTATCTTGACTAGTTATGAAGTAGAGTTATTCATATACTTGCTGGCTGTAAACCTTTTTATTTTTCTTACAAAAATTCTACGTTCAGTCCTACGAGTCTTTAATGAGAACCATAAGGCTGCACAGTTTGAGGCAATGCAAGATATTGGTATATTTCTTGTTAGTTTTATTGCGTTACTGTTTTTCAGTGTTAGCTTAACCTTTCTTGCACAATTGCAACTTTCTATTGTAGTTACTTTTTTTTGCCTAGCTGGGTTGCGATTTTTATCCGATAAAAGGTTCGAAAATATATGGCCTAGCGTTAAAGATATACTAGTTATTTTTCTAAAAATATTTCCTTCTGGCAGGGTTAATCTGTTGAGTACTTCGGCTAACGCATTATTGACCAATGCCCCTGTGTTGATAATCACAGGGGCTTTTGGGCCAAGTGCGGCAGCTGTTTTAGTTGGAGCTAGAAATATTTCCAATATTCCTAGACAAATAATGTCAGTATTTCATATTTCTTCAGTGCCAGAATTTAGTACGCTTTATGCTTCAGAGGATTTGAAAGGCGTCAAAGATCTTTTTCGTAAGTTGCTTTTACTGACTATTTCTGTTAATGGTGTCGCTGCTGCTGCTATATTCATGGGTGGGCCTTATATTTTAGAAAATTGGTTAAATTTGACTGATGAAAAATCTGGAATATTATTTTTTTATTTTTCCATTTGGTGTATTACAGAGGGAGTCAAGATGGTAATTCATGAGTCTTTATTGGGCTTAGATAGTTTTCGATTGGTTGGAAAGTCCAATATTGCTGCAGCTTTTATATCACTTATTATTATGTATGGTGTTGACCTGAAGATTCTTATTGTCCCGGTGGCATTAATAGTGGTCAATGTTTTTTGGAGTATCCCTGTATTAACCCGTGGATTTCTGCTTAGATTTAATGATCCGGCGCTTTCACAATGGCTGCTAACAATTCTAATAATTATGTTTGTTGGTGTAAGTATAGTTTCTTTATTTTTTATTGGTGTTATTGCCCTAAGATGGTAAAGGTTTACCATCTTAGGGGGTCAAAAAATATTACTGAAATTGTTATTTGGGTTGGTGTGCTCATATGGACGGCATTTATTCCAATATTATCAGATGGCATTGCGATAAAAGTAGTTGGAGTTATAAGTATTGTAATGTACTACTCTGTAGTTCTTTTGAAAAAAGAAGATCTTCGTATTAGATTTACACGAAACGGAATTGCTTTTTATTTATCATTATCGACACTTATGATTTTATCTAGTCTGTTTTCCAAAGATATCTTGAATTCGCTTGCCATATTAATGTTATTCCAATTATGGTTTTATTCCTGCTGGATTGCCGGGATTTCTGGCATTCATCAACGGATGTTTAAAATACTAACAACCTATTCTTTGATTGGGTTGTTAGTAATAACGTTAATTATAGTTGTTAATAATGTAGAGCTAAGTACTAAGCTTGGCTATATTAGAAGTCCTAATTCTTTGGCTTTAATATTGCTTTCGTTTTTACCTGGAATTGTCTTATTAAAAAAGACATGGTCACTCCCCTTATCCTTCTATTTGTTTACACTGCTTGTTTTAGTTGGCAGCAGAAATGGAATGCTTTCTTTCTCCATTTTTTTTTTCGTAGTTCTGTTTATCGGAGGTGGCAAAGCGCGTCTACGATCTAAATTTAGTATTGTCTTTTTTTGTTTAATTGCAATTATTACTTACTGGGAAGATATTGCTTTCATCCTTCAGTTGAATAATTCGTACCGTGGGCTAAATAGCGGGTTTACCGGTAGAAGTGTGGCCTGGCTGTATTCGTTGCAAACGATACTAAATAATCCAATGTTTGGAGTAGGCCTAGGAAATGCATATCTTGAGTTTTCAAATTCCAATGTCACGGGCACTATTTTAGATGGGGGGTATGCTTATATGTTAACCAGCACCCACAATGGCTACTTAGCACTCTTTCTTGAGTTGGGGGTGATTTCTGCATTACTGCTATTGACAAAAATTATTTCCGGTATGTGTAAATTTATTAAGATCTATTCAAGTGGACATGGAATTATCTTTGTCGGTTTTCTAGCGAGCTATTTATTTTTTGGAGTTTTCGAGGAAGTTTTTATCAATCTTGGTAATCCAATGTCGCTTATTTTTATGACTTTTGCGATTGTCGGATTATCTTATGAACGCCCAATATCTGATGGCGCCAAATGAAAGTAGTTTTTATACAGCCTAATATTCCCAAATATAGAGTGGCATTTTACAATGCACTAAGTCAGGAAAACGGATTGGTGCTAAAGGTGCATGCCAGTAAAGGAAAACTTGGATTACTTACTTCTAGTGACAGTGAGCAGCAATGGGCCAGCGTAAAGGGAGAGTACAAGACATTATTGGGGGTAGATTGGCAGCAAAATGTCATTGGGCTGTCTCTTAAAAATGTAGATGTTTTGATTCTCTGCGGCAACCCAAGAAATTTGCCAATATTGGTTCTATCTATAAGAGCCAGGCTAAAAGGAGTTAAATGCGTCTGGTGGGGTCATTTTAGAAGTGTAAGCACTAAGAATTGGAGGGCCAAAATTCGTTACTTGCTTTATAAAATACCAAATAATATATGCTTTTATTCAGACTCTGAACTAGCAATAGCTAAAAAGAGGTTAAGACACTTATCTCTGAATCTATTTTCAATAAGCAACGGTTTAGATGTTGATGAAATCGCACGTTATAAAGAAAAATATATTGGATTAATGCGGACTAATAGATTAATTTTTGTGGGCAGAATGATCGAAAGATCAAGGTTAGATTTGGTAATAAATGCATTAGTGAATATCGATGATCATAGCTTAAAATTAGATGTAGTCGGCGACGGGCCTAAGCGATTCGATTTTGAGAGGCAGGTTAAAAAACTTGACCTTTGTGATTCGGTTACTTTTCACGGCGCGATTGTTGATGAGGAGCAACTATCAGCTATTTTTAATAGAGCGTCGATTTTTGTGTCTGGCGACTGTGTGGGGCTTTCTCTTATTCATGCTTTGGCTTATGGCGTTCCAGCGATTGTAAATGCCAATAGGAAAACTCAAGGCCCTGAGGCCGATGTTTTGCTTCTAGCTGATATGGCTTTATATCACTCTGGGAATAGTGCGTCAATTGCGTTGCAAATAAAAGTTTTAATTGATAATGCAACACTTAGAGAAACGTTTTCAATACAAGCACTTAAGATTCTTAAGGCTCATCATAATACAAGAGTAATGAGCAAAAGATGCATGGAAATGATTAAGCAATTATGATAAATATATTTTCATTGTTTTATTCCGATGGATTTTCATCTATTACAAAGCCTGTTAATTCAAATCGAAAGCATTCTAACCATAATGATATATATTTAAAAAATGCATTCTTACTTCAAAAATCATTGGCAGATGTTGGCGTTCATTACGCAGTAATCACTAATGATGGAAAATTGTTCGATGATTTTTTTCAAAAGTATGGCTATAAAATAAATTACCAGGCAGTGTGTTTTTCTTGGAAAATTCCTACAAATATTAAGTTTTACGGGGCTCATTTTAAATTAGAGCTCTTTGAGAAATTTGGTACGGGTGCTTTTGGAGAAAAAATATTACTACTCGATTTGGATATGATAGCCACCCCGAAAATCAAGAACCTGCTAACCAAGTTAGAGGATTTGAAAAATAATACTCTTGCATATTACAATGTTGCTTCAATAGAATTTGATTTTGAGCAAAAAAGAGAACACCAAAATGGTGTTAAGATTTTTACGGAAAAAGTCACTGCCCCTTTTTTTTGGGCCGGAGGTGAATTTATTTTCGGCAGTGCAGACTGTTTTAAAGATCTTGGCTTGGCGTGTAAAAATATTCTTCCTGTATACTTTTCTTATTGCGATAGATTGCCCCATGTTGGGGATGAGATGGTGGTTAATGTCGTATTTAATCAGTTGAAATGGAGTGTTAATTTGATTGAAGTTGGTCAATTAGGACTTATCAATCCTGTGGTAAGGTTTTGGAGTGCTGGTACAAGTCTAGATCTACCTGGGTTTGACTCCTTTAGAGATGCTTGCCTATTCCATCTGCCTGCTGATAAGGATTTTTTAAGCTATCAAAGCAGTAAGGATTTTAATTATAAAGATATATTATTAAATTATCGGCGTTTAGTTTTTAAGAAGTCATTATTGCGAAGGATTTTTTATAAGTTTTCGAATATTAATAGCGCCAAGCGATACCCTCCTAAGTTATGAAATTCAATGATTGAAAAAAACAAAAAACTGGTAATTAATTGTTCAAATCTTCATGGGGGCGGCGGGCTTCAGGTTGCTGTCGCATTTATAACAGATTTAATAAGTAATGAAGAATTAACCTCTCATATGAGAGATGAGGTGCAATTTATTTTAATAATGTCACTTGCGGTTGAGAGTGAGTTGAAAGAGGATTTAATTAAGATATATTGTTTTTTTGATATCGTGGAAGTACTTGATGCAAAAGGTATTCTTGCCGTTTTTTATTCTCTTAAGATTGCGCGTTTTAAGCCTAATTTGATTTTTACTATTTTTGGCCCTAACTACTTTGTCAGCAAGAGTCGAAAAGTAACCGGTTTTGCACAGCCTTGGATTATTTACCCGTCTTTAAAGGTTTATAGAAAAATTAAAGGACTGACCTCCAAATTTATTACTTATATTAAATATGAGCTTCAATGGCTGTATTTTAAACATGATGATTTTCTTATAGTTGAACTTCCGCATGTTAAGAGCGCCTTGATGAATACTCGGGGATTTGATAGTTCTAAAATTGCTGTGGTTGAAAATAGCCTTAATCCTGCAATTCCTCAAAACAATAATGAGATCATTAGATTTAAGAATAAAAATGGATGTATAGACTTTGGCCTTGTGAGTAGGGGGTATCCACATAAAAATATTGAATTTGCAATTGCGTTAATTGCTGGTTTGCGTGAAAAGTATAATTTAAATTTACGATTACATCTTACATTATCAAAAGATGAAAGCACTTCTTTGAATGCTGACGAATGCCACTTCATTGTAAATCATGGTCCGATTGCAGTAAAAGAATTGGGGTTTTTTTATGAAAAGATTGACGCTGTTATTCTTCCTTCATTATTGGAATGTTTCTCTGCCACTCCGCTAGAAGCTCTATATTATCGAAAAATACTATTCTGTTCTGATTTGCCGTTTATGAAAGACTGTGTTGCCAGCCATGCTGTATATTTTGATCCTTATAATCTAGAGGGGTCTGTATCTCAGATAGGTGAATTCTTAGATGAATTAAGTCGTGAAGATTTTATTACAATGACCACAAAGGGATTTGAGTTTTTTAATACTCTGCCTTCAAGCTATGTTAGATCCAGGAAGTATCTCGACATAATTCTTAATGAGATTGCGCTATGATTCAGAGCATTGTTCACAAGAAAAAGATAAATGTGGTTGCCTTGGGTGCCCGAGATTATTATGAAGTGGCAATTGGTCTTTCTGAAAAAGGAGCTCTTGGGTGTCTTGTTACTGACTTTTATTGCCCTAGACTTCTTAGGTCTTTCGTAAAAAAACGATTTTCTCCAAGGCTAGATTCTAAAAATACTATAAGTATATGGTGGCTTTTAATACTAATTAAAATCCCCTTGGCTATAGTTTTTAGGGACAAGGCAAAGATGAATCCATTTGTTGATCTTGTGTTTGGATATGTGGCCGCTTTTATAACCTATGTGACCGGTAGAAATGCTGTAGTTTATTCTTATTATGCCTTGGGGTTTGCAAAATTTATAAGGCATTTTAATGTTAAAAATTTAGAGTATGTAGTTTTTCAGGTGCATCCTACTCCTTGGTTTGTGAGTGAAGTTTTATCACTTGATCAAGCTAAACACACTCAAAAAGGTGGAGGAATTTTTAGAGCGGAGCAAGATATTAACTGGTCTGCGTCTGCGTGTACTGAATATTTTGATGTACTTAAAAGTGCAAGCGGCATCATTTGCGCAAGTGAGGTTACAAAAAAAAGTTTGATTTACAATTACAAAAACGTTGAAAATGTTCGGGTGGCGCCCTATGGAAGTCGATTTGAGTATTGCACAACCCTGAGGCAGAATCATGGAAAACTCAAACTTCTGACTGTCTCGAGTGTTAGTCAACGCAAAGGATTTCACTATGCATTCAACGCTGTGAAGGGCATTGATGGGTTGAGCTGGACAATTATAGGTGGAAATCCGGATCAAGAGATTGTGAAAATGGCCCCAGAATGGGTTACCTTTACTGACAGGGTGTCGGATGAGGAATTATCAGTATATTTTTCAGAATGCGATTTATTCATCATGCCTAGTCTTGTTGAAGGATTTGGCCTTGTATATTTGGAAGCAATTTCCCAGGGTGCTGCCATTCTATGTAGTAATCAAACCGGTATATCTGAAGTTGTCAAGGATTATGAATCAGCATTAATAGTTACAATAGGTTCAGTTCAGGAAATATCGGAACGTATTTATTGGGCCCTTAGTCATAGATCTGAGCTCTCTGTTCTGTCTAAAAATGCCAAGACTGCTTGTGCACATATGAATTGGGATAATTTTGAAAGACTTACAAGTGATGCGGCTTATGATTTTTTTAACAAATAACGAGATAATATGAGCAATAAAAATCTTTTTAAAGGAAAGTCTATTCTTATAACTGGGGGAACCGGATCTTTTGGTGGCGCTGTTCTAAGGCGCTTTCTTAAGGAGGACATTGAAGAAATTCGTATATTCTCTCGTGATGAACTTAAGCAAGATGATATGAGAAGGCATTATGACAATGACAAGCTTAAGTTTTATATTGGTGATGTGAGGGATAAAAATTCAATTGACGATGCAATGAGAGGGGTTGATTATGTTTTTCATGCGGCCGCATTAAAGCAAGTGCCTTCTTGTGAGTTTTATCCAATGCAAGCGGTAAAGACCAATGTGATTGGCACTGAAAATGTACTAAACTCTGCTATCAAATTCGGTGCCAAGAAGGTGATTTGTCTCAGTACTGATAAGGCTGTTTACCCAATCAATGCAATGGGTATAAGTAAAGCAATGATGGAGCGTGTTATTGTAGCTAAAGGTAGGAATGTTAAAGATACAATGATTGCATGTACAAGGTATGGCAATGTGATGGCAAGTCGCGGGTCAGTGATACCTTTGTTCATTGGGCAAATGAGAAACGGATTGCCTTTGACTGTGACCGATCCAAATATGACACGCTTTATGATGAGCTTGGATCAAGCTGTGGATTTGGTTTTGTTTGCTTTTAAAAACGGCGAGAGTGGAGATATATTTGTACAGAAGGCCCCAGCTGCAACTGTAGCATTGTTGGCTCATACTTTAAAGAATTTACTGGGAAAGTCAGAAAATGAAGTAAAGATAATTGGCACTCGACACGGTGAAAAGTTATACGAAACACTTCTTACTAAAGAGGAAATGGTTAAGGCAATTGATATGGATGATTATTACCGTATCCCAGCAGATACACGAGATTTGAACTACAATAAGTTTGTTGAGGATGGTGAGGAGATAATTACACAGGCTCACGAGTATCATTCTCATAATACACATCGACTTAATGAAGATGAATTAAAGAAATTATTGCTGAATCTCTACGAGATTCAAGATGAGCTAAAGGAGTTTGGGGTTAAATAGATGCGTGTGCTAGTTACAGGGTCTGACGGCTTCATTGGCAGGAACTTAATTGTTCATCTAAATGAATTGGATATTCAAGTTATAACCTATGTCCGTGAGAATTCAATTCAAGATTTAGAAGAGCTTATTAAAGATGCTGATTGTGTTGTTCATTTGGCGGGGGAGAATAAGCCCAAAAACGAGAAAGACTTTGATGTTGTTAATGCTGGATTGACTGCATCTATTTGTGATACTTTGCGCTCTTTGGGTAGAAATATCCCTATTGTCTTGGCGTCATCTACTCAAGCCGGGCTTGATAACGCCTATGGCAAGAGTAAGTTAAATGCTGAAATGATTGTAAAGGAGTTTGAGGTTGATACGGGGAATCCTGTGTACATATATCGCCTACCAGGGGTGTTTGGGAAATGGTGTAAACCTAATTACAATTCCGTTGTGGCTACATTTTGTCATAATATCAGCCACGACCTTCCTATTCAAGTTAACAACCCATCTTTTGAGTTGAGTTTGGTATATATAGATGACGTGATTAAGGAGTTTGTCTCTATTCTACAAGGTACAAAGGATGATAAAGAGCTGTCTATTCAGCCAGAATATAAAATTAAATTAGGCGATTTAGCCGATCAGATTAAAATATTTAGAGAGAGTCGAGATTCACTTATCACTGAAAGGGTTGGTAGCGGACTTGTGAGTAAACTGTATTCAACGTATCTCAGCTATATTTCACCGGGGCAATTTGCATATTCAATACCCTCATATGGTGATGAGCGTGGAATGTTTGCAGAAATGTTAAAAACAAAAGATAGCGGTCAGTTTTCATTTTTCACCGCAAAACCAGGGGTGACTAGAGGTGGTCATTATCATCACTCCAAGACTGAAAAATTTTTAGTTATCCAAGGTGAGGCAAGATTTGGCTTTAGACATGTAGCTTTAGATGAAACGTATGAGATTATCACAACAAGTAAAGAGTTGAAAATTGTTGAAACCGTGCCAGGGTGGTCACATGATATTACTAATATTGGCACAGAGGAAATAATAGTTATGCTTTGGGCTAATGAAATTTTCGATTCTGATAATCCTGATACCATAGCTCACAAAGTGTAGAGGAAAATCAAATATGAAAAAATTAAAAATTGTAACAGTGGTTGGAACGCGTCCAGAAATCATACGTCTTGCATGCGTCCTTAAGAGGCTTGATGAGCATTGTGAACACATTCTGATTCATACAGGGCAAAACTATGATTATGAATTAAATGAGATTTTCTTTGATGATTTAGGAATTAGAAAGCCAGATTATTTTTTAGACGCTGCTGG
>Ga0066376_10005243_pt1 | contig 11058 bp, 7 predicted proteins | sample Knorr_S15_td_Bot_FD_77009 | JGI IMG/M metagenome (GOLD analysis project Ga0066376, IMG submission 77009) | Marine microbial communities from Southern Atlantic Ocean transect - Knorr_S15_td_Bottom_ad_5009_LV_A | ecosystem: Environmental > Aquatic > Marine > Oceanic | place: Southern Atlantic... | reverse complement strand
GCCCACCACCGCGCCGCTCAGGCCGATGACAAAAAATCCCGAGACCGCGCTTCCCACCGTGAACACGCTGGCCCCGGTCACCGCGCCGATGAGCACGACAAACGCCACGATGGCGGTGCCGTCGTTGAGCAGCGACTCGCCCTCAATGAGCGTGCCCAGTTTTTTGCTCGCGCCAAGTTCCTTGAGCAGCGCGACCACAGCCACGGGGTCGGTGGCGCTCACCACAGCCCCGAACAACATCGCGAGGTACAGGCCCAAATCCCCGGTGCTGACGTTCCACTCGGTAAGGCCCCAGCCAAGCGAGTAGATGCCCATGACGCACCCGCCGGTCATGAGCGTTGCGGTCACGATGCCCGGCCCAGCCATGTAGAACGCATTCCAGAATGATTTCTTGAAGACGTGCACATCCAGCGCGTACGCCGCCTCGAAAATCAGGATCGGCAGGAAAACATAAAGGATCAGGTGAGGGTCGAGGTTGGCCCCCCACTCGATTGAGCCGCGCAAGGCGTCCATCAGTTTGGCAAGTAAACCGTCATGCCCCGCGCCGTGTCCGGCGGCGTGGGCGGCTCCCTCGTGACCGCCGCGAAAGGCGAAACCCAGCCCCAAGCCGATCAGCATCAGCACCACCGTGAACGGCAGTGGAACCTTGCTCAAAAGTGCCGCGCCGCCGCACCGATGATCAGCGCGAGGATCAAGAAAAACAGTCCGTACAGGTAGCCGTGATCTCCGCCGGACGCCAGAATGGGGGTGATTAGGGTTGATGAGTTCATCGGAAAGGATTGGCGTTACAGCACCCGGCCCATGCTGGCAAGTGAATAATCCGCCTCCGTCGCCAAGCGGGAGGGGTGAGTTCCACCTTGCCCCATTTCACTATTAACTTGGGGCGAGGTGGAACTCGCCCCTCCCGGAATTGACGCGGCGGCTTAGGCGGTGATGCCCTGCGCCTTGGCCAAGCCGGAAAACACTCCCGCCGCTGCCATCAATTCATCAAAAGTCCCCTCCTCGATGATCGCGCCCCGTGACAGCACGATGACCCGATCCATCGAGCGCAGCGTGGACAGTCGGTGCGCCACGCAAAGGACTGTGCGGTGTTCGCTCAACTGGTCGATGGCGCTCTGCACCTCGGCCTCGGCCTTGGAGTCGAGCGCGGCGGTCGCCTCGTCGAGCACGAGGATCGGTGCGTTGCGGACAAACGCCCGCGCGATGGCCAAGCGCTGCCGCTGGCCGCCGGACAGCGTGACACCGCGCTCGCCGATGCGGGTGTCGTACCCCCCCGGCAGTGCGGTGATGAACTCGTGCGCGTGTGCGTGCCGGGCCGCCTCCTCAACTTGCTCGTGGCTGCAACCCGCTTGGCCAAGCGCGATGTTCTCCGCCACGGTCAGGTCGAACAACACCACCTCTTGGCTGACGAGCGCCATCTGCTCGCGAAACCCCTTGATGCTCAAGTCTCGGAGATCGTGTCCGTCCAGCTTGACGGCACCCGAGTTGGGGTCGTGAAACCGGAACAGCAGATTGATGAGTGTGCTTTTGCCGGAACCGCTCTCGCCGACGATGCCCAGCTTGGTTCCCTTGGGGATGGAGAGATCAAGACCAGTCAGCACCGGCTCCTCCTCGTAAGCGAATGAGACATTGTCGAACTGGATGCCCTGCTCGAACTCGGTCACCGGCTTGGCCTCGGGGCGCTCGAGGATGTCTGGCTTTTCGCCGAGGACATCCATCAGGCGATCGGCGCCGATGCTGGCTTCCTCGATGCTCACGTGCAGCCGGGCCAACTTTCGGATGGGTGTGTAAAACATGATCACGCCGGTGAAAAACACGACCAAGTCCGGCATACTGCGCGACGTGTGGACGACGTACAGGATCAGCCCGCCGATGCCGATCATCGACACGGTCTCCACCAACGGCCCGACGATCTCGCGCGAGCGCACGGTCTTCATCGTCTGCCGGATCAGTTGCTGGGACAACTCCCGGAAACGGTCGACCCGGGCGGTCTCCAGTCCGAACGCCTTGATGACGCGCATGCCGGAAAACATCTCCATCGCGAGGCTCGACTGGTCGATGTTGGCGGCGACTCGTTTGCCGGTTGCGTCGCGGGCTTTTTTGCCGAAGTAAATGATGGGGATGATGCAGACGGGAAACAGCACCAGCATGCCGAGGGTCAACTGCCAGTCGATCAGGCACAGTCCGGTGAAAATACTGACGATGGCCACCGGCTCCGACACGAGGTTGCTCACCCCGGAGGCCAGACAGGTTTGCAGCAACTGAGCGTCGCCGTTGATGCGTGTGATGAGGTCGCCGGTGGTGGAGCGGTTGAAGAAGGGAATCGACAAGCGGCTCAAGTTTCGGAAGACGGTGACCCGCAGGTCGTTGATCACGCGCTCACTCGCCCAAGCCAGACAGTACGCGGCGAGATATTTTGAGGTGCCACGAAAGCCGACCAGCAGCGGGAAAATCAGCAGCCCGCCGATGATCTGCAGGAGTGTCAGCGGGTCGCCCATATGCGGCAACCACGGGTCGAGGGTCTCGAGGATGCTGGATTGAACGGAGGCGGCACTCTCGGCAATCCAGTTGCCATTCGGCTCGGCGGGAGTGCTTGCCGGGATCGATGAGCCGTCCGCTGGCACCAAGCGGTCGAGCATGATTTTGGTCGTCCACAGCGCCAGCCCATTCGACACACCGAAGAGAACCCCGAAGAAGACGCCGGTAATAATGCGGCCCCAGTACGGTTTCACGTAGGGTGCCACGAAGGCGAAGATTTGCCTTAATTTGTGCATGCCGCGATTCCGGTCGCGAGTTTAGTGCCCCGATGGGCGGCAACGGATTATTTGCCCAAGGCCAGCCGGTTGGCCAAGCGCTCGGGCAATCCAGCGTCCAATATCTTGGCCTGGGTTTTCTCGAAATCATACTCCAGCCGGCGCAGCTCGATCGTCCCTGCTTCGAGATCGTAGATCACGTAACCGGCACGCGGATCACCGTCGCGCGGCTGGCCAACGCTGCCGACGTTGATGAAATATTTCTTGCCCTTCTCGACCATCAACTTGTCGTATTTGCCTCCGGTGACGGAGTTCTGCTCGCGCACAAAAGCCAGCGGCACATGGGTGTGGCCGAAAAAGCAAACGCCCGTGTTCTGGTAGGTGAAGCTGGCGGCCGCATCGAGTCTTTTCATCACGTAGCCCCAGCGCTTGGGCGCGTCGAGCGTGGAGTGTACGATGGTGAAGTTGGCGATCAATCGCAGGTACTTTAACCGCCGGAGCCAGTCGCGCTCCTCGTCGCTCAACTGGTCGCGCGTCCACATGATGGCGTGGCCGGCGTGCGGGTTGAACCCGGTCAAGTCGGTGTCTTGGGCGCAATACTCGTCATGGTTGCCCATGATACACGGCATCCCCATGTCGCGCACAATCTTCATGCACTCCTTGGGGTTCGGGTTGTAGCCAACCACGTCGCCCAGACACACGTAGTGTGTGCAGTTGTTTTTCTTTGCATCCTCCAGCACCACCTCGAATCCCTCAAGGTTGGCGTGGATGTCCGCTATTAAAGCATACTTCATTCAAACAACCGGGTGTCACCCGACAATCTCAAACCCTCTAAATCTGTCCTCCGCCTCTTCCCAGACGATGTCCTCGTCCCGGATGTTACTCCGAAGACCAGAATCCCGAACCGCCTGCAGGAATTCCTCCAGCTCGGCGCGCTCGCCCTCGGCCACCAGTTCCACCCGGCCATCAGGCAAATTCCGGATGGTGCCGAGCACGTCGTACCCAGGAACCAAGGCCCTCACTGTGTATCGGAAACCCACCCCCTGCACCCGTCCCGAGTAGTGTACATGGACTCGAACCAAGTTCATTTTCGCAGGTGCCGGACTGGCGTGACCCCGGACGGGGCTGCGGTGCGTTGACCGTCGAGGCGCATTACCCGTGCGTCAGGGCGGAAAATGAAGCCACAAACACCCCCGCTGGGCAATCCTTTTGTGAGCGTTTTGCCCCATGACACCCCGCTTGGCCAAGCCCTCAACAGGCTTAATCCCGCATGATCCACCCGCCGCCCACCACGAGGTCACCCTGATAAAACACGCACGCCTGCCCCGGCGTCACCGCCCGCTGCGGCTCCCGCAGCTTCACTGTCGCTTGGCCATTTTCTCCCGGAATCACCGTCGCCTCGGTGCCGGGATGGTTGTAACGGATCGCCGCCGAAGCCTCGATCGGCTTGGCCAAGCGCTCAAATGCGATCCAGTTGCAGCGGTCAATCCGGAACTCGTCCCGCAGCAGCAGTTCCTCCCCGCCGACCACGACGCGGTTATTTTCCGGATCCAGCTCGATCACGTACATCGGCGTCGGCGACGAGATCCCCAGGCCCTTCCGCTGGCCGATCGTGTAAAACTCGATCCCGTCGTGATGCCCCAGCACTTGGCCGCGCGTATCGACAATCTCCCCCCGGTGCTCCTCCACCAGCCCGGCCGTCGTCAGGAATTTCTTGTAGTCCTTGTCCGGCACAAAACAAATCTCCTGGCTTTCCTGCTTCTCCGCCGTCTTGAGATTCACGCATCGGGCCACCTCGCGCGTCTCGCTTTTCTGCAGTTCGCCAAGCGGAAACATCATGTGCGCGAGCTGCTCTTGGCCAAGCGAGAACAAAAAGTACGTCTGGTCTTTCCGCGCATCTTTGCCGCGAAGCAACACCGTGCGGCCGTTGCGCTGCTCAAGCCGCGCGTAATGCCCGGTCGCCACGTACTCCGCGCCAAGCTTCCGGGCGCGGTCGATCAAGTTGCCGAACTTCAGCTTCTCGTTGCACATCACGCACGGGTTCGGCGTGCGGCCGGCCTTGTACTCCGCCGCGAAATAATCGATCACGTCCCGCTGAAACTCCTTCGATTCATCGACGAGATAATACGGAATATCGAGTTTGTCGGCGACTGAGCGGGCATCCATCACCGCCTGCGGGCCACAGCACTTGTCCTCGGCTCGGGACACGCAATCCTGCGGCCAAACCTTCAGCGTGATGCCGACGACGTCGTACCCCTGCTCGACCAGCAACGAGGCCGCCGCGGAGGAATCCACCCCGCCGCTCAAGCCGACGACGATGCGTGTTTTTTTATTGTCAGTCATTAGTGGCCCGCTTGGCCAAGCGCAACAATCACTTGGCGATCATGCCGCTTTCGCGGGCGAAATTGAACAACCCACCGGCGTCGATCACCGGGCGCACCTCGCCCAGCGGCTTGATCGAATGCTCCGCACCGGTGGACTTGATGAGCACAGTGCCGGCGTCGAGATCGACCTTCACCTCGTCGCCGGTGTTGAGCACATCGCAAAGCCGATCCGTAATGTCGCACGGATAAAGCTCGCCGGTCGCCACGCAGTTGCGGAAGAAAATGCGCGCAAAACTCTCTGCCAAGACCAGCTTGCACCCAGCGGAGCCAAGCGCGACCGGCGCATGCTCGCGGGAACTGCCACAGCCGTAATTCCGCCCGGCGACCACGATCGGGTAAGCTGACTTCGCCTCCCCCTCCGCCACGTAGCGCGTGGGATACAACGAGTCCGGCAGGCCGTTCATCGCGTAGCTGCCGAGCTTTTCGTATTCCTCCGGGATCGTCGGGACAAGGTTCAAGTATTGGGCGGGGATAATCTGGTCGGTGTCGATATTATCCCGCACCACAAAAACCGGCCCTTCAAAGACACTACTCATGGCCGACATTTGGGGGCAGGAAGGGGTGTTTTTCAATTCAAAACGGAACCGACTCGTATTTGCCACCCTCAAATCTCCGATAATGCGTAAAGCCACTGCGCTTGGCCAAGGCGATCGCTTGGCCAAAATGCTCCCCGACACGCCCCGGCTTGTGGGCATCCGAGCCGAATGTCAGCCCCACCCCAATCTCCGCCGCCACCTCCAGCAGCGCGGGCGAAGGGTACATCTCGCCGCACGGCTTGTTGATGCCGTTGGTGTTGATCTCGATCGCGATATCTTGCCGCTTCACCTCATCAAGGAATGGCCGCCACATCGCCGGGCAATCGCCGCTCGGTTGATCGCCGAAAACCTTGATCAAATCGCAGTGGCCAATGATGTCGAACACCCCCAGCGCAGCCGATTGCCGGAGCAACTCGTAATACTCAGCCCAAGCCGCATTGACATCACGCCCTTCCCACGAGTCGCGGTTGTCTGGATGATCAAAACTCCACTTGTCTCCAAGATAATGCACAGAACCGATTAAATAATCCCATTTATTGCGCTTGTCCAAGTCACAAATCCAATCCTCGTAGTCCGGCACGAAGTCGATTTCGAGGCTCTTTCGGACGGTGACAGTGGGGTTTTCGGCGGCCGCTTGGTCGATTTTTTCGACGTACAAATCCAAGTCGCGCTCGAGCATCCGCCAATTGTCAAAATCGTCGCCCGGCATCGGCGCATGCTCGGTGAAGCCAATCTCGGTCAAGCCAAGCCGCACCGCCTCGGCGGCGTACTCGGTCGGCTCACCCTCCGCATGATGGCAGAGGGGCGTGTGCATATGATAATCCGGCGGCAACGACACGCCCACAAACTAGGCAAGTTTCCGCTCTTGGCCAAGCGTGGTCATCCAATTCCTTCTCCCAGCGGGAGAAGGTGGCCGTAGGCCGGATGAGGGAGAAAGCGCGAAAAGTTTTCAGTTTTCAGTTTCAAGAGAGGGCAGCCGGGGAGGGGCGAGTTCCACCTCGCCCCAAAAACCAAGGAACGCGCTCTCCCTCTCCCCGGCCCTCTCCCGCTAGGAGAGGGAGCTTGGCCAAGCGCGATGCGCCTGATTCCGTCTCCCACGGGAGAAGGTGGCCGCAGGCCGGATGAGGGAGAAAGCGTTATGAAACAGAGAACGTTGATTTTCAATATCGTCCTCCTCCTCCTCCTTCGTACCCCGTCCTCGAAAATCGACGGACAGCCCAAAGGACGATGGACGAGTACGAGGTACGAGTACGATCATTTGCTTACAGCACCCAGCCTTTGCGGTATTCGCTGTGGATGAATCGGTTGGCTTCCGGCTCGTTTGTGACGCGCATTTTTTTCGCGTCCCACTCGATCTTTTTGCCGGAACGCAGTGCCACCAACCCAAGCAGCATCGCCTCAGTCATCGGCCCGGCGTAGTCGAAGTTTGACCAAGCCGCCTTGCCGCCCTTGCAGGCCGCGATCCACTCGCTGTAATGGTGCCGGCTGAAGTCGGCCGGTTTCTCGATCGTCTCCGGCACGTCTTTGTGATCCGCCACCGTTGCGCCGGAGAGGAACGTGCCTTTGCCCCAGTACATCGGGATATACAGTGTGTCCTTCGTGCCTATGAGAATCGAGCCGTTGCCGGGCAGTTCCTTCTGCTTGGCCAAGGCGGCGGCCGGTTTTTTGCCGCCGTCGTACCAAGTGACCTTCACCGCTTTGCGTTTGCCGAGTTGCGGAAAATGATACGTGATGATCGACCACTTGGGCGCGGTCTCGTTGTTGATGCCGGACGACTCGGCCTCGAGCATCTTGGGGTCGCGCAGGTTGAGCGCCCAGTAGGCCAAGTCGGAATTGTGGCAGCCCATGTCGCCGACTGCCCCGGTGCCGAAGTCCCAAAAACCGCGCCACTTGAACGGATGATATGCCGGGTGATACGGACGCTCCGGTGCCGGGCCAAGCCACAGATCCCAGTTGACGTTTTTTGGCACCGGCGGCGAGCCGCTTGGCCGGCCTATGCCCTGCGGCCAAATCGGCCGGTCGGTCCAGATGTGAACCTCCTTCACGTCACCCAAGACACCGGCTTGGATCAACTCGACATAGCGGCGAGTGTCGGGATTCGAGTGCCCTTGGTTTCCCATCTGCGTGGCAACTTTGTGCTTACGGGCGAGGTCGGTCAGCACGCGCGCCTCGAGGACGGAGTGCGTCAACGGTTTCTGGCAGTAAACGTGTTTGCCCAGGCGCATCGCCATCGCCGCCGCCGTGGCATGCGTGTGGTCCGGCGTCGAGACGGTCACGGCGTCGATATGCTTGGCTTCCTTGTCGAGCATCCGCCGGAAGTCGGCATACTTGGCCGCCTTCGCGTGGCGGTTGAACATGTGCGCGGCACGGCCGGGATCGACGTCGCAAAGCGCCACGATGTTTTGGCTTTCGCACCCGTCGATATCGACCTGCCCCTTGCCGCCGGAACCGATGGCCGCGATGTTGAGCCGTTCGTTCGCGCCGAACACACGACGCGGCACGACCATCGGGAACGCGATTGCGCCGGTAGCTGCCGCTGTGGTTTTAAGAAATGCCCTACGCCGGATGGGTGATAATTGAGGAGTCGTCATAAGCCAATTGATGGGCGGCATCCTCCCAATTGACACCTCCGCCGTCAAGCCAAACGGGGGAGGGGCGAGTTCCACCTCGCTCCCTTTTCTAAATTGGGACGAGGTGGAACTCGCCCCTCCCTTGCTGAGGCTTTACGCTTGGCCAACGGCCTCGACGCAGCGGGTGCAGAGGGTGGCGTGGTCGTCGTGCGAGCCGACGCTTGGCTCCCAGCGCCAGCAGCGTTCGCATTTTTCGCCGTCAGCGTTGGTCACGGTGACTTGCAGTTTGTCGCCTTCGCCTTCGGTCAGCGTCAGTTGCGATACGTTGATCAACTCGCGCAAGTCTTCCTCGTGCGCTTGGCTAATTTCGAGTTCGCGACCGGTGCCGGTGAGGGTCACGCGGGCCTCAAGGCTTTTGCCGATGCGCTTGGCTTGGCGCGCTTCCTCGAGCACCGGCAGGGCGCGTTCGCGGATGGCGAACATCGTCTCCCAGTCAGCCAGTTCCTCGTCGCTGAAGCAGGACTCGAACGGCTCCCAATCGGCCAGATGCACGCTGCCGGAGTCGAGGTGCGGGATCGCCTCCCACGCTTCGTCGGCGGTGAACACGAGCATCGGCGAGAGCATTTTGGCGAAGCCCTGCACGAGCCGGTAAAGCGTGGTCTGCGTCGAGCGCCGACGCGGCGAATTGGCCGGCGAGGTGTAGAGGCGATCTTTCACCGTGTCGTGATAAATCGCCGAGAGTTCCACCGCGACGAACTGCGTGATGCGCTGGTAGGCGATGTGAAACTCGCACTTGTCGAACGACGCGCGGACGTCGGCGTCGAGCTTGGCGAACGCCGCGAGTATCCAGCGATCCAGCCCGGTCAACTCGTCGTCGGCGACGGTGTGTTGCGCCGGGTCGAAGTCGTACAGGTTGCTGAGCTGATAGCGGAAGGCGTTGCGGATGCCGCGGTACGCCTCGGCGACTTTTTTGATGCGCTCGTCGCTGACCGTGATGTCGTTGCGGAAATCCTGCGACGCCACCCACAGCCGGACGACGTCCGCGCCGTAGTTGCGGATGTAAGCCTCGGCGGTCTGCGGTTTGGAGTTGCCGCCGCCCTGTTTGCTCTTGGAAATTTTTTCGCGGTCGGCATCGACCATGAAGCCGTGCGTGAGCACGTTGCGATACGGCGCGACGCCGTTGGCGGCCAGCGACAAAAGCAGTGACGATTGAAACCAACCGCGATGCTGGTCGCTGCCCTCGAGGTAGTAGTCGGCCTGCCACGCGTCGGGCGTGCCGGCCTTGGCATCGGGGCGGCCAAGCTCGCTGCGCTGCATGAGCACGGCACGCGATGACGAGCCAGAATCGATCCACACATCGAGCGTGTCGGTGGACTTGGCCACCGGCTCTGCGCCGTCCCAGTCGTCCGGTTTCACTGCGGCCCAAAGGGCGGCGAAGTCGCGTTCGAACCAGACGTTCGATCCGTGTTCTTGCACGAGGTCGGCGGTTTTGCGGACGATCCGCGCGTCGAGGATCGGCTCGCCTTGGGCATCGTAAAACGCCGGGATCGGCACGCCCCACGAGCGCTGGCGCGAGATGCACCAGTCGGGGCGCGACCGCACCGCGCTCTCGATCCGGTTGCGTCCCCAGCTGGGAAGCCAGTTGACTCCGTCGATCGCGGCCAGCGCTTTTTCGCGGAAACCGTCGTGGTCGATGTTGACGAACCACTGATCCATCGCGCGGAAAATCACCGGCGTCTTGCTGCGCCAACAATGCGGATAGCTGTGTTCGTACCGCTCCGAAAACGCCAGCTTGTTGCCGGCCTTGAGCACCTCGATGACGGCGTCGTTGGCTTCGCATTTGCCTTTGCGCGCGAGGATTTGTTTGCCGACGAGCTCGTCGGAAATCTGCTGTTCCTCCGGCAGATCGTCGGTGCGGGCGAGGCAACCGGTGTCGTCCACCGGCGAGTAAATTGGGAGGCCGTTCGCGCGGCCTAGGTTGTAGTCGTCCTGCCCGTGCCCGGGCGCGATGTGAACCAAGCCGGTGCCGGCGCTGTCATCGACGAACATGTCGCCGGCGAACAGCTTGCCGGTGCGGTTGCAGAACGGATGATGGTACTCCATTTCGGCGAGTTGATCGCTCTGCACCGTGCGCAAAATCTCGAAGTCACCGGCCCAGCCGCACTTCTCGACGACCGTGTCGAGCAGCGGCACGCTGACGAGCAGCGCCTCGTCGCCGACGCGGATCAACTGATAGTCGAACCGTGAATTGTAAGCCACCGCAAGATTGGCTGGGAGCGTCCACGGCGTGGTCGTCCAGATCAGCAGGTGCATGTCGGTCTCGCCGACGATCGGGAATTTCACGTAAACACTTTGGCTGACGTGATCCTGATATTCGACCTCCGCCTCGGCCAGCGCCGTGCGGCACGGGATGCTCCAGTAAACCGGTTTTTTGCCGCGATAAACAAACCCCTTGTCCACCAACTCGGCGAACAACCGCAGCTCCTCCGCCTCGTACTCGGGGTGGAGCGTGAGGTACGGATTGTCCCACTCGCCGAGCACGCCGAGCCGCTTGAACTGCTCGCGTTGTTTATCGACGAACTCCAGCGCGCACGCCTCGCAGGCCTTGCGGATCGTCGCCGGCGTGGCGTCGGTGTTGCCGTCCTTTCGCATTTGCTGAGTGACCTTGAACTCGATCGGCAGCCCGTGGCAATCCCAGCCCGGCACGTACGGCACGTGTTTGCCGCGCAGCGTCTGGTACTTGAGAATGAAGTCCTTGAGAATCTTGTTCAGCGCCGTGCCGATGTGCACGTCGCCATTGGCGAACGGCGGGCCG
>Ga0066376_10005241_pt1 | contig 11062 bp, 14 predicted proteins | sample Knorr_S15_td_Bot_FD_77009 | JGI IMG/M metagenome (GOLD analysis project Ga0066376, IMG submission 77009) | Marine microbial communities from Southern Atlantic Ocean transect - Knorr_S15_td_Bottom_ad_5009_LV_A | ecosystem: Environmental > Aquatic > Marine > Oceanic | place: Southern Atlantic... | reverse complement strand
GATGCACAAGTGCCCAAGATTGTGAATCGAACATTTGCTTCTTCCCTTGGAGTTATTCCACATGAGTTGCTCATGGTGGGGAACTGGCCAGTTGCTATTGGGGATGGAGGTGCGATTCGTTTGACTGACGGAAAACGAATTGTTGCATGTACTGGAAATGTGACAGGAATAGCGATATCGATGAACCGTGGCATTGTCTTTGCAGTAGGGAATCATCTGTATGACGCTGACAATAACGAAAGTATTGGTCTAGCAACCACGTTAGTAGAACTTGATGACAATGCAAACGCAGATATTGGCACCCTTGTGTACACGAGAGATCTTGATGGTTACACTGAAATTGGGTTGATGGGTGGTGGGATGAGAACAATCAGTTCTACCACAGGCAAAGTTGTTCTCCCCGGCGAATACAGAAATTTGTTAGCGAGAAAAAGCCGGCTCATCGTTTCAACTGATGAAGCGGTGTATGTCGTGGGTATTGCACCTGATGAATTGCGAGTGTTGAAAACGTTTGATGTTCAAGGAGTTCAGGATGTCGATGTCATAGCTTCAAATTATCTCGCAATGTGTGGTGACTTTGGAAGGGGGATATACCGCATCAAGGATGACCGTGGAGGTAAAGGAGGCCAACTCATCAGAATTGTTTCCTCGGTGGGTGCAATGGCTCCTGGAGTATTTGATCTTCGTGGTGTGCTTGTACCTTCTGGAAATGGTTCCTTGTATTACGGTTTTGACCAAACAGTTTCGTCATCCCAAGAATCAGTTGAACCGGTTGATGTGCCGACACGTGCGGTTGTTCTTGGACTTGAAGCAACAATTGATACTGCTATTGGCGATGTCACACTTCTTGATGCAAAAGGTAAAACAACAAGGTTGTTGCTACCATCAATTGCAACAACCATTGTCCCAATTGAAGGTAACTTTTGGATTGGTACGCATGATGGCGTGTATGTGTTTGGTCGCGACACTTCAGGTCAATGTGTAGAGTTGGGTCATATTGGTCTTGCAGGTCCAATTGTGCAACTCATTCCACTTTTTGATGGTAGTGCTGTATTTGTGTCTGGTGCTGGGATGATTGGAATCGTAGAACGCAATCAAACGGTAGTGGCATTAGAGCAATAACGTTGACAGATTTGATCTGTGTCACACTGTCCGCTACGTTTTTTGCAGACTTCCCGACCGTGCCAAACGAGCAGATGACTGAGCATCGTCCATTGATCACGCGGAAATAATTTCATCAAATCGTTTTCTATTTTTTCAGGTTTCGTTTCTTTTGTTAATCCGAACCGCTGTGCAAGTCTACCAACATGTGTATCGACGACAACTCCTTCGTTTTTGTGAAAGGCATTTCCTAAAACGACATTTGCAGTTTTTCTTGCAACACCCTTCAGTTTTAAAAGGTCATTCATGTTGTCTGGAACTTCGCCATCGAAGTCATCGACAATCATTGTTGCAGATGCATGTATTGCTTTTGCTTTATTTCGAAATAAACCGATTGAGGATATAAATGGTTCAATCTTCTCTGGGGTTGCATTCGCATACGCTTTCGCAGTAGGAAATGCTTTGAATAATGTAGGTGTTGCTTTGTTGACTCCGACATCGGTTGATTGTGCTGAGAGAATCGTTGCAAATAATAATTCAAGTGGTGAGTTGTACTTCAATGCGCAATGGGCATCTGGGTATCGTTCAAGTAGGGTGTTATAAATCTTGTTTGCTTGCGATGTATTCATGTGTTACAGAGGTTTTCCATCAGACCAAGTTAGACCCTCAGCCCAAACCTCTTGTTTCCAGATGGGAACACGTTGTTTGAGTACATTAATCATAAATCGACTTGCTAGGAACGCTTCCTCTCGATGATCGCTTCCAACAGCGATGACGACACTCGCTTCATTAATCGCAACTTTTCCAATGCTATGTGTTACTTTGATATGGTTGACAGCAAAACGACTTCTAGCTTCCCGAGCCAATGCATGCAATTCTTGTGAAGCCATTTCTTGATAACAATCGTAGTTCAATGCGAGCAATTCACCATGTGTGGGGTTTAGCTCTGGGCGTGTTCTTCCTATAAATACGCATTCTCCACCGCAACCGATTGATGGAAGGGTACTTGCTTCCTGTACATCGATTGCATTCTCAGAGAAATGTACACTAATGTTGCTCGTAGACATGTGACTCCATCTTACCTGCCTGCCATCGCTACGTGTAAACTGCCCCTATGGACCACCTTTCATCAACCACCGCGGCATCAGTAGCAGTATTGACTGTCAGTGATTCACGCACGCATGATGATGACAAGAGTGGTGCTTTGATTATGGATTTACTCAAAGAAGCAGGTCACCACATTGCATCGCACGAAATCGTCAAAGATGATGGTGAATTGATTCGCTCAACAATGACATCTTGGATTGAAAATCGTTTAATTCACATCATCATCGTAACTGGAGGAACAGGACCAGCTCAAAGTGATATGACCCCAGAAGTCATCATGCCAATGTTCGATGCGATGTTGCCAGGTTTTGGCGAACTGTTCAGACAATTAAGTTACGATGATATCGGTTCTGCAGCAATGCTCAGCCGAGCAGTTGCAGGCTGGGTGGATAGCGGAGATTTCCGAACACCCATATTTGTATTGCCCGGTTCACCAAAGGCAGTTGCACTTGCGATGAATACATTAATTATCCCACAACTTGGTCACTTGCTCGATTTATGTAGTTTGGAATCTTCCCCATGATTGTCGCCCACGGCATAGATGTTGTAGATGTGGCACGTATCAGGTCGATGCTTGATACACATGGACAAACGTTTATTGACCGCTGTTTCACCACGCAAGAGCAAGAAGATGCCGAAGTATCGTCACCAGAAATGCGTGCGCAACGATATGCTGCTCGATACGCTGCAAAAGAGGCTGTCTTGAAAGCACTCGGAACAGGCTTAGCAGGTGGAGTGGAGTGGGTTGACATCGGCGTTGTTCGAGAAGAGGGACCTCCCATGGTAGAGTTAACAGGAACAGCAGCCCAAGTGGCTGCAAAAGCAGGAATCACTGAGTGGCGATTGAGTCTGACCCACGCTGGTGGAATTGCGATGGCAAGTGTGATTGGAATTGGAGATTGTGATGCGTAAGAAAAAAGGTCTCGCTTTGTATGAACTCATTACATCACAGCAATCGACAGATACACCACCTCTGCGAGAAGTCTCCTCGAGCAAGGAGCATGATGTTGGCCTTGATCACAATATTCTGACGCCTGGCCGGTCAATCAGAATGTCTATTGGCACAATTGGTGTCATCGTTGCGGTTTGTATTGCTCTCATTGTTATTTCATACACCATGGGGTTTCGAAAGGGCTCCTCGGTTGCACGTGAAGATTATGGAAATCGTTTGTTTGAAGAATTCCCCGTTGAGACATTTGCTCAACCAGAAGTGTTGCTTACTCCATTGCAAACTCCTACGAAGATGCCATCGTCTAGGGTTGTACTCCCCCAAGAAACTGATCCTGCTTCATGGGGACCCGTTTTAAACGACCCGAGGATTCAAGACACGTATTATTACACCCTCATGCAGACCACAAAAGAGGGCGCGATGCAATTAGCTTCGTTCTGTAGGCAAAAAGGACTTGAGACATACGCCATTTCCGGCAACAATACGCAGCACTACCGAGTGGTTGCATTCCCAGGTTCTATAGACCAGAATTCCCCCTCACTGAGAATAGTTCAGTCACAGATTCATGCCATTGGGCAAGGATGGAAAATCACCTTATTCGGTGGCGGAAGTGACCTCAAAGATGCGTATTTAAGCATCTACAAGAAGTAATCGCAGAGTTTGTGTAAGTTTAGGAATCAATAATTATGAGCCTTCATCGAAGTTTGAAAACAAAACCAGCCGGTCTCAACCAGCACCGCAATGTCCTGACTCGTGCAGAACGAATTGAACATCTTGCCAGCGAAGATAAGTTCAACATGGAAGAAGGTTCACCCATTGGACTTCCCAAAGTCAGCAGTCGTAAGATAAAACTTGTAAGCAAGAAGCAGAAGACTGAGACCGAAGAAGAAGTAACTGAAGAAGTAACTGAAGAAGTAAGCGAAGAGTGACCTTGACTTTGTCGCTCGACATTGAGCGTCTTCTTTCAGAGCGCGTCAAAGATATTGAGACTTCTGGTATTCGTCGTGCATGGGCTCTTGCACAGACATGTGAAGACCCCATTAATTTATCAATCGGGCAACCAGATTTTCCGGTTCACGATTCAATTAAGCAAGCCGCAATTGACGCAATTCTACAAGACAAGAATGGATATACCCACACCGCTGGTGAAGATGTCTTGTTGCAAACAATATACAAACGCTTGAATACAGAATTCGGATGGGAATTTGATAAAAATGCATGCAACTCCGCCATGGTTACTTCAGGTACAGCGGGCGCGCTAACACTCGCTTGCTTGACAGTCCTGGGACCAGGAGATGAAATCATTATTCCCGATCCGTATTTTGTTATTTACCCATCACTCGCACGCATTGCAGAAGGAAAGGCAGTGCTTTGCGATACGTATCCTGATTTTAGAATGACAGCAGAGCGAATTGAGAAATGCATCACGCCTCGTACCAAGGCGGTACTCATTAATTCACCCGCGAACCCAACAGGAGTAGTTCTTACCGCAGAAGAAGTTGCTGAGATTGCAACATTGTGTCAAGACCGCGGCATTCTTCTGATTACAGATGAAATTTACGATGAATTTGTCTTTCCTCCAACAAAACATGCCAGTCCAGCTACAACGAGTAGTGACGTGCTGGTCATTCGGGGATATGGAAAAACATACGGTTGTACAGGATGGCGAATGGGATATGCTGCAGGACCAAAACTGCTCATCGATAATATGTTGAAACTACAACAGCAAACATTTGTTTGTGCACCATCGCCGATGCAACATGCGCTTGTTGGAGCATACGACATAAATCTTCAACCATTGATTGCAACGTTTACACAACGACGAGATATGGTTGTTGATTCGCTTTGCGACGTAACGGACGTCATTGTCCCGCAGGGCGCATTTTATGCTTTCCCCAAAATTCCAGAAGCACTTCACATGACAAGCATGGAGTTCATCACAAATGCGATTGCAAACGATGTGCTTGTGATTCAAGGAGATGTATTCTCAAATCGCGATTCACATTTCAGGATTAGCTTTGCTGTGGCTGATGAACAACTAGAACGAGGGCTTGCGATTCTAAATACTTTATTGCAATAGTTTTACGTTGTCTGCCATAAAAAAGGCCCCGTCGACGATGCATTGCAACGCCGACGAGGCGGAGGGGAGAAAGATATTGCATACCTCGGTAGATTTGCATTCTGTCCATGAATGAAAGTTAAATTAGGGTAAATGAAGCTTCAAAAGCCGCGATTTGAGTCGATGAAGCGTACTTTTCTGCAATGAGTCGGCTACCAGATTCACCAATTCTTGTTGCCAGATGTACATCGTTAAGGACACGGTGAATGGCATCGTTCCACTGGCCATTGGTGATAATTGCAGTTTCTTCATCGATGAGCATGTCAAAACCTTTAATCGTTGTTGCAACTATTGGGATTGATGCGAGCATCACTTCAAGAAGTATTGTTCTGACTGGCATAGATTGAGAGGGTAAAAGTACTAGGTCCGATTGGACAATCAATGAACGGAGAGAAGCCATATCTCTTAAACATGTCACGCGATCGAGCATCCCAAGTTGTCGCACTTTTTTCCAAATCTTATGTTGGCGTCGACCAGTTAACTCTATGAAAATATGAATGTTTGGAAATGATTTTAATGCTTCAAGAATTAAGGTAGTTGCCTTCACATTAGACGCAGCATCGAGTATCGAAATGCATCGGTTCGTTTTGGATTGGATTGATTCTGTGATGTGAGATGTCGCTGCTGCAAGTGGTACGAGGGCAGCGCGGTCTTCACCAACTCGTTGTGATATGGCTCGTTCAATAGATGGAGTCGCGGCGAGCCAACGCCAAACTTTTGACGACTTGCGAACGCGTTTGGCTTCTCGCATGGAGATAACTTCTTTGAGTATTGGAGCGTCAACAAGGGGGGCAATATCTAAAGCAACTTGTTCTGCTTCTATTCCAAAGGCAACGATAGCATCAATTTCTATTTTGTCTAATTGGTTGATTATTTCTTCACTTCGTGTTTTTCGAAGTAGTCGAAAAACTGGCATTGGAGTACTGATTCGTTTTGCAAGTGAGATTGCTTTCTCGTAATGAGCTAATTCATCATGAGGTGTCACTGGGACGATACGGACAACTTGATTACCGTCATTGACAAGCCCAACAACCAATCTATTGAGCATCGAATGTTCTTGGTCAAGTCTTGCTTGTGACATAATCAAGGCAATACTCACGATGCTGCCTCCTGAATTCCACGTGGTGGCTGGAGAGGATGAAGCGCGTTAGCCATGTCTGCAGGAACGGATGTTGGTTTTCGAGTTTGTAAATCAACGAGAACCCATAATGTTTTACAGTGACATATAACTTTTGGTTTCACGCCATGTGCATGGATATATGTGGACCGCCAAGACTTTACTTTGCGAACATCGTCGACCCATGTTGTCAATCGCAAACAATCGTTTGTCGAGGCTTCAGCTCGATAATCTATCTCGTGCCGCGCAACGAACCACATGACTCCAGAATCAAGTAGTTTTGACCGTTCCCATCCAAAAGCATCGCAATGTAACTGAGCCGCCTTGTCAATCCATCGAAGATATTCAATATTATTAATATGGTTAATTTCAGTACTGGTATGTTCATCCTTGACTTCAATGACGCATTGAAAGGGTGTCGGATGAAGGACTTCATCGAATTCAATGTAGTCTTTGGGATCGATTGGATAGATTCCTAGCGACGTCAACTTGAAAGACTCCGTAAATATTCCCAAGTATAAATGCCAACTTTGTGACCATCGGAAAAGACGAACCGAATGGCATAATTGCCGACTAGTTGTGCTTCTTTAATCGTGATTGGACCCGAAGGTGAATTCGGCAAAATTGTCAGGGGGTTATGCTCTAGTTCTTCTCTCATTGCCTTTGAATCCGCAGAAGGGGACATGCGGCGGAGCAGATCGCACGGATAGAAAGACGTGGATCCATCTGCCCATTCCACATGGAGTCCTTCCTTTTTGCGGACATCAAGATGCATTGGTTCAAGGGGCACAGGAGGATTCTACTATGATGCACGATATGAAATGCAATCAGCATCCTGCCGACCGCATGTGTGCCTCAATAGATCGAATAGGAGTTCCCCTTTGTGTTGGAATTGACCCTGTCATCGATTGCCTCCCAACTGCATTGCAATCTCTTCCTACAGTCGAAGCATTCCGCATTTTTTGCACTGGAGTTATTGATGCGGTCGCTTCAAACGCGGTTGCAGTCAAATTTCAATCAGCGTGCTTTGAGCGAGAGGGGTCGCAAGGCGTTGAATTGTTGGGGAATTTACGTGGACATGCCCGCGACCAGGGGTTGCAAGTCATTCTTGACGCAAAACGAGGCGATATTGGAATCAGTGCAACACATTACGCTGTTGCAACCACAGTTCAGGGCCCTTGTGATTGGGTGACTGTCAATCCCTACCTTGGGATTGATGGCATAGAACCCTTTCTTGAAGCAGGATTGGGAATATTTTGTCTTGTGCGAACATCGAATCCAAGTGGGGATGCAATTCAAAAACAACAACTAAGCGATGGACGTTCCGTGGCTGAATCAATCGCAGATCTCCTTCATGAACTTGGGCAAAAGTATATTGGTGAATCTGGTTGGAGTGCAGTAGGTGCTGTGGTTGGCGCTACGAAATCAGCAGAAGCAATTCAATTGCGTGAGCGTATGCCACATCAAATATTTTTGATGCCCGGCATCGGAGCACAAGGTGCAACGGCCGCCGATGTCCTGCCGTGCTTCGCAGATGGGCACGGGGCTCTTGCGACTGCAAGTAGAAGTGTGATTTTTCCATCTGGCAACCGTGATTGGCAAACGGAGATTGCTCAAGCATCAAGAAAACTCGCAGATGAGTTACGGGTGACAGATTTTGCATGAATAAAACAGCAGTCATTATCATTGGCTTTTGTTTGGTTATTTTATTTGGTGTGCCTTTGTTCTTTCGAGGTGATCTGATTGCGATTCCAAGTGATGCTGCAAAAGTCATCATTATCTCACCGCACAATGAACAGATTCGACATGAATTCGGTCGAGGTTTTTCAAAGTGGCATCAGAAGACGTATGGCGAACCTGCCGAAGTTGTCTGGTCAGTTCCGGGAGGAACAAGTGAAATTCGAAGGATGTTGCAATCGCAATATTCACATGCGTTAGAGACCGGCAAAGATCCAGGAGGAGATGCAGACCTCGTGTTTGGAGGCGGGTCATATGAACATGATGTGCTCAAAAAGCCAATCATAAGAGTGTTTGAGGGACAAGAAGTTTCGACAACCATCAGTATGCCAGCACTGTTTGATCAAGACCTCTTAGATGAAGTGTATGGTGAAAACATCATTGGAGATATTACGACGTACGATCCAGAAGGATACTGGTATGGCGTTGCGTTGTCTGGTTTTGGCATTGTGTACAACAATGAAGTCCTAGAGTCGTTGCATATTCCGGCTCCAAAAGGTTGGGAAGCATTGTGTAATCCAGCACTAATCGGGAGATTAGCGTTAGTCAATCCCGCGCAATCTGGGTCAATAACAACAGCATTTGAAGCAATTTTAAAAAACCTTGGTTGGAAACGAGGATGGCAAGTGCTCAGAAGGGCGGCTGCAAATGCACGATATTTTTCTGCTGTGAGTTTGAAACCACCCGCTGATGTTAGTCAGGGAGATGCTGCGATGGGCGTGTGCATCGATTTTTATGGTCGGTACCAATCCCAAGCTGTGAAACGAGCTGGGGGTGGCGATCGAGTTGGATACATTGACCCACCAAATGCAACAATGATTGACCCCGATCCAATTTCGTTATTGTTAGGTGCTCCGCATGAAGAACTTGCAATGCGATTTATCGAATATTGCATGACCATCGAAGCTCAAGCCCTCTGGCAATTCTCGGCGAATGATAATTATCATGACGGACTTGGACCAGATACATGGGAGTTGAGACGAATGCCTGTTCGAAGGGAGATGTATTCGATATATATGGATCGCATGGTAGATCAAGTGAATCCATATGAAACGGCAAAGCCCGCAATCTATCCGGATCGAAATATGCGAGCATTTATCGCGCCACTATTTTCAGCAATGGCAATGGATCATCATGGCGAACTTATTCGGGCTTGGAGAACAATCATTGCCCACCCTGCTTATCCAGTGACGGATGATATCGTCACAGCAGATGATGTTGACAATCCTGAATTACATGCGATGCTTGTTGCGTTTGATGCGATGCCTACATTTCTGACGAATGAGCATGTGCAAGAGTCATTGGATACCCCTGAACAACGAAAAACTATTAAGTATGGGTGGCTCAGAGATCAATGGGCAGATGCGGGTTTATGGCATCCTGAAGATTTAGGCAACGCTGCACTACGGCGAGAAGCAGCGAACTTTTTTGGTCTAAACTACGAAACGATTATTGAGTAAACGAAGGATACGTGTAGTAAGAGATGTAATCGAACAATGACAGCAGACATGAATCAACTTGGAATATTACTCGGGAAAATCAACGGATCAGTCGTTACAGCAGAATCTTGTACCGGAGGCTTTTTAGCAGATTTGATTGTGCAAACTCCAGGAGCAAGTGTGTGGTTTGCAGGAGGTTGGGTGGCGTACAGCAACGAGTTGAAAACTAGACAACTCGGTATTGATGAACAACTTATCGAAAAGAACGGAGCGGTTTCTTGGCAAGTCGCTCAAGCAATGTGTGAGGGCGCCGTAGAACAAAGTGGCGCGACAGCAGCAATCAGCACAACAGGAATTGCAGGTCCAAGCGGTGGCACAGAAGAGAAACCAGTGGGCACAGTATTCATCGGATGCTTGTTCAACGGCACATCGACAATTCGGGAGTTTCGGTTTAGTGGAGACCGACTTGAAATACGAAGTCTCGCAGCATATGCAGCGTTAGAAATGTTACGGTTGGAACTTCTTGGCGAGTCCGTTGACATGATGTGTTGTCAATATGGAGCAACCATCGGATGAAGTACAAGAATATTTTCCTCGGGCTCGGAAGTAATCTTGGTGACCGTGAAGTTCACCTTCAAAGGGCAATAGCGTTGCTAGAAGAAGATGAATGTGTACAAATCAAGAAGAAGAGTACAGTGATTGAAACTGAACCAATTGGTCATACTGAGCAAGGCGCATTTTTAAATCAAGTGATTCAAATTGAAACTTCGTACGACCCGTATTCTTTACTGCAAAAATGCTTGAAAATTGAAAAATCCAGTGGAAGAATCCGTGAAGAAAAGTGGGGTCCAAGGACTCTTGATATCGATATTCTCTTTTTTGGGGAAACGGTTCTGCAAAGCGATGGACTTAAAATACCCCATCCTGAAGCAAGTAACAGGGCTTTTGTGTTGCTTCCTCTTGCTGAAATTGCTCCAACATTTCAACATCCTGTATCTGGGCAACAGATAGAGGCAATGTTGCATTTGCTGTAGCGTTCTGTGTTATCCTGCATTAGTCGTAAAACAAACAGATATTTGGAGCTCCCATGAAACGAATGAAATTAACCCCAACCATACTCTTTGCTTCGCTTGCTTTACTTTCGTATGGAAGTCACGCCGCATTCACTCAAGACCACCCCGATCACCCCTCAGATCATCCTTCGGATCACCCTGAGCATCCAACGGATGAATCTTCAAGTGAGTCCGATGCAGTAACCGCGGCAAAAGAACTCCTTGTGAAGGTGCACGAAGCATACAAGAATGCAGCGGCAATTAAAGAATTAGTCACAATCACAATGCCTTCGTTTATGCCTGGTGAAGAAGCAGAAACAATGACAATCAAAACTGCACTTGGTTCCAATAGCGGTACGATTATTGCTCAAGAACAAATGGCTGCAACTTGGGTCAACGGCAAGCTCTACTTAACAATGGATGGATTCGATGATGCCTATG
>Ga0066376_10005240_pt1 | contig 11063 bp, 4 predicted proteins | sample Knorr_S15_td_Bot_FD_77009 | JGI IMG/M metagenome (GOLD analysis project Ga0066376, IMG submission 77009) | Marine microbial communities from Southern Atlantic Ocean transect - Knorr_S15_td_Bottom_ad_5009_LV_A | ecosystem: Environmental > Aquatic > Marine > Oceanic | place: Southern Atlantic... | reverse complement strand
GTTATCACTCCAGAGATGTTCAAGGAGCGTTATTCCACGGTGATGCAAGAGGATAGATGGGATTCTATTCAGGCTGAAGACAGCCCACTTTACCAATGGCAAAGCGATTCTACCTACATCCGTCAGCCGACATTCTTCCAAGGACTATCATCCGAAATCGGTCCGATCCAAGCGATTGACGGGGCGAGAGTCTTGCTCAAACTGGGTGATTCGGTAACGACAGACCACATCTCACCAGCAGGCGCTTTTCCTGCCGATGGCCCTGCTGGTAAATGGTTGATAGAAAGAGATGTAGGAGAAGGAGATTTCAATTCATTTGGCAGTCGAAGGGGAAATCACGAGATAATGGTGCGAGGAACCTTTGCCAATGTCCGGATTAGAAATCAACTCGCACCCGATACCGAAGGTGGCTGGACGAAAGATCATGAGACCGGAGAAATCTGTAGTATATACGATGCAGCGATGGCTTCAAACTCGCCGATGATAGTTCTTGCAGGCTCACAATATGGCACCGGTTCAAGCAGGGATTGGGCAGCAAAAGGCACTCTATTACTCGGGGTTAAAGCGGTGATTGCAACTTCATTCGAGCGCATTCATCGGTCAAATCTAGTGGGAATGGGCGTTTTACCATTGGCCTTCAAGCAAGGAGAGGATGCTGAAAGTCTCGGCTTATCAGGCGAAGAGGTATTTTCCATCCCAATCGATGATGATGTCGTACCATTGCAAATGATAGAGGTGACCGCAACCACTCCACAAGGAAAGGAAATCATCTTTGAAGTACAGGTGAGAATGGACACTCCAGTCGAAATAGAATACTATCGCAATGGTGGAATCCTACACACGGTCTTGAGAAAATTGGCTCAATAAGACACGTCAACTTGAAGTCGGAGCAGCCACAGGAGTGAATGATGCACGAATTGCGCGGCTATGTCAGATATTGCTTTCGCTCTTCTGAAGACGAGGTCGACATTACATTGGAAGGGGATTCACAATGGGTCTCAGCCAAGGTTAGCGAACTCGGTCTCAGCAAAGTAGGCTGGACCATGCCGCTAGCGGTTGAAAGCCAAAGCCGTGGAACTTCAAGTCTGCTATTCGGCGATAGAAACATCGATCAAGGGCCACAAATACCCGCCCCTGACCCAACCCGTATTCCAATAATTAGACGCTCCATCGGTGACTTGGACATTCATTCCGCACTTGCTGAAAAAGGCTTGGAGCAATCCAGGCGGCCAGATGCCGATGAAATCAGAGAGATCCTCGAGCAAGTCGAAGAGCCTTTACCCGCTCAAGGTCCCTTGGTAATAGATCCAATGGCCGAGGCCTGGCTCAAGGAGTTGATGCGGATAGCGGTCAGGCAATTCGGAGTTACCGCGATGGCTTTTGAGACCATCGAACTAGCGGCGAGCGACTATCTTGGCGATCGTCAAGACGAGGAACTCGAAGCATGGTTGGAATCGCTTTTCAGAATGGGAAAATTGGTCAAAGTCCATGGCGGTGAAACCGATGGGTGGGGTCCAGTTCCACGCTGGTTGGCATCGTGATGACAATTTTTCCAGTGTGCTTCTTATCCGCTTACTGCGTTCTATTCAACCGTTATCAGCGGAGACATCTTCCCAAAGGCATTAAAGTGGAAGTGTAATTCGCACAGACTAGTGAACACTATGCCGAGAATGAATACAATCGGAGCAGCCCAATCGCGTGCGATTTCCTTGGTCTTGATAATGCTGATTTCAAGCCTTGCTGCAGCTAATCTTGCTTCGGCTTCTACATCGAGGCAATATACGACTGAACGAGACCCCCATGATGTTGCTCTGGGTGATTTTGATTGTGATGGTGACCTAGATATCGTCACCGCCAATGATCAAAGTTTGAAAATATCGGTTCTTTGGAATGACGACGGACATTTTTACGACCGCATGGATATTTGGACCTCATCTAATACCTCTGAAGATGCAACATACGAAGATCATTCAAATACACAACAGGTAGAGGTCGGCGATTTTACCGGCGATGGCAATCCTGATATCGTCATATATGCCCGTAATAGGCCTTTCAAGTCCGATGGTAATGGCGGTCTAATTGTGGATAAGTTAGGGAACATTACCACAATCACTAATGATGGAGGTTGCGACTCTTCAGGTGCCCCCAAGGCTAGCCCTCGGGGATTCTCGATTGGTGCAAGAATAGATCAGGTTTGGGTTTGGGACTTAGCGGTCGGCGATGTCGACGAAGATGGTGATGATGACATCCTTGTCCTCGAACTACAAGCGGATATCAAAAAGCAGGTTGTTAAGACTTATATGGCGCCAATTACCAGTAGTTTCACACCAACCGTCGATAATCCGCAACTTACACAACTCGGGGATTCAACAGCAAATGCATATCGGGAACTCGAAGTCGGAGACTGGGGAGAAACTCAGGGAATAGGGCAAACATGTACCGATCTTGACATATGGCTCCAACGCAGCGAGGGTGTCGATTATCTGACAGGTGTTGCGACCAATCCTGGCTCATCCGATAACGTAACGGTAATCGAATTCGATTGTCTTTCAAAAACATTCCCGACTTCATATGCATTTTCCACTCAGCAACAGCCTGGATCTCACGTTCACGCACTCGGTGTTGATTTCGGCGGTATGGATATAGGCGATGTGGATGGCAATGGAATCGTTGACGTAGTCGCGATGAATGATGGCAATACCCAGAATGTAACCTATGCACTTCGAGATGAAGCCACAGGGGTTTATTCGGCCTCTCAGAAGGTCTATTTCGGAGAATATATCTCTTGGGAGGTAACCATTACCGATCTCAATGGTGATGGCGAACCAGATTTCCTTAACGCCTGTAAATTCGGTGCTGATGAATCTACCGATTCCACAGGTCAAACCACTACCATCTACTATCTGAACGAACCAACCAGTATCGCGGTTACCCTCTCCAATGGCAATGGTGGGCACATGGCACCATTGTACTATGGTGCAGCGGCTCGGCCTTCTACCGCGGTTGTCGGTCAACTCATCGGTGGAGCAAGTAGTGCACCGGACATCGTCCTCGCTCATGGCAATTATCGCCAAACAACTTGGAATGATAATTGGGGTTGGGATGGTGCATATGAAAGAATTATCGTCATCGAAATGGATAATACCGATTTAGCGGTTTCGGATATCGATTTTTCTCATACCGACAAATATATCGGTTCTATCGGTGAAGGAGCCAGAAGCGTAAACGTTACGGTTACCAACACTGGAATGGGTATTCTCAATGGTCAAGCAGACTTGACAGTTGAAATCAAAGAAGTCGATGAAGCAGCATCTACTAACCAAACGGTATTCTCTGCTGATTGGGATTCTGCTGATGACGCTACGGGTTGTAATGGTGGTTGTTCATGGCGCTTTGAAGCCTATCATGGCACTGATCATTGGCAAGAGGAGACCACTCACAACACCGGTGTGACCGGAACTGGAAACAATGGAGCAGCAGCATCGGCTAATTCCAATAATCCTACCGATTTCATGTGGGATGGGACAATGGAAACCGATAGCAACGGCGACGATTGGTCTGGTTATGGTGCTAATTGGGATGAAGCGATGGTATTAGAAAATGTGGATTTGACCGGTTCGGATAGGGCTTGGATCTCAGCCGAATTATTCCGACACATGGGTTTTGCTGCAACCACCTATAACGATGGCCAAGGCGATATTTTACACAGTGTCTGGGATGATATGGCCATGATAGAAGTACTCAGCGATAAGGGCGGGTGGAATGTCATTTCCTGTTCTTCCGCAGCTTACTTTGGCGGCGATTGTCCTTCGGGGGTTTCGATGTGGGGTGGCTATGATAATGAAAGAGTAAGAAACCAACGCGATACGGGTAATGCTGAAGCGATCTATCAGTATTGGACACCTGGGATTCAAGCACAGGGTACCGATTATGGCTGGACCAATTTCTCAGAAAGCGGAGTTGGCGCCTTTGACATTTCAACCTATGCGGGCTCAGTAGTCGATATCCGTTTCAGATTCAAGAGTGGATTTAGAGGAAGCAATTCAGACGATGATGATAGTCGTTGGTCCGGACGTGATGGTTTTGCAGTTGACAATGTCAATATTTGGAAGCAAGTGACGGCTTTTACCACAAATGTTCAATCTCATCCCGCGCAAATAAACATGAACAACATGGCGCCTAATGATGAATACACGACATCGATACAAGCTGATTTCGTCAATGGAACAACCTATCGAATCTCAGCAACGCTCGATGGCTCTGGCTTTGGCGATGAGCAACCCATCAACGATGAGTTGATAGGTTTCGTAACCGTTGACAATCTATTCGATCCAGCGATGGTTAGTTTCTCTACTTTCCTTCCTGGTGATTTATACGCAGAAGATCTTCTACCAATCGATGTCGAAGTTGAGAATTGGGGCAATTCTGCTATGGATTTTGAAGTGAAGGCTACCATCTATAGTGCATTACCTACCGATGTTTATTGTGCTACTCCAGCAAAGGTTTGTGATGAACAATTCGAGTTGGATTTACTTTATTCAGATGACAATAATCAGAAGGGACAAATCTTCGATGAGTCCACATGTAATACCCAAGGAGACGAATTGATTTTTGGTAGCAATGCCTATTGGTTTGGCCACCCCTGCGATACCGCTAACTTTGGCTATGGCGATGTTTGGGAAAACGAGTCGTTTACCATCCCAGATATCGACTTGACCGCCATGTCGGGTGATTTCGTAGCTTTGAATTTTGAATATTATGCAGATACCTATTATCAATGGGATTCGGATGGTAATCTTTACACCCCTGGTGATTATTCTGCCATTACCTTAGATTGGGATAGGAGCGGCAATAATTACGAAGGCCAACTGATTGGACAATGGGTCGATTACAATAATGATGGAACCTGTAGAAATGATGATGATGGCGATGGTTTCGTAAATTCTTCTGAATCTATCGATCAGGCTGAAATCGAATTGATAGGCGATCAAAGGAATATCAATGGGGGTCGCGGAAACTTTGCTGTTTTCTTCAATAGTGATGGTTTGGTGATGAGCCGTAGTATCGATTTAACTCACATATATGTCTATAATAGAACAAATGCAATCTCCAATGAATGGGATTATGAATGTTTGAGTTTAGAGGATTCAGTTGTAGATATCAACTTCCAATTTCAATCCAATGACGATGGTAAGAATGGTCAGAATAACGGATTGAAAGGAATTGGTTTCGACAATATATCTCTACAGGAATTCACCTTTTCCACGGATGCAGAGTATACCAAAACCGTATCCGCACTCGATGCTGATGAAACCAGAATGATCGAAGTGGCTGAGCATGATTTCTTCGACGGAGTATACAAAATAGAGGTCGAAACGATTTTCGACAATACCCAGGCTGGAACATCATGGTTTGGTCATGAGGAAATCAGTGAGGCAAACAATATTGATTCGGTTATTTTTACGGTAAAGAGTGTCGAGATAAGTTTGAGCAATACGCCGGAGTTGGGATGTCTTTCTGACAATACGCTTGAATGTGTATTGCCAAGAGATGACATTCTAACTCACGATTGGCAGATGTCTGCTACCAATGGTGTTCTTGAAGGTGAATATGATTTCTACATGACGGTTTACGATTTGACCAATGGTGAAGAGAATCAAGTAGAGGTCTTCAACCAAACCTCGGGTCAATCACGCATACTCGAGCCTCATGAGAGAATCACTGTGACATATACACCTTGGAATGGTTACCAAGATGGTAAGAGTTACAATATCACATATTTCGCTACACTCGCCGATACTGGCGAGATGTCTGGTAATGTGCGAAGTTTCAGGGCAACATTTTCCAATGAAATCGATGTAGCAATCCTTGGCGATGATAGTAGCAGGATTCAGAAGATCAAGATGGACTTGGATATTCTTGAGATGACCTATACCCAATTTACCATCAACGATTGGAATACTTATCTAGAGAGTGGTTGGATGTCGCATTATGATAAGATTCTGATGCCTTGGCAAGATGATCACGATGCAAAACCAAGCGATCTTGGTGGTAAAGGATATTATCAGAAGTTGGGAACCACTGCAAGCAAGGCGGTATTAGAAGATTTCACCAATGCTGGTGGAACTTTGCAAATACATCTTTCACCTTCGACGAATTACTATGAATATTCAAGCAGTACCAGCAAGAGTTTATTGCCGTTCAATATGGATCTCCAACCAAGGTCCACACCCTCAACATATGTGACTTACAATAATATGGAAATGGCAGACCCTTATCATCCATTGGTTCGTAGTTTGAATCACACTTCCTTTTCGGGATTCACCTCTGAGGGAATAGTCGCTTCTTCGGTGTTGAATACCAAGAGTGTCTCAGCAACCTCAATGCCATCCGCTTGTGGCGGATACATGGAGCTAGGTGGACAATTCCAGCGAATAATTAGATCTGAGGCAGAACCAGCAGATACGGTTTTGGCTACATGTAGTTATAATTCAGGCGGGGTCATTGTTAGTACAATCGATGTCACTGGGGTTTCTGACCGCGCAAATATTGATAATTTCCCCTTATTAGGAAATATGTTACAACATTTGGTCACTCCATATCCTACAGGGTTCGGTATATTGAATTCAGGTACTGATATCACCATCAATGGTGATTTGCCAGAATTAGACTCTTCAACTGGTGGTTACAAGTATCATTACATGAAGAGCAATGCAACCATTACCTTTGGTTATAATTCTCTGACCAGTGCTACCCTCAATAGCGACTGGGTGATGTCCGGTCCTACCGGATGGTTGGGTAATTCGTTAGCAAGCGGTGTTGATGTGACCGACTCCACTAATCCAGCGGTGACCTTCTGTAAATACGATGCCAATTCACCGACAGGCTGTAATCAAGGTGCTACTTGGAACATCAAGTTATATCTTCACGATGATGCAGGTCATACCAGAACCCTGAGTCTTACCGTGAAGACCGATGATACCAGAGCGGATGAATTCCATCCTTTGGCTAATTTTGAAATCAACATGGGTGACGAAGCGATTCAGGTCCATCCGACAAAGCCAGAGAAGGTTATCGGCACGGATGCTTGGCAAATGATTCAGATTAAACTTTCAGAGGATAATCTCGGAAACATCCCAATCACCGTGAATTTCGATGCCTCTGATTCAAACGACCCTGATTCTACTGTAGGAAGCGGTATTGTTCGGTATGATTGGAAGGTGTTATTCGATGCACCATATGGTGACGAGGATTATGATCTCGGAGGCCATACCTATACCAAATATGAATCATCTGGCGGTTTATTCAATTATACTTTCCAAAACATCACAGTTAATTCCGCAGGTACTATCGAACAGGAGATTCGGGTCGACCTTGTCGTTCATGACAAGGCAGGATACACCTCTTCCACTTATCGGATGTTCTTCGTTGTCGTACCTGAAGGATTTGGCGATGAGGAGCCGACTTTCCAATATCAATTGAAGGACGAAGATGACAAACTCATCAACGATAAGGGCTTGGTAGATACCGATACCATCACCATTTATGGAACCGTTATCGCTGGAGCAGAAGCTGGCGATGTAATCGTCGAAGTCGCTCTTAACGAATCTGATTTCAATCAGAACCGTCTGACCAAGGATGATTTGAAGCAACTCGGCCTCTGGGCTAAATCCGATAGTCTTGGCGATGGTGATACTTTTGAATTGACTCTTGATATCTCTTCATTATACACCAATGTATCACGCACTCAAGTGATTTACATACTCACTTACGAAGGCGATGATAAAAGATGGAGAACGGTAACTCAAATCGAGATTAATCTACCGATTTGTCAAGGTATAATCGCTCCAGCTCAAGCAGAAGCCGCTGGAGGAAATTGGGTATTGGATTCAGATGATGAGTGTACTTGGAAGTCCGATGCTGATAACGGCTGGACCTATAACTCGGATACAGGTGAATTTGAAGAGCCGATTATCGACAATGTCGCAGGAGCTGCTGGAGGAGGAGATATGCTACTATACCTCGGCGGTGGGGGCGCAATTTTACTGATTATCATTCTATCTCTTTTCTTTGTGTTAAAGGGTGGAGATGATGATGATGAGAAGGTTCACATGGGCTTTGATGAGGCGGTTCAACAAATGGACCCAATGGAACAATATGTCCAGCAATTAATCGCTCAAGGTTATCCTGAGGAAACCGCACGGGCTTATGCTCAACAATATGCGGGGCATTTCCAGCAGCAATAGTGAATCGCCGAAAGGCGAAGCCCTGAGCGATTTTGGTCGTGCCAACTTCTAAGAAGGATATTCGGGACGGCCGGCCATGGATGAGACGGACACGTACAAAATCGCTGACATCACTTTGGCAGATTGGGGACGCAAAGAGATAGACATCGCCGAGCATGAAATGCCTGGATTGATGTCGGTCAGAGCAAAACATGAGGCTGATAAGCCCTTGGCCGGCGCTCGCATCACCGGTTCACTACATATGACCATTCAAACCGCGGTATTGCTTGAAACCCTAGTTGCACTCGGAGCAGATGTTCGTTGGGCGAGTTGTAATATTTTCTCGACCCAAGATCACGCGGCGGCGGCGATTGCAGTTACCGACGTCCCTGTATTCGCTTGGAAAGGTGAGACCCTAGAGGAATATTGGGATTGTACTTTCAACGCCCTTGACTTCGGTCAAGGGGTTGGCCCGAATCTCATCGTCGATGACGGCGGTGATGCTACTCTGCTTATCCATAAGGGCTATGGGCTCGAACAGGGCGATGATTGGGTAAACACGCCATCCGAGAATCACGAGGAGCAGGTGATCAAGAATCTCCTAAAGAGGATTCATGAGGAAAGACCTAGTCATTGGAGTGAGGTCATCAAACAATGCTACGGTGTTTCCGAGGAGACCACAACCGGTGTCCACAGATTGTATCAATGGGTCGAATCAAACTCGCTATTATTCCCCGCAATCAACGTCAATGATTCGGTTACTAAGTCCAAGTTCGACAATCTCTGCGGCTGCAGAGAGTCCTTGATCGACGGAATAAAGCGTGCAACCGATGTGATGATCGCCGGAAAGACCGCAGTCGTTTGTGGTTATGGCGATGTCGGTAAGGGTTCAGCCCAAGCTCTCAAAGCAATGGGTGCAATTGTGATAGTTACTGAAATCGATCCTATCTGTGCATTACAGGCAGCGATGGAAGGATTCCAAGTATTGACTTTGGAAGATACTTTGGGAACAGCGGACATTTATGTCACAACTACTGGCAATAAACATGTGATCACGGTCGCTCACATGGAAGCGATGAAGGACCAAGCAATCGTATGTAATATCGGTCATTTCGACAATGAAATTCAAGTCGACGCTCTCGAAGCAAGAACAGATGTCAACATATTGAACATCAAGCCTCAAGTCGATAAATTTACCTTCCCGGCAGGCAATTGTATCTTCTTACTAGCATCAGGCCGCTTGGTGAATCTTGGTTGCGCAACCGGACACCCCAGTTTCGTAATGTCGAATAGCTTCACCAACCAGACCCTTGCTCAGTTAGATCTGTGGGAGAATCGTGGCAAATATGAAAACAAGGTTTTCATCTTGCCCAAATATCTCGATGAAGAAGTCGCTAGACTCCATCTTGAGAAGATAGGTTGCAAGTTGACAATCATGACACCAGAGCAGGCAGAATACATCAGTATTCCAGTCGAGGGCCCATATAAGTCCGAGCATTATCGCTATTGAGACCACTATATCAGACTCGATAGAGGACTTGAATCCATTTGGATTCATTCCTCTTCATAGCCCGATAATTCGTTTTGTTCATCCTCGTCTTCGATGATACCGATTTCATCGAGATGAGAATCGAAATCAGGAATGCTTGGCTGCCAATTACGTGGCAGTTTTTTCCCTTGTTCAATAATCGAGTTTAGTCTTTCTTGGTATGCGATAGGTCGTTTGCTAAGCAGGAACATGAAGAGTTTTTTTGTTCTGATATCCGATGGAATCATCACGCAGCCAGAACTGCTTTCGACATCCATCGCCCTGAGCAAATTGAAGGCTGGGCGATTGATGCTTTGGAATATCTTACGGCTGAATTTCATGCCAAATGCGACGGTGGTCAAAATCAATAATGAGGTCAAACAGAATCCTTGCCAGCCCTCGCCAAAGAGTTGGCGTGAAATGAAGACCTCAATCATTAGGAATGGTACTGTGCTGAGCATAAATATTAGATTTTCACTAACCGGTGGCTTATTCGCTCGTAACGTCATTGCATTCCAACCGGGATGATTTGTTTCCCAAGGCTTGAAATGCTGAGATTTTTCTTGCACATTGGCTTTTCTCACGATAGCGTGCAAGCGGGCAATACGCGCATATTGCTGGGTCCCGATGTCCAAATTATCTTCTAAAATACCGTTTAGGCGATCCATCGCCAAGTCATACATTCCGAGATCGGTAAGGATTGCGGTTTGCTCGATGACAGGTACCGCTTCAAAGGGTGCTTGTTCTCGACAACCCTGCCACCAGGCTAAGGCCTCTTCGTACATCCCCAATTCATCGGCGAGAATACGTCCTCCTCTAACCCAAGCATCTACCCGGTCTGGGGCGATTGCAATGACCTTACGGCAGGCAGCGAGAGATTTTGACGCTTGTTTGAGATTTGGTGCAGAGTCAAGTGGTAATTCAAGATCGGCTATCATCCACCACGAATCGATATGTTCGTTATCGATAGTGACAACTTTTCTCGCCATATTCAATGCCGTTTCTCGATCTCCTTCATCGAGTGCGGCAATAGCGTCGAGGTAGTGATCTTCAGCACTCATCTGCTCCGCCCACCCCTATCACTGCGACTACGCGAGTCACCTCTAGGGCTGCGTTCAGGACGCTGGGTTCGATCATATCTCGGCCGTCTCTCGCCAGCATCTCTGCCAGGTCTTCGCTCACTGCGTTCAGGACGCTGGGTTCGATCATATCTCGGCCGTCTCTCGCCAGCATCTCTGCTAGCAGGCCTTCGCTCACTGCGTTCAGGACGCTGGGTTCGATCATATCTCGGCCGTCTCTCGCCAGCATCT
>Ga0066376_10005237_pt1 | contig 11067 bp, 7 predicted proteins | sample Knorr_S15_td_Bot_FD_77009 | JGI IMG/M metagenome (GOLD analysis project Ga0066376, IMG submission 77009) | Marine microbial communities from Southern Atlantic Ocean transect - Knorr_S15_td_Bottom_ad_5009_LV_A | ecosystem: Environmental > Aquatic > Marine > Oceanic | place: Southern Atlantic... | reverse complement strand
CGACCGCGCCCGCGTCGGCCAGTATCTCGATGCTGTGCGGGAGATCGAACGCCGTATCCAGCGCGTCGAAGCGACCGCCGACGAGGCAGAGCTTCCGGAGAACCTCGCCAGACCGGTCGGCATACCGGAGTCGTTCGACGAACACGCGCGGCTGATGTTCGAGCTGCAGGCGCTCGCCTTTCAAGCTGACATCACGCGTGTCTTCACGTTCCTGGTCGGCCGAGAGCAGAGCGCCCAGAGTTATCCCGAGATCGGGGTACCGGACGCGCATCACTCGACATCGCATCACCAACTTGACCCGGCCAAACTCGAGCAGTACGCCAAGATCAACACGTACCACGTCGACCTGCTATCCGGTTTTCTGCAGCGTTTGCAGTCGACGCCGGACGGCGATGGGTCGCTGCTCGATCACTCGCTCATTCTGTATGGCGGCGGCATCAGCGACGGCGACCAGCACTCGCACATCGACCTCCCGCTGGTGCTCGCGGGCGGCAGCGCCGGTCAGCTACAAGGTGGGCGACACGTGCGCTACCCGACCGACACGCCCATGACGAACCTGCTGGTGGCGATGCTGGACAAAGCGGGCGTTGCACCGGCCGAGCAGTTTGGTGACAGCACCGGACGCCTCGATCTGGAACCATTGAACGTGTAGGACGGGGGCTCGCGGACTGCGGGCTTCGGGGTTCAGGCTTCGGAAACACCGCTTCGCGCAAGACGCGAAGAGGCACACATTCATGGCACGTTCGTCTATTCCTTCATCGCTCATCGCCACGGCGTTGCTTGCCTCGGCGTCCCTCGTCAACGCGCAACCGGCGCGGGTCCCCCTTATCGAGGCGGTCACATCGGAGGACCCGGTTGCGGTGCGGGCGCTGTTGGACCAGAACGCGGATACTAATACCGTCGCCACTGACGGGACGACTCCCCTGCACTGGGCCGCACACCTGAACCATGACGGCATCGCCGCGATGCTGATCGCCGAGGGAGCCGAGGTCAGTTCCGCGACACGCTACGGCGTGGCCCCGATCCACTTGGCGGCCACGAACGGCAGCGAGCCGATGTTGCGGCTGCTGCTGGAGGCCGGCGCCGATGCGAACCACGTCAGCGGTGACGGCGAGACGCCGCTGATGACGACCGCGCGGGCCGGGGTGGTTCCGGCGATCCGGTTGTTGCTCGACCATGGGGCCGATATCGATGCGGTGGAAGGTTGGCGCGGGCAGACGGCACTCATGTGGACCGCATCACAGAACAACGCGGCGGCGGCCGGGGCCCTGCTGGCGGGCGGTGCGAACCTGCATGCCGTGTCCGAGGGTGGCTTCACCCCGCTCCTGTTTGCGGTACGCGAGGGGAGCCTGGAGACCCTGGATACGCTGTTGACCGCCGGCGCCAATCCGGACGACATCCTCCCGAACGGCACGAGCGCCTTGGGGATCGCCGTCTATAACGCGCAATACGAGGCCGCAGCCAGACTGCTCGAGGCGGGCGCGGACCCGAACGCGATGGGACAAGGCTGGGCCGCGCTGCATCAGGTCATCTGGACCCGGCGTCCCAACCTGGGGCGCAACCCGCCATTCCCGGTGCCGCTCGGCCGATTGGATGGCTTGGGCATGGCGCGCATCCTGATCGAGCACGGCGCCGACCCCAACTTGGTCCAGGAAAAGGAGCCCAGGGACGGCAACCGCAACATGTTGGACCGAACGGGAGCCACGCCGTTTCTGCTGGCGGCCAAGGCGGCGGACGTGCCGATGATGCGGTTGCTCGCCGACCTCGGCGCGAACCCCAATATCACGACCTGGAACGGCACCACCGCGATGATGGCGGCGGCTGGTGTCGGCATCTGGAAGATTGGCGAGAACCCGGGCACGAACGAAGAAGCGCTGGCCGCGGTGACGCTGGCGTGGGAACTTGGCAATGACGTGAACGACCTGGACGGGAACAGCGACACCGCCCTCCACGGTGCAGTCCATCGTGGCGCTGACGACATTGTGCGGTTTCTTCATGAACACGGCGCCAACCTGGATGCCGCCAACAATACCGGATGGACTCCGTTGTCGATCGCGGAGGGGGTCTTCTATCCGAACACCTTCAATCGTCATCCCAGTATCGTGACGCTTCTGGAGTCGCTGGGCGCGGACCCGGCCGCCGGTATCCGGCGACCCATGGACCTGGCCCCATGGGAGCGTGAAGCCCTGGCGACGAACGCGCCCGAGCAGTAGTTCGCCCCGCGGCCCGACTCACAACACCATCCGCGCCACAACCGTGGTGCCCAACAACCGACTGGGACCGCGTTGGCGGCCCGATAGAGGCAGACAGAACAACGATGAGCACAGAGCAGCACGCCTTTACCGCTGAAGTCAAAGAGCTACTGAATCTGATGGTTCACTCGCTCTACTCCCACAAGGACATCTTTCTCCGAGAGTTGATTTCGAACAGCTCAGACGCCCTGGACCGCCTCCGCGTAGAGGCATTGTCGGATGCCAGCCTCATGCCGGAGGGCGAGCTCGAGATCAGACTCGAGGTCGACACCGACGCCCGCACGCTCTCGATCTCGGATACCGGGATCGGCATGAGCCGCGAACAGGTCGTGAGCGACATCGGCACCATCGCTCGATCGGGCAGTCAGGAGTTCCTCGCCGCCCTGAAAGAGAAGCAGCGCGCGGAGGAGAGTGACACCGCGGCGGCGTCGGCCGACCTCATCGGCCAGTTCGGTGTCGGTTTCTATTCCACGTTCATGGTGGCGAATCGGGTCACCTTGACCACCCGCCGGGCCGGAAGCGACTCCGCTGTCCTGTGGGAGTCGACCGGGGACGGCACCTACACGCTGGCCGACGCCGACCGTCTCCAACCCGGTACCACGGTCACCCTGCATCTCAAGCCACCGGACGAAGACGACGGCCTCAGGGACTACGCCGCCACCACGGTGCTGACGGAGATCGTCAAGCAGTACTCCGACTTCGTGGCGCACCCGATCCGGATGAAGGTCGAGCGGCAGGAGCCGGTCCTCGACAACGCCGGCGTCCCGGTCAAAGGCATGTTGCCAAAGACCGTGGTCGAAGACGAGACCTTGAACTCGATGAAGGCGATCTGGACGCGCTCGCGCAGCGACGTGACAGACGACGAGTATCACGAGTTCTACCGGCATATCGGCCACGACTGGCAGGAACCCCTCGCCGTCATTCCCGCCGCGATGGAAGGCACATTCAACGCGCGCATCCTGCTGTTCATTCCGAGCAAAGTGCCGTTCGACCTCTATCACCGAGAGCGGATCACCAAAGGCGTTCAGCTCTACGTCAAGCGCGTCCACATCATGGACGACTGGAAGGCGTTGCTGCCTGAGTGGCTGCGATTCCTCAAAGGCGTCATCGATTGCGAGGACCTGTCCCTGAACGTGTCTCGGGAGATGCTGCAGCACGATCGGCAGGTCAAGGCCATCCGCACCTTCGCGGTCAAGAAGACCCTCGATGCCATCGACCGTCTGAGCAAGGACAAGCCCGACGCGATGCGCACGCTGTGGCGCGAGTTCGGCGCGGTGCTGAAAGAGGGCCTGGCGTCCGACGACGACTACCGCGACCGTTTGCTCAACCTCCTCCTCGCTTCGACGACCTACGGCGACGAACCAACCTCCCTGGCCGACTACCTGGGCCGGATGCCGAAGGACCAAGAACACATTTACTACCTTGGGGGCAGCTCACTGGAGGCCGTACGCAACTCACCGCACCTCGAGTCGTTCAAGCGCAAGGGCGTCGAGGTGCTGTTCTTCACCGACCCGGTCGACGAGTTCTGGCTCGAACACGACGTGTCCTACAAAGACAAGACATTCGTGTCTGTGAGCAAGGGCGAAATCGACCTGGGTAAGGACGACGCTGATGAGGCGAGCGGTGAGACGCGCAAGAAGGACGACTCGTCGCTCGACGGGCTGCTCCAAACGCTTCGCAGCCTGCTGCAGGACGACATCAAGGATGTGCGGGTCTCGGGACGCCTCACCGACAGCCCCGCGTGCCTGGTTGGCGACAAGGACGATCTGAGCCCCCAATTGGAACAGATGATGCGGCAGCTTGGTCAGGCGGCGCCGAAGACGAAGCGGATCCTCGAAATCAATCCTGACCATCCGTTCGTCGCACGTCTGGGCGCCATACAGGCGCAGGACGCCAAGGCGCCGGAGCTGAAGACTTACGCGCAACTGCTGCACGGCCAGGCGATTCTCGCCGAAGGTGGCGAACTGCCGGACCCTGGGGCCTACAGCCGTATCGTCATGGAGGTCGCCAGTCTGGCGGTCGGGGCCGGCCCACCCCCGCCGCCGGCTGACTCAGGGCCGGAGCCCAGCGGTGAACCGGTGGCGGAGGCCACCCCGAATCCGGCCTCAGACACGACCACCGAGTCAGCCTCCGACGCAGCTGAACCGGAACACGCCGCCAGTCCAGCCACCGGGTCCGCCGACCAGACGCCGACAGACAGTGAAACCTCGTGAGGTCTCCAGCTATGCGAATCAAGAGATACGCGTTTGCCGCCCTCCTGGTCCTCGTCGGCTGCTCCGGCGCCTCGACGCCGGGCGATCAGGAAGCCGATGTCGGGGCCACGACTGCCGCCCCGATGCCCGATGCGCCGCCGCCGCCGTATGTCGTCTACGTCACGAATGAAGGGTCCGGCGACCTGACCGTGATCCGAGGTGACACCCACGAAGTGACCGCCACGATCCCGCTCGGCAAACGACCGCGGGGCATCAAGGTCGGCCCCGACGGCCGACTGCTCTTCGTCGCGTTGAGCGGGTCGCCGCCGGCTCCACCAGGGGTCGATGAGGACACCCTGCCACCGCCCGATCGAGCCGCCGACGGGGTCGGCATCGTCGACATCGCCGAACAACGGGTGGTCAACGTGCTCCGGGCCGGCACCGACCCGGAGCAGATCGCGGTCAGCGCGGACGGCACCCGCGTCTTCGTGGCCAACGAGGACGCCGCGCTCGCCAGCATCGTGGACATTGCCACCGGCGACATCGTGGCCGAGCTGCCGGTCGGCGGTGAGCCGGAAGGCGTGACCTTGAGCCCCGACGGGCGGTGGGTCTACGTCACCTCCGAGAACGACAGCCAGGTCACGGTAATTGACGCCGTCGCGCTGGAGGTCGTGACCGTGTTTGACGTCGGCGCCCGTCCACGCTCATCCAACTTTTCCCCCGACAGCACACGCGCCTACGTCACCGCGGAGAACGGCGGGACGGTCTCGGTCGTTGACACGAGCACGCACACGGTCACCGACACCATCCAGTTGACCGGGGAAAGCGTCCGGCCCATGGACGTCGTCGTGTCACCCGACGGGGCGCGCGTCTACGTCTCCACCGGACGGGGCCGTCTGATCATGGCGATCGACGCCGACACCCTCGAGGTCGCGGGGTCGGTCGAGGTCGGGACTCGCCCGTGGGGCATCGCACTCACGTCCGACGGGCGCTACCTCTACACGGCCAACGGACCGTCCAACGACGTCTCAGTGGTCGACACCGAGTCGCTGCAGGTCATCGCCACCATTCCCGTCGGCGAACGCCCGTGGGGGGTCGCCATCGTTGAGCATTAGTCATACCGGCCCGACCCGTGACGGTCAGCCGAGGAGATCGCGATGCGTGAGCTGAAGAGAATCGGTGCGCTGTCCGTGTTGGTCCTGGTTGGTACGGTGCTCATCGCGACCGGCCGTCAGCCGCGACCGACCTTCACCCCCGAACAGGAAGCCCGGCTCCAGATACGCGAGGTCACGGGCGGACTCTACGTCATCCCTGGATTCGACGGCGGCCAGTCCGGCGGCAACGTCGCGGTCCGGGTGACCGGCGAAGGCGTCATCATCGTCGACAACAAGTTCCCCTACAGCTTCGACTTCATCACCGAGCAGGTGCGTAGCGTCACCAATCAGCCGATCAAGTACGTCATGAACACCCACCATCATGGCGACCATGCCGGCAGTAATGCCGACTTCATGCCGGCCGCCGAGGTGATTGCCCACCGCAACGCACGCGAGAACATCATCCGCAACAACCAGACCGGCGCGCCTCCCATCACCTTCACCAATGAAACAGCCGTGTTCCTTGGTGACGCCGAGGTCCAGGCGCATCACTTTGGACGCGGCCACACAAACGGCGATTCGGTCATCTATTTTCCGGACCTCCACGTCATTCACACCGGCGACCTGTTCATCTATGGCGACCGCCTGGATGGCACCACGTTGGCGCCGTTCTGGGACTTTGGCAATGGCGGCAGTGCAACCGAGTGGCCCAGCACCCTGACCGGCGTGCTCGGGCTCGATTTCGACACCGTCATCCCTGGTCACGGTCCCATCCTGTCCAAGGCCGAGGTCCGGACATTCCGGAACAACATGGAAACGGTGATTGCCCGGGTCGCGGCGGAGATCCGCGGCGGCGCGACCCGCGAGAACATTGCCGCCAGAGTGGACACCAGCGACCTCGGCTGGCCCCTTGCCCCGATTCGTTTCCAACACGTGTTCGACGAATTGACCGGCGCACGCTGAGTTCGCCGGCATGGTCGACGTCCAGGCGAAACCCAGCGGCGCTCGCTTCGTCGCGCTCGGCATGCTGCTCAGCAAGCTGGGGGGCCTCGTCCGCGAGATGATCCTGGCCCGATTCTTTGGGGTCGGGCCCCACGCGGACGTGTTCCGCAGCGCCATGCGCGCGCCCAACGCGCTCCAGAACCTGCTGGGTGAGCAAACCCTCTCCGCGGCGTTCATCCCATTCTACTCACGACTTCTGGCCGAAGGACGGCGGGAGGAGGCCGGACGCTTCGCCGGAGCCGTCTTCGGTCTCCTCGTGGCGGTGGTCAGCCTGCTGGTGATCGTGGGAGTGGTCTTGGCTCCGGTCATTGTCTCGGTGCTCGCGGCCGGCTTTGCGGGCGACGCCGTGGAGGTGGCCGCAGGGCAGAGAACGGTAGACCGGCACGCACTCACGGTCCAGGCAGTACGACTCGTGTTCCCGATGACGGGGTTCCTCGTCCTCTCCGCGTGGGCCCTGGGGGTGCTCAACAGCCATCGGCGCTTCCTGTTGCCCTATCTTTCGCCATTGGTCTGGAACGCTTCCATCGTCACCGCATTGCTCTGGAGCGCGCAGGGTGCGGACCTTTTCGCCGGGTCTCTGGGGACCGACATCCCGGTCCTCGACCGTTGGCTTCTCGCCGCGTGTGGCGGGGCCCTGGTCGGGGGCTTTCTCCAGTTCGCGGTGCAGCTCCCACTAGTGCTGCGGCTGACTCGGGGGTTGCGGGTTTCACTCTCGCTCCAGGTGGAAGGCGTAGCCGACGCCCTGCGGGCGGTGGGACCGGCGCTGGCCGGCCGCGGCGTTGTCCAGCTGTCGATCTACGTCGACCTGTTCCTGGCCAGCTGGCTGGCCGACGGGGCGCTGGCGGCCATCGGGTACGCGACGATGCTAATCAACTTGCCGCTCGCCGCGTTTGGCATGTCGGTCGCCGCGGCCGAACTGCCCGAGCTGGCCAGCGCCGGCTCGGAGCGGCCGAGTCAGGAAATCTCCGGACGGATCAACCGCGCGCTCCGCCAGTCGGTGCTCGCGCTCGCGCCCTCGGTAGCCGGCTACCTGGTGTTCGGCGTCCTGGTGTCTGGTCTGCTCTTCCGCGGAGGCGGTTTCACCCTCGAAGCCAACCTGCTGGTCTACGCCGTGCTCTGCGCCTATACCCTGGGCCTGTTGGCCTCGGCCACGTCTCGTCTGCTGCAGAACGTCTTCTTCGCCCTCCACGATACCCGCACGCCGGCGCGCATCGCTGGTGTACGACTCGCCGCATCCGCGCTCCTCGGCGCCGCCGCGATGTTCGCGCTGGACGACGTCCCGGTGCGGGCGGTGTTCGACCTCTCCGGTACCACCCAGGACCTCCGCCTCGGCGCCGTGGGGCTGGGACTTGCGGCCAGTGGTGGGGCCTGGTGCGAGCTCGCGCTGCTTCGCCGGGCGCTGCGGCGACGACTGCCAGACTTGCGGCTCCCGCTGCGGCACATCGTGGGGCGCCTCGGTCTGGCCTTCGCGCTGGCCGTGCCGGCTCTCATCCTGTGGGTCCTCATCTCCTCCGCACCGTTCGTACTCCAGGCGCTCGTCGTGCTCCCCTTCTACGCCGGCTCCTACCTCGGCTGGGCCTGGTGGCGGCGATTCCCAGAGCTCCGCCTCTGGCACAGCCGCCTCGGCCGGTAACCACTCCCCTCTTCTTCGCACCCTTGCGCGTAGTCGGTTCTGGCTTCAGTCCGCTGACGTAGGCATTGCTCTGGTGGAAGTACGGGCGGAACACGGTGGCTGCTGCAAGACGACGCAGGGCGGTTTCCTGCCGAGGCGTTCGCCTGACAAGGCGCGACGAGGGAGCATGCAGGTGGCATGTGACCGAGGAAGCAACGCCGTCAGGCGGACGCCTCGGCAGGAAACCATCAGCCGAAGAGCGACACCAGGTAGAACAGCCCGGTCCCGCCGAGCAGCAGGATACCGATCCACGACAAGGCGCGCATGGCCGGACCGGGACGGTGCTCCGCCGGCATCTGGTCGGCGGTGACGACGCGCAGCGTCAGATAGCCGAGAATCGGCCCCGTCAGGAACGACACAGTGGTCGCGAAGTCGATCATCGCCGTCAGGCTGCCGATGAACAGCACCATCACGACCAATGTCAGGGCCACGAGCGCGGCCAGGCTCCACCAGTACACCGGGCCACAGGACGGCGGTGGACCGTCCGCAGGCCGCGACCGCAGGACGAAGAACGTGCGCTCTAGCACCCGTGGGGCGCCATCCATGACCGTCAGCGTGGTGGACAGCATCGTGGTCACAACCGCCACGAGGACCACCGGACGGGTCCAAGCGCCGAGGGTGGCACTGTAGAGGTCGACCAGCTGAGTGGCGAACACCGTACCCTCGGCCGCGAAGGTCTCGCCGGTCCCGTACATGACGCCGGTGCCGAGAACGACAAAGATGAACGCGAGTACGCCCGTGCCGACGTAACCAACGAGAAAGTCCTGCCGGGCGGTCTCCACCGAGCACCGCTCGCCGGAAGCCTGGTTCTTGGCCAGCGTCCACAGCGAGCTCCAAGCCGACACGTCGATCGCGGTAGGCATCCACCCTACCAGCGCCAGGAGGAACGCGAACGGCACGGTGGTCCCGATCAGCCCGCCTGGCCACACCGCCAGGGTCGAGAAGTCGGCTCGAGGCAGACTCACCGCTGCCGCGAGCAGTGTCGACAGGACCAGCAGCCCAACGATGATCTTGATCGACAGATCCAGTCCGTCGAAACGGCCGACCCAGAGCAGCAGCGCCCCGGCGGCCATGACTAGCGCCCCCAGCACTACCGGCGACCAATCGAGCCCGAACGAGTACCCGAACAGGTAGACCGTAAACATCACGACAGCCGACTGGATGATACCGGCGGTCAACAGCGTGATCGCAAGATACAGCCAGAGCGCCCACCGGCCGAGACGGCTGTAGCCTTCGACCAGGCTGGTCCCGGTCGCGGCCGCGTACCGCGGACCGAATTCGAAGAAGGGATACTTGAGGATGAGGGCCAGGAGAAGAACGCCCGCCAGACCGAACCCGGCCAGGGCCCCGGCGCGCGTCGACTGCACGAGATGGGAGACCCCGATGGCGGTCGCGGCCCACAACAGGCCGGGCCCGAACGCGGTCCAGAAACGACTCCGGTGAACCGTGTCAGAGGCGGTGGTCATCGACCGACAAGTCTACACCGCGCCGCGCCACGACGCGTTCCCTGGTAACTCCGCGTGCCACAGCACCAGGGTCTCGTCCAGGAGTCCGCGCGACTTGAGGTCGGTCAGCAGACCCGCAATCGGCTGGTCGGATTCCGCGGCGTGCTGGGTGTGGTTCTCGACGAGATTGCTGTGCGCGTGACGATAGGGACGATAGGACGGATTAGACACCCCAGTTAACAGAAGATCCATTATCCGACCCGTGCCGCCACCCGCAGCTTCCCGCGACAGTTGAGTCGAGCGCTCGCTCGGTGACGCGACCCTTTCCTGACGGCACGGATCGCGAACTCGCCCGTTCGCTAGCTCAGGGTGCGTTCAGCACCACCCACTCGATGACGAGCCAAGTCACCTAGCGGCACCGTCACCACGGGCTGCTAGAGGACGACAGCAATACCGAATGTGGTCGTAATAATTCCCTGATCCGAGTTCTTCACATTGAAGCCGTACCCTGCCTTGAGGTCGAAGGCGACGCTTTCGGAAAAGTAATACTTCACGCCGGCGATCGCGTTCGTGAACGACTGGTCGATGATGTCGCCGTTCTCAGGCTTGAGATCCTGAAAGAAGAACTCGCCGCCGACGTAGGGCGTGAACTGCGGGTTCTGTGTGGTGAAGTACCATCGACCGAATGTGGTCAGGGAGACCGTCGTGTCGACACCGCCGCTCCCGCCGCTGCTAATTCGGAAACTCGGACCGATGCCCAGCTCAAGGCTGTCCGCAAGGAAGACGCCGCCAAGGAGATTGATGTTGCCACTCGTGAACTCATCATCGGCGTCCGGCGTCGCGCGTTCTGCCGCGGCGTCGGTTTTTCTTGTACTTTTTGTCCAGGTTCGATACTGTGCGACGCAGTAGCCGCGAACTTGTACTTGCCACGCATTTCCGGGTATGGTGAGGCCGCACCGTGACGTTCACGTCAACTTGTACTCTGCGCCGAGTTCCGGTACCCTGACATCCACACCATGGGCTCCGTCGTCGATCGACTCAACGAAATGGCTCCGCTGCCGCGGCGCGCGCCCACACCGCGACGCACCGGTCGGTATGTCTTGTCGTTGGTCACCCTCCTGCTCGTCGCCAACGCCATCGTCGGTGAGCGCGGGTTGGTCGCGCTGTTTCGCGCCAACCAGGAGCATGCCAGACAGCAGCAGGTGATCGACGCCTTACGGGCGGAAAACGGACGGCTCCATCGCTACGCACGGGCGCTATCGGCCGAACCCCGCATCATCGAAGACCTCGCCCGCCGCGAGTTGGGCATGATCAAACCGGGCGAACAGCTGTTCATCATCACAGACACCGAGGCGCCCCCGCCGCCCGATCCACCCCCCGTAGACCCTGACGCGGCCCTACCCACCCGGT
>Ga0066376_10005236_pt1 | contig 11067 bp, 10 predicted proteins | sample Knorr_S15_td_Bot_FD_77009 | JGI IMG/M metagenome (GOLD analysis project Ga0066376, IMG submission 77009) | Marine microbial communities from Southern Atlantic Ocean transect - Knorr_S15_td_Bottom_ad_5009_LV_A | ecosystem: Environmental > Aquatic > Marine > Oceanic | place: Southern Atlantic... | reverse complement strand
CATAGATCGGTGGGTCTCAAGGGTATCATCGACCATTGTACGGTGGCTCCAAAATCAGGGAATTTCAATTCTTCTGAGTAGTCTCATTCAAGGCAGTGGTATCCCAAAAAAGGTATAATGAAGGATCTGTATCGGGGGGTCGAATGTTCCGGTTTTAAGGTGCAACCCCACGTCTCTGACAGTTAAAAACGATACTTCATGAAAAAAACCGAAGACACCTACACCTCCGAACAGATTCAAGTTCTTGAGGGACTAGAAGCAATTAGAAAACGACCGGGAATGTATGTTGGAGGTGTCGGTCTAAGCGCACTGCACCACCTTGTATATGAATGTGTCGACAATGCAATCGATGAAGTCATGGCCGGCTTTGCATCCACCATCACTGTTCGAATTGGTGTTGACGGATCATGCACAGTTGTAGACGATGGTCGTGGTATGCCCGTTGATCCGATGACCAGCGACAATCCCGCCATCCACGGTCGACCTGCAATTGAAGTCATCATGACACAACTGCATGCGGGCGGAAAGTTTGACGACAATGCATATAAAGTTTCGGGTGGATTGCACGGTGTGGGCGTGAAGTGTGTCAATGCGCTTTCTGTATGGACCGATGTGGAAGTAATCAAGGAAAAGAAAACGTGGATGATCGGTTTCTCCCGAGGCGAAGTCAACAAGCCTCTGCATGTGGTTGAAGAGTACAAAGGCAAACGTCGACGAACGGGGACTCGTATTACTTTCCTTCCTGATCCGGAGATCTTCACTGACACTGAATTTCGGTTTGAGTCTCTTGAACATCGTATGAGGGAACTTGCATACCTCAACCCCGGTGTTTCGATTCGCTTAATAGACGAGCGAGTCGACAGCGAAGGGAATTTACGCGAGGAAATATTCTTCAGCGAGCATGGTCTCGCGGATTATGTCAAATACATCAACCGCGGGAAGTGTGAATATAGTTCTCTGATTTCACTTACCATGGCTGACGACGAGACGGGGATGATCTGCGAAATTGCGATGCAATACACCGATGCGACAAGCGAGGTTCTGCTCGCATTTGGCAACAACATCGTGAATCCGGATGGCGGAACACATGTCTCCGGATTCAAGACGTCGCTCACAAGAACGATCAATGCCTACGCAAAGCGGAACAACCTCATCAAGGGACTTACACCAACAGGTGACGACCTTCGCGAAGGACTGACCACGATCATTTCAATCAAACTCCTTGAACCACAATTCAATAATCAAACAAAAGAAAAGCTGCTCAATCCGGAAGTTGAGAGTTTTGTTTCCGTAATTGTCACAAAACGCCTCGGGGCATGGCTCGAGGAGCATCCTTCCGAATCGAAGCAGATTTGCATGAAGGCAATCCTCGCTGCTCAAGCCAGAGAGGCTGCACGCAAAGCCCGCGATCTCATCAAACGCAAGGGTGCGCTCGAATCCGGCGGGATGCCCCAGAAACTCGCCGATTGCGTAACCAACGATGTCGACCACTCCGAGTTGTTCATCGTGGAAGGTGATTCCGCTGGTGGGTCAGCCAAGGGTGGACGAGACCATGACACGCAAGCCATCCTTCCTCTGAAGGGAAAAATCCTCAATGTTGAACGAGCCAGGATTGACAAGGTGCTCGGATTTGAAGAAATTCGGATACTCATCCAAGCCCTGCAATGTGGTATCGGGGAGGATTTCGATCTAGCAAAATTGCGATATGGTCGCATCATCATCATGACAGATGCAGATGTGGACGGATCCCACATCCGCACCCTGCTTCTCACCTTTTTCTTCCGCCAAATGAAGGAACTCGTTCGTCAAGGCAAGGTGTACATAGCGCAGCCCCCCTTGTATCAAGTGACCAGAAACAAGAAGTGTTTTTATGTCAATAATGAAAATGAGATGACATCGTTATTGACAGACATGGCGATCAACACCGTGGCATTCATCACTCGAGATAAAAAGGGGAAAGAAATATCAAGGATCGAGGGAGATGATCTCGCGCGTGTCACTAGGCATCTGTCGAGACTCTCTGAACTCATCGATATTGCGACTCGAAGGGGCACCCCGTTCGCGACCCTGCTTGAGATGCGCGAAAATGACCCGGATGGCAGGGGTCGGTTGCCGAACTACCGCGTAGTTTGGCTGAACAACGAAGTTGTCTGCTGGAGCGAGGAAGACGCAAGAAAAGTCATAGCGAACAACGATCTGTTGCTCGACGACATCAATGTCGAAGTCAACAATGGGAATGCCTCCCAAATTGCTGCCCTACGCGAACTTCATGAAAATAAGGAGATCGATGTACTCATCGAGACGTTGAAGTCTTTTAACATCGATTTGGACGACTACTCCCTTGTCCAAGAAGAGACCATCAGTGGAGAAAAACTTTCCACGAAGTACGCTTGGATCATCGATCCGAACACCGACAACGAAGAAGTGGTTGATGTTCCGAATGTACCTGATATTCTCGAAGCACTTCGAAAAATTGGGCGAAGGGGAATTGAAATCAAGCGGTTCAAGGGGCTTGGTGAAATGAATCCCGAGGAACTCTGGGACACAACAATGGATCCCGCCAAACGGACGCTGCTCCGGGTGACATGGGATTCTGCTTCAGATGCCGACCAATTATTTACTACGCTCATGGGTGAGCAGGTCGAGTGCAGGAGAAAGTACATCGAAGATCACGCACTTGAAGTCAAGAACCTTGATATTTGACCGTCTCGATTTCTGCGAATGCTGCATTACGTAGAAGGCACGCATCACATTGACCGCACGGTTGTCCAGAATTTTGAATCGGGTCATAACAACTCTGTGTCAAATCGTAATCGACACCAAGTTGCAACCCCCTGCGAATGATGTCCACTTTCGTCATGTGCAAAAGCGGGGCGTGGATCTTGAACCCGTCTCCCAACGTGCCCGCTTTTGTCGCAAGATTTGCCAGATTCTCAAATGCTTCGATAAATTCACCGCGGCAATCGGGGTATCCAGCGTAGTCAACCGCGTTCACCCCTATGAAAATATCACGCGCACCTATTGCTTCTGCATATCCAAGCGCGTGGCTCAGGAATATCGTGTTGCGCGCAGGAACATATGTCACTGGAATACCATCTTGAATTCCCCCCTTTGGAACATCGATGTCGTCCGTAAGCGCAGAACCACCCCACACATTCAGGTCGATGCAGGTCACGATGTGAGTAGCAACTCCTATTGCATTTGCAACTTTAACCGCGGCATCAACTTCGTTTTGATGCCGTTGTCCATACCTGAAACTCAAGGCATGGCAGGCAAAGCCGTCCTCGTTTGCGATGGCCAGCACGGTTGCCGAATCCAGACCTCCCGATAGCAAAATGATTGCCGGCTTATCCGCTTTCATTGTGTGCAATGTCGTTTTCGCGGGGGCTTGGCAACCGCTGCTTCAATTCTTCCAGAAGTTGCAGTGTCTCATCATCCATGTCGGTTGGTGCAACGATGTGAATGACGGCGTAAAAATCACCAACTTTGTCGTTTGATCCAACACAGCCCTTCCCCTTGACACGCAGGCGTGTTCCGCTCGAGACACCTTGGGGAATCGACATGTCGACATTGCCGCCAAGCGGAAGTGGCAACATGACTTTGGTACCCAGCGATGCTTCGGCAATATTGAGGTCCACATCAATTTCCACATCAAGTCCCTTGCGTTGATACAACGGGTGCCCGCCCACTGTCACGGTGACAAGTAAATCCCCCGCAGCACCGCCGCTAGAACCCAGTTCCCCTTTACCTTTTAGACGTAGTTTCGTACCGCTTTCAATCCCAGCGGGAATCCGCAACTCTGCAATTGAACCATCCACCGGAATTTCTTCAACACCACCCTTCAATGCAGTCATGAATGTGACGGTGATCGAGATCGATCGATCCTGCCCCTTGCTCGCCTTCGTGGATCTTCCAAAAGGAGATTTTTCCCCACCACCAAATGCTTGACCAAATATTTCTGAAAAATCAACCCCCCCGACTCCGCCTCCAAAACCACCTTGAGCCCAGCGAGGATCACCCCGAAAACCCCTATCCCCGACCCCCGCTTCACCAAATTGGTCGTACACCCTTCGTTTTTCGGCATCACACAACGTGTCGTATGCTTCCTGCACTTGGGAAAACTTTGTCGCTGCATCCTCCGCTTTATTCACATCAGGGTGGTATTTTCGAGCGAGTTTTCGGTATGCCTTGCGGATTTCTTCCGCGGTTGCTGATCGGTCTACCCCAAGTACTGCGTAATAATCATTCGATGCTGCCATGAATCATGTCATCCGTAGGGAAGCAGTATACCCCGTGTGTACGAGGTATCCTGTACCAATTATCCATGGTCAGTAACAACAACAACAACGAGTCGGCAACGATGTCGATAGGAGATCACATCGAGGAACTTCGGAAGCGAATTCTCCTGTCGATTATTCCACCGCTACCCCTTGCGGTCTTCTTTTTCCTCATTGCAGACCCAATCGTCCGTTGGTTTCTGATTCCGCTATACGCTGTACTTGAAAAACATGGTCTTCCAACCCAAGTGCAGGTGTTGAGCCCACCCGAATTTCTAATGGCAGAAATGAAGATTGCCATCGGGGCAGCAGTGGTTACCGCTGGACCGTGGATTCTGTATCAAATATGGAAGTTCGTCTCACCGGGTTTGCACAACCAAGAGCGGCGGTTTGTGTACTTCCTCATTCCGTTCAGCACCTTGCTGGGTTTCATTGGACTTGTCTTGATGTACTACATCATGCTGCCAATCATCCTCGATTTCATGGTGACTTTGGCGGGCAATGTGGAAATGGACAGGAGTGCAATCGCAGCCTCCCAAAGCATTTCAAACATTGTCTTCCCGATTCTAGAGTCGAATCCTGAAGCGGCTGCGGCTGGAGACGCATGGATCAAGATGCCAGAAGGTGTCCTTACCGTTGCTGTGCCGTCCAACGATGTCGGCGTGCTCAAGACGCTCAACATTCCCATGAACCGAGGATCATTGATTTCGCAACAATTCCAGTTAAGCAGTTACCTCTCGTTTGTCATCTTGCTGATGTTCGCAATTGCAGTCGCTTTTCAATTGCCGATGGTGATGTTGTTGCTCGGTTGGCTCGGTGTTGTAACCCCCGCGTGGTTACGGGCGAACCGACGGTATGCGTTGCTTGTTCTCGGTGTTGTCTCTGCGCTGATTACACCCCAAGACGTAATTTCCATGATGTTGATGTTGATCCCCTTGTACATGCTGTACGAACTTGGCATCGCCCTCATAGTCCTTGTTCCAATAAGCAGGGTTGCTGGTAAACATGATGATGACTGATGAAGCCATGATGCAACACGCAATCACCCTTGCCAAGCAGGCCGAGGGAATTGACGAAGTACCAATTGGTGCAGTGGTGTTTCAAGGGGACGAGGTGGTCGGTCAAGGGTACAACCGCAAAGAATTTGATAATGATCCGATTGCACATGCCGAAATGATCGCAATAGCGGAAGCGGCACAAACACTCAATAGGTGGAGGTTGCATGATTGCACCCTCGTTGTCACGCTTGAACCATGCCCGATGTGTGCGGGAGCACTTGTGAACGCAAGGATGAAACGCGTTGTCTTTGGAGCAAGTGACCAAAAGGCGGGTGCGTGTAGAACCCTGTATGAAATCACGGATGATCCTCGGTTGAACCATCGCTGCGAAATTGTATCTGGTGTTCTTGCAGATGAATGCGCCAGGTTGCTGCAGAATTTCTTCAAGGCGAAGCGTTGAGCAACAACTCGATCACGACAGTTGCGTAACTGCCTGCGGGAAGCGAAAATTGCACCAACACGAATGGACCATGGGCATCAATACCATCGCTGACCCGTGTATTTGCAACTGGAACCCTAAGTGGACGCCTTGCTCCTGTTCCGTAGTGATTCGATCTACAGAAGACTACCTGATCCAGACCAAAAGTGTGCAACACCGCAAGTTCTTGTTCGAAAACATAACCAGTCGGTTCGCGCATTTTTTTGCCCCACAATGGTCCTGTGGGGGAAACCTCGATTGAAGCGACACGGGATTGAAACTCTTCCGAATCAATGTCTTCCGCCGTTGCTTCGAACGTTCTTCCCCGAGCACCGTGTTTACAAATCAAATCTCCGATGAGCGGTTTGTTCCATGTCTCTCCAATTACCCGCTGCTGAAGAACTGCATTGAAGATTGTGGATTGCAATGCGTTTACCCATAGTCTTCGTATTGGTTTCGGGATTGAGGAACATGCATGGCGTGGTGGTGCTCCTCTTGCAAATTCTTCATCACCGTCATCCAACAGTTGGAACAAGAGATCCCAATCCTCCAAAAGCAATGCCTTGCCAAGATTATGGTTGTTCTTGCGGATACCAAATCGCTGGGGACCAAAAGTGTTGGGCAAACCTGTCACGGATAATTGTTGCAAGCGATCTTGGATCAACCCCATATCTTTGGCGTCTACACCTCGAATTCGGATTTCAAATCGATTTCCAAGGAGGTGACCAAGACGAAGTTTATTGGTGTGTCTCGATTGCCATACAATCTCGGCACCGCCCAGATCGGTTGGTACTTCCATGCCTTCGCAGGGAATATGCACTGACAGTACTTGGGTTGTCGTTGCAGAAGAGTCCTTGCGACCAGCATACCCAATCGCACGCGTTGAGACGCCCATCGCACGAGCAACCGTATTCATCAAGGCATCGTGCGACATGTTTGTTTTGCGAACTCCAAAATACAGATGTTCTCCCGTACCACATGGTTCGTAGAGCGGGATTTCATCAACGATAAAATCTTCAGGACGATCCTTGATCGTTCCTGCGATATTCGGTTCGCATTGCACGGGCAATTGTTTCGTTACACCCAATTAATACGATTCCGGAAATTCGTTGTCTTCAATATCGTTCTCAACTTCTTCCAGCACATGATCCTCAACGAAGATCGGAACTTGCATCGACACTCCAAGTGCGATTGCATCCGATGGTCTGCAGTCGAACTCGAGCGAAACCCCATCTTGCTCCACATACAACTTGGCATAGAATGTTCCATCCCTCAGGTCATTTATGAGGATTTTTTCAAGCGAACCACCTAGGTCCTGCATCATGGTTGCAAGCAAGTCATGTGTTTGTGGTCTTGGAGGCTCAAGCCCCTTGAGCCGGCGATCGATGGCATATGCTTCGGGTTTACCCACCACAATTGGAAACGTGCGATCACCATCGATCTCCCGCAACTCGATGAATTGAGCATCGGTAATCTCCCTGATCAGTATGCGCGATAGTTCCATTTCGATAGCCATTATTGGGCACTCCTGTTCATATCATACGTGTTTGTACTGTGGTCTCTTGGATTGGTTCGTGCTATTATCCGGTTCTACGAATAAAGGAATTCCGTCACAGATGAACAAATCCCATCTTTTCACTTCAGAATCCGTCTCCATGGGTCACCCTGACAAGATTTCTGATCAAATTTCTGATGCAATCCTCGACGAGATGCTCAGGGTAGACTCAAAAAGTCGAGTCGCCGTTGAAACATTGGTCACGACTGGTCTGGTTGTGGTTGCCGGCGAAGTGACGTGCAATGGGTATGTGGATATCACCCAAGTTGTTCGAGACACAATCCGGCGCATTGGATACACCGATTCATCCCTTGGTTTTGGAGCTGACAGTTGCGCCGTCATGGTGACTCTCGACCGACAATCGCCCGAGATTGCCCAGGGTGTGAACACGGAAGCTGGATTGCACAGGGGACAGGGGGCTGGTGATCAGGGGCTGATGTTTGGGTATGCATGCAAAGATACTGAGTCACTCATGCCGCTTCCTATTGATTTGGCTCACCACCTCGTTGCAAAACAAGCAATCGTGCGGCAAGACGGCACGATTCCGCACCTGCGCCCTGATGCGAAGAGTCAAGTAACTGTTGCATATGAGAACAATGAGCCAACGAAATTAACTACCGTTGTCCTTTCAACTCAACATGGTCCAGAGTGGTCGGAGAATCACAAGGGACTTAAAGAAGCAGTCACGAAATACATCATCAAGCCCGTACTTGGTAATTGGTGGAACGATGAGATTGAGGTTCATGTCAATCCAACTGGAAAGTTTGAAATCGGTGGTCCGCAAGGGGATTGTGGATTAACTGGACGAAAAATCATCGTCGACACGTACGGGGGACGAGGTCGTCATGGTGGTGGTTCATTCAGCGGGAAGGATCCAAGCAAAGTTGATCGATCCGCGGCATACATGGCGAGATACATCGCAAAGAACATCGTTGCAGCAGATCTAGCGGATATCTGTGAGATTCAATTGAGTTATGCGATCGGATTCCCAAAACCAATCTCACTCTGCGTCGATTGCCAGGGGACTGCCAAGATCGACGAAGATGACATCTGCAAACTCGTCAATACGCATTTTGATCTCACACCAAGTAGCATTATTGAGACGCTGGGACTTTTGGCACCAATTTACTCCCCGACCGCATACCACGGGCATTTTGGTCGAACACCGGATGAGGGGTGCGTTGGCTCATTCTCCTGGGAAAAGACGGACAAAGCGGACGCTTTGCGCCAAGCATGCAATTGCGCTGCAGCAAGTTCCTGATCGATGGGTGATGCTCGCGATGTTGTCACGAAGAGGATCGCATCGGAATTCAAACGGTTTCCAAATATTGGACTCAAGAAACTCGATGTTGCCGATCTTGTAGGGCGTGATGCTGCACTAGCGCGAGCAATCGATCATGCGATCCGTCGAAGATGGATTACACTCTCAACCCTCATATCACACGCAAGCACCCGCGAAACCCAAGAACTTGATGCACCCGTTGGCGCGGTGCTCCTCGTCGCAACTGCACAATTATTTCAACTCGATCGGATTCCAGACCACGCCGTGATCAACTGTGCCGTCGATTGGATACGCGATCGGGGAAAGCGACCCAAGGCAACAGGTTTCGTCAATGCTGTCCTCCGGAAGATCACCCGATTACGCGGATCCCTAATTGAATCAGGAACGATAGGACAAGCAAACCATTTTCTTCGCAGTGATGGAAGTGCATGGGAATTGACAGAAAATGTGTTTGCCGATGGTGTTGCGTCCCAAACTGGATTTCCACAGAAAGCATGGGCTCGCCTTGTGAAAGAGCGCGGCGAAAAAACATCAACGCAGATCGCACTGGGCAGCATCGCGGAACCACCACTGATTGTCGCCTTGCCGCCAACCCTTGCAATTCCGCCCAATGTCACCCCACATGAGGATTCAAGGTTCGGGGTTGTAAATGAAGGTGTCGATCTTGAATCGCTGTTCTTGGAATCTCCAACCCTGAGGGTGCAAGACCCGACCTCTGCTGGTTCGCTTGACCTCTTGAAGAACCTAAAGCCAAGAAGAATCCTTGATCTCTGTGCTGGGCGTGGAACCAAGACAAAACAACTGCGGGCACTCTTTCCCGATGCGATGATCGGCGCAACCGAGCCCAACGATGAAAGAAGAATGTTCTTGACAGAAGTTGCGAAGGAAATCGATGTTGCTGTCTACGCAACGAACACCGGGGGTCCGACAGAACAATTCGATCTTGTGGTTGTCGATACTCCGTGCTCAAATAGCGGTGTATTCGCTCGGCGACCAGAAGCGAAGCTCAGATATGACGCCGAGCATGTTGCATCACTAGTCGAACTTCAGCGGACGATTCTCAGGGATGCGATTCCAATTTTGCAGAACAAGGGGCATCTGCTGTATACCACATGCAGCATCGACCACGCTGAAAATGACGCTCAAATTCAATGGTTGACCACCAAGCACCTGATGCGTACGTGTCTGGATACCTTCACCCTTCCGTCGGGGCGACCCGGTTCAGATCCCACAAGGTGGCACGATGGAGGATTCGCTGCCCTGCTGCAGGCAAGGTAGTTCTACCCAACAGGAATGCGAGTTGGTAGAATCCTCCGTTCACCCTTTTACCTGACCAAGGTTTCGCATGGACTTACTCGAACTCATACATGAAAACACGATTCGCGTCCCACTTGAGGCCAATGATCGCCAAGAAGCAATCGGCGAGCTGGTCGATGTTCTTGATGGCGTGGGTGCAATTTCAGATAGCGAGACTATCCGGCAACTGGTTTGGGAGCGAGAATTGCAACGGACAACCGGGATCGGCGAGGGACTTGCCATACCACATGGTCGTTGTGATAATCTGACACACATGGTCATGGCAATGGGTAGACCTTCAACCCCCATCGATTTTGCCAGCGCGGACAAGCGACCTGTTGAGTTGATCATTTTGCTTGTATCACCAACGAACAACACTTCGGATCACATACAGGCACTCGGACGAATCAGTCGGCTGATGGTTGATCGAACATTTCGGGAAGATGCATACGCGACTGAATCGGCAATCGAATTGTTTGAATTGTTTCACGACGCGCTTGCAAACGCTTCTGCAAAACACCCTGACTAGGGTCTCAACTCATTTTGCAGTAAATTTGCTTTCGCTGCTACTTCTCTTGCTTCTTCAGTCCGACCAGCAGCACTTAAGGAACGTGCAAGCATGAACCACGCATTTGGATTCTCGGGATGCAACTCGGTCTCTTGCGTGAAGTACACAATTGAAATATCAACGTCTCCGTGTTGCATTTCGGTCAGTGCGTTCTGCAATCGCAACCGACCAGCCCCGGGATTGAATGCAAGTGCGTTTCTCGAAATCTGGATTGCGTTTTCATACAGCCCCTCCCGTTTCAGCCACGCAACATAATCTTCCCACACCAACTCCCAGTGTTGATTTTCCTCAAGTCGGTTCGCATAGAAGGAATCGATTTCTTGACGAGCATGGTTCATCTGCATAATTTGACCTAACAACATTGATACGTGTGCATCTGAGCCAACACGTTTATCTACCCGCCACAGCAACCGCTCCGCTTCCAGAAATTCTCCGCGATTCTCATATATTTTTGCCATGTCGATGTCAACATTCGGATTGCTCGCAAGTCCAACACCACCATCACTGATCGGACCCGATAGTTTGTAATATCGGAGGGCTCCATCCATATTCTCACTCGACCGGGCAATGTCCCCCGCCCACCACAATCCGTACACCACTGCGCTATGTGTTG
>Ga0066376_10005234_pt1 | contig 11070 bp, 8 predicted proteins | sample Knorr_S15_td_Bot_FD_77009 | JGI IMG/M metagenome (GOLD analysis project Ga0066376, IMG submission 77009) | Marine microbial communities from Southern Atlantic Ocean transect - Knorr_S15_td_Bottom_ad_5009_LV_A | ecosystem: Environmental > Aquatic > Marine > Oceanic | place: Southern Atlantic... | reverse complement strand
GAGTATGCCAACTGAAGCTCACACCTTTCAGCCAATCTAGATAAAACTATTTGCCTAGAAACATATCTAGCCATATATGCAGCAGATCTATCTACTTTGCTTGGATCTTTCCCTGAAAAAGCGCCACCTCCATGCCTAGCATACCCACCATATGTATCTACAATAATTTTTCTGCCTGTTATCCCAGTATCAGCTCCTGGCCCTCCCTTTACAAATCTACCTGTTCCATTTACTATAATATTTTTAGTAAATTTAATATCATACTTTGAAACAATGGGTTGTACAACCTGTTCAATTAAGCCTTTCTTTATGTAGTTTTGTTCTTTTATAATACTTCTAGAAAATTTATTAAGCAAATCATCATGCTGAGTGGCAATTACAATTTTTGATATTTCTACAGGTTTAAAGCCATCATACTTTATAGTTACCTGGGTCTTTCCATCAGGTCTTAAAAAATCTAATTGGTTTGACTTCCTTGCCTCAGTTAATCTTTTTGCAAGCTCATGAGCCATTTGAATTGGAAGTGGCATTAATTGAGTAGTTTCATTACATGCAAACCCAAACATTAGTCCTTGATCACCTGCTCCTTGCTCTGTTCTATTTTTTTGATTTAGCCCTCTTGCGATATCTGGACTCTGTTTAACAATATTTACTTCAATATCAACAGAGCTTCCATTCATACCCACATCATCACTGCAGTATCCAATGTCATTTAATACTTTCCTAGCAATATCAACATAAAACTCTTCCTTTAGATCTAAGCTAGTACTTATTTCTCCGGATATAATTATTTTTTCTGCAGAGGCCATCGTCTCACACGCAACTCTTGCTTCAGAATCTAAGGATAATATCCCATCAAGAATTCCATCAGAGATACAATCACATACTTTGTCTGGATGACCTTCTGTTACAGATTCTGATGTAAAATAAAACTTCCTCTGATTAGGCTTTTTAAAAAAAAATTCAACCACTACTCTGGTCCTCCCACTTTAAGATAATCAACCTTATCTCCATATTTAATGAAATTCTCTTTAAATAGATTTGATAATATTTTTGATTCTATTTGAAATTTTTCTTTATCTGCCCAAGCATTAATAGGATTTAATATTTCCCTATCAAGACCCTCGAGATTTTCAGGTATCATTAATCCAAAAATATCATCTTTCTTAAATGTTTCCTGATTAATTTTTTGATTGAGAATACTATCAATAATCCTTCTTGTGTTTCCTATGCTGATTCTTTTTGCTCCAGTTGAGGGTGATCCTCCTATCCATCCTGTATTCACCAAAAATACCTTAGAATTATGTTCGTTAATTTTATCTTTTAATAGTTCTGCATATCTAAGAGGATGCAACGTTAGAAATGGTCCACCAAAGCAAGGTGAAAATGTTGCTATCGGTTCAGTTATTCCCCTTTCTGTACCAGCTACCTTTGCTGTATAACCACTAATAAAATGATACATCGCTTGATTCGTATCGAGTTTAGCAACTGGTGGAAACACACCAAATGCATCACAGGTTAAAAAAATTATATTTTTAGGATGATCTGATATGCTGTTAAATCCTTTATAGTTTAATGAATTTTTAATGTGATTAATTGGATATGATACCCTTGTGTTTTCTGTTTTACTCCCATCGTTAAAATCAATTTCATTGGTTTCCTTATTATACACAACATTTTCTAATAGAGCTCCATGTCTAATGGCATTATAAATATCTGGTTCATCTTCTTTGTTTAGTTTAATCACCTTTGCGTAGCAACCACCCTCAAAGTTAAAAAGACCATTATCTGACCAGCCATGCTCATCATCTCCTATTAGCAATCTATTAGAATCAGTTGAGAGAGTTGTTTTCCCCGTTCCACTTAATCCAAAAAACAAGCATGCATTTTTATTATCTAAATCAACATTTGCAGAGCAGTGCATTGATAAAATATTCTTTTGTGGTAGGATATAATGCAATACGGAGAAAATACCTTTTTTCATCTCTCCTCCATATTCAGTCCCCCCAATAATTGCAATTTTTTTCTTCAGATTAAATATGATAAATGTCTCGGAATTCATTTTATGTTTTAAATAATTTGAATTAGAAATATCAGATGCATTTATAATTGTAAATTCTGGCTTGAAACCTGTTAATTCATCAGCAGTCGGTCGAATGAACATATTGTTTGCAAAATGTGCTTGCCAAGCCTTTTTTGCAATGATTCGAATTGGAAGTCGGTGATCTTTATCTGCTCCACCAAATCCATCAAAAATATATGTCTTTGAGCATTCTGAATTATAGAAATTTTTAACTAAACTAAAGAGTTCGTCAAATACAAAGGAATCAATTTTCTGATTCACTTCTCCCCACCATAAGTTTTCTTTGGTTAATTCCTCTTCAACAAAATATTTGTCTTTGGGAGATCTTCCAGTATAGATACCAGTATCTACCATAACTGCACCATTTATCCCCATTTTGGTTTCCTTATTAATAAGGCCCTCTTCAATTAATCGTTGATGACTTAAATTCCTTAGAATTTCACCTTTTATATCAAGATCAAGGTAATCGAGGTCTATTAAATTTTTCTTTTTCAATATAGAGTCCATTTTTATCCCATACTTTACTTCGCGTGCGGATGCGATTTCTTATAAATTTCTTTCATTTTTTTAGTATCTAAATGAGTATAAATCTGAGTAGATCCTAAGCTTGTATGACCGAGTAAATCCTTTATCGCCATTAAATCAGAACCATTTTGCAATAAGTGAGTAGCAAAAGAATGTCTCAGTGAATGGGGACCTAATTTCTCATTGTTTGATACAAATTTAATATATTTTTTAACAATATTGTATATAGTTCTTGTTGTTATATAATTATTTTTTAATTTCTTTTTTTTCATTTTTGATGGAAAAAGGTAATTTTCATTATTTTTGATTAATTTACCATCTAAATATTTTAAAATATTCTGTTTAGTTTTATTTCCAAACACAACAATCCTTGTCTTTCTGCCTTTCCCCTCGACTCGAATAGTCTTTTTATCTAAATCTATACTATCAATGTGTATTGAGACACATTCAGAGGCCCTTATCCCTGTTGAATATAGCAAATCAATCACAAGTAAATCTCTTGAAGAAATATCAATTACCTTTAATGTTTTTTCAAAAAAAACTTTCATTTCATCTATAGTAAGATGGTTGGGAAGTTTTTTATCTATTTTAGGAATTTTTATACTATTACTGATATTTACTCTTGAAATATTTTCATTAACTAGATACTTAAATAATGATTTAATCGTTGCAATCTTTCTGGAAAGTGATTTTGATGAAATAGATTTTGAAATTATTGATATATACTCATGTAAATCATATTTTGTTAATTCTACAATTCTAATTTCTTCTCCAAGATGATCAAGTAATTGATTTAAATCAACTCTGTAGGCTCGGATAGTATGTTCTGAATATCTTTTTTGATTTTGAATAAAATTAATAAATAAACCTACATGTGCTAGATTTTGTTTATAGGGATTCATGATTTTTAGTTATATTAATTGCCTCTTCAATATCATATGGAATCTTAGTATTAAATCTTATTTTTTTATTAGTAGATGGATGAATAACCTCGATTGATTCTGCATGGAGTGCCACTCTTTTGATTGTATTTAAAACTTCTTTTAAAAGTTTTACATATTTTACATGAAAAGATTTTATCATTTTTATACCCCCAGAATAAGTTTCATCTGAAAGAATTGGATGGCCAATTGACTTCATATGAACTCTAATCTGATGAGTCCTTCCTGTATAAGGTTTTATCTCTAGATATGATATTGGGGCCAAGTAATCTATGAGTCTAAATTCTGTTTTGGAAAATCGACCTTTTTTTGAATTACTTAAAATAAATGTCCTTCTATTTTTTTCATTTCTAATAATATTACCTTCAATTATCCCTATATCCTTACATCTTCCCCAAACTAGAGCTTTATATATTTTTTTAACCTTACGTTCTTCAAATTGTTTAGATAGAAAAGCATGAACTTTAAAATTCTTAGCTATAATCATAACTCCTGAAGTCTCTTTATCAAGCCTATGGACAATTCCTGGTATTGAACTAAAATTTGTTTGATCTATCTTATCTATAACTCCATTTAAAATAGTCCCAGAATAATTGCCAGCACCAGGATGCACCACAATGCCTGAAACTTTATTTATTACAATGATATCGTTATCTTCATAAATTATATCAAGTTTCATTTTTTCAGCTTTAATTTTACTTGGTGTAATAGTTAGTAAATTATCTAAATCATATGATATTTTTTCATTTCCCTTAAGAATATATGAGGATTTTGTTGGTCTTCCATCTACAAGAATCATTTTTGATTTGATTAGTGCTTGAATTTTTGATCTAGTTAAATCTGGTATTAAATCAAATAAGTATAGATCAATCCTAAGTCCGCTGCTATTAGCACTATGTGATTTCATTTTCTAGTTCGTTCTGCTTAGAATTAGAATATGAACATAAAATGAATATTATAATACCTAAGCTAACATTTAAATCAGCTATATTAAAAATATATGGCCATCTATAAAAGTCTCCAATGCCTATATCTATAAAATCTATAACACCTTTATAGTTAAATAAATTTAGAAGCGTGAAACCCCGATCTATAAGATTCCCAACTGCTCCACCTAATATCAAATTCAGCGCTAGGATTTCACTTCCTAATAAATTTTTCCCAAATAATAAATAGTAGAGAATATATAGGGCTATTAAAACTGTAATGATAAACAATAGCCAACCTAAATTACCTATTGGAACCCCAAATGCCAATCCTGGATTTTCTATGTATGTGAATCTTAAAATATTGGCAAGAATTTCCTCTGGGATAGGTGTTAAGCTACTGTTTTTTACCATCAATTTTGAAAATTGATCAATAATAACAACTATAAATGCAATAATTAACCTGTTAGAGAAATATAACAGTGGAGACCCGTTTAATGATTAGATGTCTTGCAGTTAAAACATTTAGTTGCATGGGGAACTTCTTTTAAACGATCTTTTGAAATAAGTTTATCACATTTAAGGCAAACACCAAAAGAACTATCATCAATTCTCTGCAAGGCAAGGTCAAGATAGTTTAAAAAACTACTTTCCCTATTAATAATTGAATATGCATGCTCTAAAGATTGTTGATCTGATCCTGCATCTGCCATGTGAGATGAATAAATTGAGCTTTGATTCCCCTCTTTTATAATATCATCGGCTCTTTCTCTGGCTTCTTCGATGTTTTCCAGAACTGTTTGTCTTTTATTAATGATGATTTGTTCAAATTCTTTTAATTCTTTTTGGTTCCACTTTTTCTTGGTCATTAAATTATTTCCTAATTTGATACACTTATTCCTAATTCCAAAGTTACACCATTTAATTCAATTTTTTTTGAATAAGCTGAGTTTACTACTTCGAAGCTAATTGAAATTGCTAAAATTTCATTTTTAAAATATTCAATATTTTCCTCTATTGCATCTATAATGCTATCATTTGATATAATTGAAATATTAATTCTATCTTGAACCCTAAAATCAGATTCTTTCCTAAAATTTTGTACATGACGAATAACATCTCTAACTATTCCCTCTTTAAGAAGTTTATCAGATATATTTATATCTACACCTACGACGACTCCATTTAATGATGATGTTGAAATCCCATCCTTAGAAACTTCATTAATCACAAGTTCATCTCTTGAAATTCTTTCTTCATTCCCATTAAGATTAATGAGAATTCCACCATTGTTAATCATTTTCATTTTATCAGAATTATCAATTTGATTTATCTTTTCAATAACCTCTTTCATCTCAGAATCAAATCGTTCCTTCAATGATGCAAAATTGGGTTTTATCTCAAATGAAACAATCTCATCAGCAGTTTCAATGAAATTACACTCTTTTATATTTAGCTCTTCCATTATCTCCTTTTGAGCTGCTTCATCTAAAATTATATCTTTAGAATTAGGCGTATATATAAATACTTTTTGAAGGGGCTGTCTATTCTTGATGTTTGCTCTATTTCTCGCTGATCTACCCAAACTAACAATTGATATGATGAAATCAATGTTGTTGATTAGTTCTTGATTATAAAGTTTTTCATTAAATACGGGGAAATCACATAAATGAATACTTTCTCTTGATCCTTTGTTTATGATTAAATTTTGATACATTTTTTCAGTAACAAATGGTACAATCGGTGATAATATTTTTATTAAATCATTGAGCACCTCATAGAGAGCAGAATATGCCGCCTTCTTATCTATATTATTTTCTGATCTCCAAAACCTTCTTCTACTTCTTCTTACATACCAATTAGATAGATCATCAATAAATTTTGTAACATATTTCATTAAATGAAATACTCTAAACTCAGAGTAACAAACATTAGATTCTTTAATTAAATTTTGCATCTTTGAAATAATCCATTTATCAAGATCTGTATACTCTTCAAATGAAACGATATCATTTTCTGGGTCAAATTCATCTAAATTAGCATAGGTAACAAAAAATGAATAGGTATTCCAGAGTGTGATTAGATTTTTTCTAACATCATCTGCAATGCTATATCCAAAATTAAGGTTATGCTCAGGATTTTGACTTGCATACAGCCATCTCATTACATCAACACCCATTTTCTCTGCTGCATCCTCAAACCAAATTGTATTTCCCCATGATTTGTGCATATCTCGTCCTGTTTCATCCTTAACTAGGGCATGGCCTAAAAGTGTTTTAAATGGTGCCTTTTGTTCCATGACAGTGGCCATCGCCAACAATGAATAGAACCAATTCCTAAATTGACCAGGAAAACACTCAACAACAAAGTCTGCTGGAAACCATTTATTCCAATACTCTTTATCCTCATTGTATGATAGTGTTGAAAATGGCACAATCCCAGCATCAAGCCAAGGATTACCAACATCTGGGATTCGAGATCCAATAAGTCCAGAATCAGGATGTTTTATTTTAACTTTATCTATCCATGGACGATGTGGGCTCTTACCTTCAAATTCATCCCAGCCCTCTACAGCTAATTCTTTCAGTTCCTCTTTTGACCCAACCACATAAAAGGTGCCATCATTAAATTTCCAAATTGGAAGTGCTAGCCCCCAGAATCTTTTTTTAGAAATCATCCAATCACCCATATTATCAAGCCACTCCAGCTCTCTTTCTTGCCCCCACTCTGGAATCCAATTAATTTGACTAACAAGATTCTTAATTTCATCTCTCCAATCCATATTAATGTACCATTCCTCAACACTTCGATAGACAAGCTCATCTCCAGATCTCCAACAATGTGGATATATATGCGGATACTTCTCAACATAAATAAGAAATTTTCTATCTTTAAGATCACTAAGAATTTTATCTTTAGTTTTAGGGTCAGTTGCAATAAGACCGGTTAGCTCTCCAAATCCATCTATATAAGATCCTTCATCAGAAAGTGGAGCAATTTCTACAATACCTATTTTTTTACTGATCTTATTATCAATTGCACCACAACCAGGAGCAATATGAACCAACCCAGTCCCTTCTCCTGAGACAACAACATCATTACCAATGCTATCTTTCCCCCCATCAATTACTCTATGACATGCAATTGCATTAAGGCCCTTATTCTTAAGTTCTACATTTTCAATTGGATATCCACCCAAATGATTTTGTGCATCAAGATGATCAAATGGACCTTCATACTCCCATCCAATCATATCCTCACCCTTGATTGTGTCAAGAACGCTATATCCACCTCTTTCTTTAAAAATCTGAGCAATGGTTTTTAGTTTAGGAACCCCATCAATCCATAATTTTTTTTCCTGAAATTGCTTTTCAAGTCTCTTGAATTCTAAATTTTCTTTGGCAATATAATAAATGGATCCATCATTTGATTCTAGTTTAACATAGTCAAGTTTAATATTACATGCCACCGCAACATTTGAGGTTAAGGTCCATGGTGTAGTTGTCCAAACTAATAGATATTCATTTTTCTTATTTTTAAGAGGAAATCGAACAAAAACCGAATCATGCGCAACAAGCTTTCTACCTTCAATTATCTCCATTTGAGAATAAGAGGTTCCAGATCTCCCAGACCATGGAACAACATCTGTTCCTTTGTAGATTTTATCTCTTTCAAATAATTTTTTTAGAAACGACCAGATAGTATAATTATTTTCATCTGACATTGTGAAATATGAATTTTCCCAATCCATCCAATAGCCTAAACGCTTGGATTGCTCTGTTTGAATTTTCGAGTACTTTCGAACTCTATCTTTGCACATATCTACAAATTTTTCAATTCCAAAGTCTTCAATATCTTTTTTTGATGAAAAACCAAGCTCTTTCTCTACTTCAACTTCAACCCACAGCCCTTGGCAATCAAATCCATTTTGATATCGAAGGTCATATCCTTTCATCGCATGAAAACGCTGAAAGATATCTTTTAAGCTCCTTCCCCAGGCATGATGAACTCCCATTGGGTTGTTTGCTGTAATTGGTCCATCAAGGAATGACCACGTTTTATTTCCTCTATTCTTTTCTACAAGCTTTGAAAATATTTTTTTTTCATTCCATAGCTTAATTATTTCATGCTCAAGCTTAATGAAATCTATTTGTGGAGAGATATCTTTAAATTTCTTCTTCTTCATCATAAACTTATATAATAAATAATAACTGGAGAAGTTATACAAGTATACTGCTTAAAGACAATCAAAGAAATTAACTTTATGTGTTTTTTTAAAAATCCTCAGAAAGGATAATATTTCCTTTTTTATCAAAGGTGTTCCAGGTTCCAATCCTTTTATTGCTCTTATACTTTCCTCTTGTATGTATAGTCCCATTTTCCCAATAGGATATTAAATTTCCTGCGAGCTCGCCATTCTTATAATTTCTTTCTAATTTTGGTTTTCCACTCTTGTAAAAGATCATCGTTTTGTCGTAGTTATTGCTGCCAATGTTAAATTTAATAACGCGTATTCCATTAGATCTATATTTTGTTATTTTTTTATCCATTATTTTATCTAAAATTCATACATAATTTCTGAAGAGAAATGAGATCTTTATGTGAGGAAGCTCACACCCCAAATAGTGGGCATGCTACTTAATTTGGTAACTTAAATGGATAGTAGTAAAGATGAGCCGGTCTGTTTTTTACTTCTTCAGAAATAGTGAAGTAGCCACTCTGGTCCCATCGCCAGCACACTGCCTCCCCTCCAATTTCACGTATATAATCTAGTTTAACCTGCTTTGATGATAAAATTGATGATATGGGATCATTTTCAGATTTTTCAATAAGAATCACATCACCGTATGTCTTTATTAGTATTTTTTGTCCATCTCTAGAAATATCTGCCGAGGTAATTTGATCGCTCCATCTGTATGTTTTCTCTGGAGAGATAACCAAATTTCCTATCTTTTCTGCCATAATAACTGATGTGGTAGATTGCGGATATGGTAATCTATAAAAGGAGGGAGATGATCCTGGTTTGGTAATAATAAATAGATCCTTTGATAGTGGATCAATCATGAGTGCTTCGGCATTCCGATTTCTATCAGGATATTTAAATACAATAGTCTCAAAATCTCTTATTTTGATATTAAATGGAATTGAAAGTGAGTCGAAATTAATGATGGGTTCTTTTACCCTATGAATTCTTTTTTTATTTTTTTTTGAAAAATTATCTCCAATATCTCCAATATAGAGATAATCTGTGTCATCCTCTGGGCCTGGACCTATACACATATCCTCCCAATCTCTGGGCAATATTCCAGATAGTCGTAATACTCCTAGATATGAGCCATCCAGCCCAATCGCATAAATTTTACTTAAATCACCTGAATCATTATGTACCCAAATTAAATCTGGATTATTTTTACTAGAAGCAATACCTGAAGCTTCATCAATCTTATCTAATTTAATAAGGCCCAGATCAGCTCTATCTGCAATCAAAATAGAAAAGACTATTACTATAATTATTTTCATTGATTATATTAAAATCAGCTGAAGTTTATTTGATTAAAATAAGTTTTTGCGATGCAATTTTATTATCTGCATTAACTTTAATAAAATATATACCACTTGAAAAGTTACTGGCATCCCATTCAAGTGTGTGATTTCCTGTTGACATGTGTCTATCTAAAATGGTTTCTACAAGTTGTCCATTTATACTATAGATCATAGCCTGAACATGTGTATCTTTGTAGAGAGATACATTAAAAGATGTACTAGGATTAAATGGATTTGGATATGGATGTCCTAATTCAAAATCATCCACAATAAGGTAATCATCAATATCCCCAATAATAAGAATCATTTGATCTAATTCTTCTATCCTTGCTGTAATTATATGATTGCTATGAAGATCATAGATGGTATTATTTATTATTATACTAACATCATGATCTATATCAGAATCTAATTCCCATGTAAGATTAACTAAGCCATTAACATCACTATGATTAGTTTCAATATGATATATCTTTGTTAATTCATCATTAGAATACCCAATGGTTGAAAAATGTGATGTCTCAGCTATCACACCATTGATATCTTGATCTCCCATCCAATCATCTTTTTTAATATACATATCAATATATTGAGGATTTACAAAGGTTTCAAGATTATATGCATCCTTACCATATCTGAATTCATTAGAATATGAATCACTAGATACTATCATTACTTCATCTGATGATGCTACTCCCAAGTCATCTTCTATTCTAATTACAATTTTTTGATTATCTATTGCTGATTTTTCTCTAGTTTCACTTTCTATCTGTGGTGACAATTTTAACTGTACTCCATCATTTGGAGTGTGAAACCAATACCCTCCCCAAGGTGAAAGGGTTGTTGTTGATTCATATTTATTTTGATTCCACTCATATATATATGAAGCAATATATCCATATCCAGTTGCATCATACCAACTATGATCATTCCCTTGGAAATTAACAATAATATCATATTTAGAATATTCACTCATTAATGTATGAGAAATAAGATTCCATCCTTTTGATAGTGAAATATATGAATCTTCAATATTTGCTGAAGTCACAGG
>Ga0066376_10005233_pt1 | contig 11072 bp, 12 predicted proteins | sample Knorr_S15_td_Bot_FD_77009 | JGI IMG/M metagenome (GOLD analysis project Ga0066376, IMG submission 77009) | Marine microbial communities from Southern Atlantic Ocean transect - Knorr_S15_td_Bottom_ad_5009_LV_A | ecosystem: Environmental > Aquatic > Marine > Oceanic | place: Southern Atlantic... | reverse complement strand
CGAAGGGGAAAATCCCGACGGCCCGCGGGTCCGGAGTCGTCTGTCGTAGCTCGGCCTCGCGGGCGAGTGATGCGCGCACGTCGGCCCGCAGCTCTTCGACGCGCACGAAGTCGAGCCGGCTCTCGATCTGATCGCGAAGCGCCCCGGGAGGGGCGTTACCGAGAGAAGCTTCGTAGCGGGCCCGGGCGCTCGCGAAGTCACCGGCGTCCTCGTCGAGCAGCCCGGCCATGACATTGAGTCCCAAGTGGTCCGGCAGCGCTGCCAACTGAGAGCTGATGAGCGAGCTGGCATCCTGGATTCGCCCAGCCTCGCGATACGCGCTCGCCAGCCACAGGCCCGCGTCGGCATCGGACGGGTCGGCCTCTACCTGTGCTTCGAGGCTCGGGATCTCAGCGGCGGTCGGTACGGGGGGCAGTCCCCCGCCACTGGCGCACGAAGTCAACGCGAGTGCGGACAACATCAGGTACATCGAACGTTGAGCAGTCATGTATCCAAGAGACGCGGGTCGGCCCCCGCGATCCTAGTAAGATCTGCGGTCTAGCGACTCGGGGGGAGGCGGCAGAAGGCAGCCACCACTGGCCACGCCACAACCATTCCTCCGCTCTCCCGCACCTCGTCCCGAAGTCGATCTTCGAGCGAGTCCGCATCTTCGGCGGTGAAGCCGCCCAACCCCTGCCGACGTGCTTCGGGCAACATGCTGCGCACGCTGTGCGCGATGTACTCGTAGTAAGCGCTGTCCGGGCCGCCTTCCAGGCGCGCCTCGAGCCGAGAGGTCGGCGGGGGCAATCCAGCCTCGGCGAAGATCTGCCTCAGGCGGCCACCCGCGTGCAGATCCGCGCCGGCTCCGGAAACGACGGCACTCTTCCAGCGCACGATCTCGTCGTATAGCGGAGAAGTGGGGAACGAGTGGGGGCCGCTGAGCAGTGCGTCCATGTACGACTCCAACATGCATACGATGCCCTGCGGTCGGAGCGAGCGCACCAGCGCGCGGAGGACAGCGGCCGGATCCGTTTGGTGCATGAGGATGAAACGGCCCACGACGGCGTCGAAGCTGCCCGGCTCGTGGAAATCGTCGATCTCGCTCACCGCAAACTCGACCCCACTGAACCCCTTCGCTCGCGCAGAAGCACGCGCGGCGTCGATCGCCGTTTGCCCGCGATCGATGCCCAGCACCGACCCGGTCTCCCCCACGAGCCCGGCAACCGTGCACGAGACATCTCCCGTGCCGCACCCGATGTCGAGGACGCGCATTCCGGACTCCACTCCCGCGTCGCGGAGCGCGCGCAGGGTAGCGCTGCGATACAACTCACCCTGGATGTCGAGGCGCCTCAACTCGTCCGCGGTGTGTCCGAGCAGGTAGTGGGTTCCATCCGGCACCGCGCCTCCGGATGTCAAAGGTCGAGCTCCCACCACTGCGCGACGTGCGTCCTGCCCCAGACGTCCTCCTCCTTTTCCGAAACCAGCCGGAGCCCCTCGACTTCGTAGAGTCGACGCGCAGAGTCGAGGCCCCGAGACGTGAAGAGCCCGATCCTCTGGTACCCCAACTCCCGGGCCGCACCGACGCATTCGGCGACGAGCCTGCGGCCAAGGCCGCGACCTCGCGCGGAGGGCTCCACGATGAGCATGCGCAACTGGGCCGTGACGTCCGACGTCCTCGTGAGAAAAACGGACCCCACGCGTTCTCCGTTCTTCTCGGCGATCCAGCTACGCGCGAAGGCGGGGTCGAAGTCCTCGACGAAATCACTCGCGATCCGCGCCACCAGCGCCTCGAACTCCATGTTCCACTCGTGGGACGCGTAGTAGAGCTCACCGTGCCGCATGATCACCCACCCGAGATCTCCAGGTCTCAGAGGGCGGAGGGTGAAAGGCTCGTCGTTCGTGGGGCCACTCGCCGGCGTACGGTCGAGTGCGCTGGTTGCGTCGCTTGGCTCTATTGGAACGATCCTCCTCGCCGCTTGTCCTGCGTCTGCTGGCTCCCCAATCTGACAGTCTTCGAGGGATAATCCAGGAGCGACGCAATGTCGGCAGACCGGTGAATGACATTGTGAAGGTGAGCGGATTCGCGGCCGTGTCGGCGATCCTCATCGCATGTGCAACGCCTCGCGCTGCCTCCGCGCAGACCGCAGCAGTCCCGCCGTCAACGCCGCGGACGGTCTCTTTGATCCAAATGCCGTTTACCGGCGCGCGGAACGTGCCCGAAATCTCCCAGAATCCGGCATACCTCGACCGAAACGGAATCGGCGACACGATCCTCGCGATGGGCTTCCGTCTTGTACCCGACCGAACGGTCGCACTCACCGATCAGGAAGACACCGAGTACGGCTCGTGGCACCGCATGGGGCTCGCGAACGGCCACCTCGCGAACATGGTCGCGGGAAACTGGCAGTCGGGCGTGCTGACCGTGGGCCTGCTCGGCAATTGCACGTCGGTCATCGGCGTGCTCGGCGGCTTGCAGAATTCCGGTACGGTCGGTGAGAAGCGCGACGTGGGGCTGATCTTCATCGACGCACACGGCGACTTCAACGTGCCGGAGACCACTCTGTCCGGCATGCTGGGCGGCATGCCGGTCGCGGTATCCGCTGGCATGGCGCTTCATAACCTGCGCCGAGAGTCGGGACTCGATCCAGGCATCCCGAGCGAGCACATCGTGATGGGCGCGGTGCGCGATCTGGACCCGCTAGAGCGCGAACTCGTAGAGGCGTCGGAGATCCAACACCTGAGCACCGACGACCTCGCGAACCGGCGCGACCTGGTTCGCGCTCAGATCGAACGACTCGCGCGCGTCACCGACGTGATCTACGTGCACATCGACATGGATGTGCTCGACCCGCGTGAGGTGCCCGGTCACCCGCTGACGGTGCCGAATGGGCCGACGAGCCTAGAGTTGGGCGGCGCGCTCACGGAGATGTTCAAGCACCCGAAGGTCGCGGCGCTCGGTATCGCGTCCACGCCCGCGGACGATCGGGATCCGGACGGGCTCTCACTCGCAGCCGCGTACAACCTCATCAAGGGTGCATTGCAGGGCGTTCGACAGCGGGCCGGCGGTTGAGCCGAAAGAAGGCTCTGGGGGTGTGGACGTGCCTCGCGCTGGTCATCGGCAACATGGTGGGGGCGGGGGCCTACCTCGTGCCCTCGGCCCTGGGCGCGTACGGCGCGATCTCCCTGATCGGTTGGCTGGTGACCGCCGGCGGGGCAGTGTGTCTGGCGGCCGTCTTCGCGCGCATGGCGCGCATCATGCCCGCCGAAGGTGGGCCGTACGCATATACACGTGAGGCGTTCGGGGACTTCCCCGCCTTTCTCGTCGCCTGGGGATACTGGGTATCGGTCTGGATCGGCAACGCGGCGATTGCCACCGCGTTCACCAGCTATCTGACACCGTTCTTTCCGACGATCGAGCAATCGCCGCTCGTCATGGCTTCCGTGGCGCTGGCCGCGGTCTGGCTGCTGACCGCGCTCAACGTGTGGGGTCTGCGAGAGGCGGCGATCGTACACGCTGTGACCACGGTGCTCAAAGTCCTGCCGTTGATCGTGTTCGCGACGGTGGGACTGTTCTGGCTGGACACCGCACACTTCACGCCGTTCAACACCAGTGGGCAATCGCACCTGTCCGTCGTCATGATCACCGCGGTGCTCACGCTTTGGGGCCTCATGGGCCTCGAGTCCGCCACGATCCCGGTGGACGAAGTCGAGGACGCCGGTCGCACCATTCCACTCGTGACGGTCTGGGGCACGGTAGCCACGGCGGTGATCTACGTCGCGAGCACGGTAGCCGTCATGGGCGTTCTGCCCATGAACGAGCTCGCCGCCTCCGCGGCTCCGTTCGCTGATGCCGCGGCGGCCATGTGGGGACACGGCGCGGGCAGGTTGGTCGCGGCAGGCGCGGCACTCGCGGGGTTCGGCGTCCTCAACGGCTGGGTGCTCATGCAGGGTCAGATGCCGCTCGCACCGGCCCGGGACGGTCTCTTCCCCGAGAGCTTCAGTCGGCTGAACGCGCGCGGGACCCCGGCCTTCACGCTGCTGCTCTCCTCCTCCCTCTGCACGGCCCTGGTCCTGGCCAACTACACACGGGGGCTGGTCGGACTGTTCACCTTCGCCCTTGTGCTCGCGACTGTGACCGTGCTGCTCTCCTACATTCTCACGCCGCTGGCCCAGATCGTCCTGATCGCTCGGGACCCGGAGCGCTGGGGTGGGCAGGGCGCGCGCCTGGCGGTCGTGGTTTCGGCGCTAGCCGCCGCGTATTCGGTCTTCGCGGTCGCGGGAGCCGGTATGCGTGAGATCGGGATGGGGGTGCTACTCTTCGCATTAGGCGTCCCGTTTTATCTGTGGAGTACGCGCGCGCGTGCTGCCCCGGAGCCCCGCTGATGGTGTTGCGCTGATGTATCAGTCCGAAGTGGCCCCGCTCAAACGCGTTCTCATGAAGCACGCGCGTGATGCTTTCGTCAGTCAGCAGAGAATCGACGAGCAATGGACGGCCCTGAACTACCTCGGTCCTCCGGACTTCGACGCTGCATGCCGTGAATCCGACGCCCTGGGCGCACTGCTCGAAGGCCTCGGCGCGGTCGTCGATTGGATGCCGGACGAGGACACCGGCATGGACTCACTCTACACGCGCGACGCGTCGCTGGTCAGCGACGCCGGCGTGATCCTGGCCTCGATGGGAAAAGGCAGCCGGTCCGACGAGCCGGACGCAGCGGGGCGAGAGTATCCCGAGCTGGGTCTGCACGTGCTCGGGGCCATCACGGAGCCCGGCACGCTCGAGGGCGGAGACGTCGCATGGCTCAGCCCGGAAACGCTCGCGGTCGGGCGGGGCTACCGGACCAACGACGAAGGGATCGACCAGATGGCGACCCTGCTCGGAGAGGAGGTCAGGGTGGTGGAGGTTCCGCTGCCACATTGGAAGGGCGCGGGCGATGTCTTTCACCTGATGTCCATGCTGAGCCCGCTCGCAGAAGATGTGCTGCTCGTATACTCGCCGTTGCTCCCCGTGGCCTTTCGCCAGAGCCTGCTCTCCCATGGCTATCAACTCGTCGAAGTTCCCGAGCAGGAATTCGAGATAGGGTGCAACGTGCTCGCAGTGGCACCCCGGGTCGCGGTAGCACTCAACGGCCACCCCGAGACTCGCCGCCGCATGGAAGCGGCGGGGGTGGAGGTGCACACCTACTCGGGCTCGGAAATCAGCTCGAAGGGTTGTGGCGGTCCGACGTGCCTCACGAGGACGCTGGAGCGGGCGACGGAGTAGCCCGCACCACCGAAGCGTTACCCCTGTGCACGACCCGCTCGAACCGACTCTTCATCCACCCGAGCAGAACGAGGTTCGTCAGCACACCGACGAGCGCGTACACCCACCAAGTCGAGCCGCCGTCGACCGCGACCCACCAAGCCTTGAAGATCCAGAAGGGCGGAAAGACGCCGAAGAGGTAGTGCAGGGGCCCTTCGATGAAGTACGCGGCCATGGGCAACATGCTCACGCCGCTGACGAGCTTGAGGACCGCGAACGCCTGAACCTTGTTGTCGGCGAACGTGGCCAGGGCCAGAGTACTGATCCCGGCGAACAGCACCCCCGCGACGGCCAGGCCGATCATCGGGCCGACAGCGGGCAGTCCGATGCCGCCGATCCAGGCGCACAGCGGATTGATGCCGGCGGCCACGACCATCGGCATGGCCACGCGGTAGACGACGAATCGGTCGAAAGTGAGCGGCGTGACCGACAGCGCGTCCAAGACTCGCGTTTCCCTCGCGTCGAGAAGCAGAAAGCCCAGGACCAGCCCGATCATGGACGAGCCGATGGTCAGCGCCACGAAACTCGATACGAGGCCGTAGTACGGCACCAGGTCGATGCCGTAGCGCCCCGAGAGGGTCGTCGTCAGGGGTGGCACTCCGAATCGGACCGCGGCGGCAACCACCAGCGAGTAGGCGAGCACGAACGTAACGAACCGGTCGCGCGCGATGTGCTTCACGTCGGTGATCACGAGTCCACGTGCGATGTCGAGCCATGTCATGACATCGCCCCCTTCGCCACGATGTGTCGCTCGAACCGTCGCCGTGCGACGAACGCGGCGACGCCGATGGCGAGCACGGAGTAGCCCACCCCGTACACCCACTGCCAAAGCACGAGCTCGGTGAAGGCGCCTTTCATGAGCACGACCGTCGCCTGGGTAGGAACCAGGTACAGCAACGGGTGTGACCAAACGCCGAATGCGTCCAGAAAGGGCAGCTGCAGCAGCGTCAGGGAAACGAATGCACCCGGAACGAGAAAGTCCGTGACGCTCGTCTGAGACACCACTTGGGCGAGGGCAATGAGCGTGTAGAGGGCTCCGAGAAATCCGATCCCCAGCAACAGCGGAGCGAATGCGACCCCCCGCAGTCCGTGCGCGAAGACCAGTACCAGCAACGACTCCACCATGGCGAAGCCCGACAACGTGAGGACCTTGGAGAACAAGTAGGTGCGTACGGGAAGCGGGGTGACGATGAGGGCGTCGAGTGTGCGCTCTCCCTTCTCGAAAAGCACCATGCCCGCTACGAACATGAACGTGGTGGTGCCGATGGCGCCCAACCAAATGCCCGGAAGCAGCACCGCGACCGCCGTCACCGCGAGCAGGGCGCGTGCCACGAGCCCGGTGCTGAGGGCGACGCCGAAGCCGATTGCGAAGAGCTTGTTGCGCGCCTGCAGCCGCAAGTCGAGCATGGCGGTGGCGGCCAAATGGCTCATGTAAGCTGGCTTCCGGTCACCTGAATGAACACGTCCTCGAGGGTGGTCTCTTCGCTGTGGATTGCGCGAACGTTTTGACGCAGCGCATCGAGAAAGCCGGTGTTGTCCGCCAGGCCGTCCAAGTCGAACTCCCGATCCTCGAAGCCGTGCTCGGTAGCCAGCGTCACACGGACCGCGCGGCGCCCGAGGCGATGCTTGAGGGCGTCCGGCGCGTCGACGACTTTCAGGCGGCCTTCGACGATGAAGCCCACGCGGTCACAGAGATCGTCGGCGACCTGCATGTTGTGCGTGGTGAGCACGACGGTCGTACCGCCCGCCTGCCGCTGCCGCACGATCTCGCGAATGTTGAGCGCGTTCACCGGATCGAGGCCGGCGGTGGGTTCGTCGAGGAACAAGAGCTTGGGGTGATGCAGCAGACTACGCGCAAACGTGAGGCGGCTCTTCATCCCTTTGCTGAACTCGGAGACGCGTACGTCGAGGGAGTCCTCGAGGCCCACGAGCGACAGCACCTCTTCCGCGCTAGAGGTCGTGGCCGAATAGAGCGAGCGGAAGTAGTCGAGGTTCTCCCGCGCGGTGAGCTTGGAAAAGTGGTTGGGGATCTCGAAGGAGACGCCGATGTGCTCGTAGTAGTCCGCGCCCCAATCTCTGAGAGCGCGACCCATGACGCTCACCTCGCCCTGCCAACCCCTGAGCAGGCCGATGAGGGCTCCTTGGGTGGTGCTCTTGCCCGCTCCGCTCGGGCCCAAGAGCCCGAACACCTCCCCTTCCGACACCTCGAACTCGAGATCGGCGATCGCTGGCACGCTCGCGGCGGGATAGGTGTAGGTGAGGGCGCTGACTTTGAGCATGGCGACGGGGGTTGCAGCTATCTCGCAAGCACATGGCAGGATGGGCGTGCCGTCACAGGCGAGCAAGAGTTCCGTTACACCTCCACCAGACCAAGAGGACCCCCCCACATGTCACCTGGCGAGCCCGAGCGCTTCGAGCAGGGATTCACCGTGGCCGAGGCGGACATCGATGCGCTGGGCCACGTGAACAACGTGGTGTACCTGAAGTGGGTGCAGGAAGTCGCAACATCACACTGGCGACACGCGGCGACGCCTGAGCAACACCAGGCCCTCGTATGGGTCGCGCTCCGCCACGAGATCGACTACGAGGCGCCGGCGTTTGCCTCCGAGCGGATCGTGGCGCGAACCTGGGTGGAGGGCTGGACCGGAGCGACGAGCGAGAGGCACACCGAGATTCTGCGACCCACCGACGGGAAGCTCCTTGCCCGGGCGGTGACCGTGTGGTGTGCCGTCGACGCCACCTCCCGGCGGCCCCGCAGAGTGGACGCTGGCCTTCGAGAACGGTTTATTGCACGGTAGCCGCCCGCTTACTCCGCCACGACCCCACATGCTCTGGTCCCAGACCGCTAGCCGACTACGGCGTCACTTTGGCCCTTCATGCGTCCTGCTGGCCGCGGTGGTCGCGGGCTGTACGACCGATGCTCACACGTCGGACATCCCGTCCCAGTCGCTGACGCCTCCCGCCGCGGGATATCAGGCGGCGGCGGACCGCGCCCGCCTCATCGCGCGGCAATACATCGCCACGCGGTACCTACCCGGCGTCTCGGTGGCGGCCGGGCGGGGCGGCGAAGACATCTAGGCCGAGGGCTTCGAGTGGGCCGACCTCTCGAGCGAGACACTCGCCACGCCGGAGACCCTATATCCCGTCGGCAGCATCTCGAAGCCACTCACCGCCACGGCCGCGGGGCTGCTGTATGAGCGAGGGATGCTCGACTTCGATGCCATCGTTCAGCAGTACGTGCCCGAGTTCGCGGAGAAGCGGTGGCCGATCACGACTCGCGAGTTGATGGGCCATATCGCCGGCGTCCACAACTACGGGGCTGCTCAGATGCTGCGGCGCGAGCACTGCGACAACGCCCGGGCCGGGGTCGCGGAGATCGCGGAGGACACGCTCTTCTTCGAGCCCCGTACCGAGTTCAGGTACTCGAATCACGGATTCGGACTGGTGGGTGCGCTGGTCGAAGCAGCAGCGGGAGAGCCGTATCTCGACTTCATGAAGCGAGAGGTCTTCGCCGCGATGGGGCTCGAGCGAACGATGCCGGACCTGGGCGACCAAACCGCCGCCGCACGCGCCACGTTCTACGACATGCGTGGGTTTCACACGCTCCGACGCTCACACGAGATCGACATGAGCTGCGCCATGTCCGCCGGAGGATTCCTCTCCACGCCGTCGGAGCTGATCCGCTTCGGCTACGCGATGCTGGATGCCGAGATTCTCCAGCGCGAGACGGTGGACATGTTTTGGACCCGACAGCGGCTGACGTCCGGCGCTCCGACCAACTACGGCATGGGGTGGCAGATCAGCACGGTGAGGCTGGGCGACGACGACGCCTCCACAGTCATGATCGGCCACGGCGGCGCCGTTCCGGGTGGCCGCGCGGCCCTGATGATTTTCCCGGACCAGAGAATGGTCGTGGCGACGATGACCAATACCAGCGCCAACGTAAACGCTCTGGCCGGTAGACTCGCGGGGATCTTTCGCGACTCCTCACCGAGTCGGTCCTCCTGAGCAGCACCGAACAGATCAGGACCGCAACCACGACGGTCGCCGTGGTGGCTCCGAGCGCGCTCGACGCCGACGGAACCAGGTCGCCGATCGTCCCCAAGAGGGCTCGAGCCGGAAATCCCTGAGGAGCCAAGTCGATGGTTGCCGCCAAGCCGACGCGCCACCGCGAAAGGGAGGCCACGCGGGGAAGCTCGTCCACCAGGACGTTCTCGACGAAGAGCACATAAACCAGGCCGATCAGTGTCCGCCCGGACACAATGTTCCCCAGCAAGACGAACACCGCGCTGTAGAGAATGCACCCCAGAGCGGCGCCTGCCGCGATCGACGGCAACACATCGATGTGCCCGCTGACCACGACGTAGGTCAGCGACAGCGCCGTCGCGCCTACGAGAGCGAGGCCCACGGACACCCCGCAAGCGGCAAGCGTCTTCGCTGACGCGATCTGGAGGCGACTGATGGGTCGCAGGACCACGAAGGACAAAGTCTTGTCCCTGCGCTCGTCGCTCAACGCCGCGCCGCCGAGGATGAGCGCAGTCAGCGGGACCACCACCGAAAAGAACGGCGAGACCATGAGCGCACCCAGGTCGGTGTCGATCCCCTCCACTTCCCGGGCTCAAGAGGCCGCGAACGGAAGGCCCGCCGGTATCAGGCTCAACAGGCCAAAGCCCGCGAGTCGCACTCTCCCGATCAGCTGCCGGATCGTCACGCGAACGATCGAGAAGAAGGCAACCACACGCGACTCCTCAGGAGGTGCCTGAAGACGCTCTCGAGGGAGGCGTCGACCGACTCGAAGCGTGTCACGCGAACAGCGCACTGCCGCACCACGCCCGGGAGGAGTGAACCGAGCGCCGAGAGGTCGTTCGTTTCGACCTGGATGCCGTCGCCGTGTACCGTCACCCCTACTACCGCGGGAATGTCCAGGAGCGCTTGGCCAAGTCGCCGAGGATGGTCTAGTTCGATGCGCATTTTATGCGGAATATGTGACATGGCGGACCGAATGGCCCGGATCCCACCCGGGGCTGCGAGCTTCCCGTCCAGGATCGCGATGACCCGATCCGTCATGCGTTCCACCTCGGCCAAGACGTGTGAGGACACGATGAGGGTGCGGCCCGCCCGGGCCATGTCGTGAAGCAACAAGATGAGCACCGCGCGCTGCATCGGGTCGGCCCCATTCAAGGACTCGTCCAGAATCAGCAATTCCGGATCGTTGACGAGCGCCGCAGCCACCTTGGCTCTCTGGCGCATGCCTTTCGAGTACTCGGAGATCGGTCGGTCGGCAGCGTCGAGCAAGTTGACCTTCGACAGCGCGCCGTCCACCGCTTCGACCGAAGCGTCGCACTTGCTCAGATTGGCCGCGTAGCGCACGAATTCGCGCGCTGACAGGAAGCCGTGCACGGCATCGTCTTCCGGCACGAACCCGATACGGGCGTAAAGACCGGTATGCGCGGTTGGATCCTCACCCAGGACGGAAACCGTCCCCTCCGAGGGCCACATGAGACCGATGATCATTCGCAGAAGCGTCGTCTTTCCTGCCCCGTTCGGACCGAGGATCCCGCTGATACCGGGTCCGAACGAACAAGTGATATCGGACACAGCGACCTTGGTGCCGAACCACTTCGAAACCCCGGTTACCTCAATTGACGTGACCCCCTGAAACGAGACCGGTCCGAATGTCAGGATTTGGCACGGGTCGCCAAGAAGGCAGGGAGGTCGAGAATGATCAGGAGGCGACACACGCCGGAGCAGATCATCAGGGCGCTGCGAGAGGCTGAAGTCGGTCTGGCGAATG
>Ga0066376_10005230_pt1 | contig 11076 bp, 9 predicted proteins | sample Knorr_S15_td_Bot_FD_77009 | JGI IMG/M metagenome (GOLD analysis project Ga0066376, IMG submission 77009) | Marine microbial communities from Southern Atlantic Ocean transect - Knorr_S15_td_Bottom_ad_5009_LV_A | ecosystem: Environmental > Aquatic > Marine > Oceanic | place: Southern Atlantic... | reverse complement strand
GTTTTTTTCTTGTGCAATAGCCAGAACTCGCTTGCCGTGATACCCAGTCCTAACAAAACAAAATAAGGCCACTGTTTTATGGACTCTGCAAGGCTATTAAGTTCGACGCCAGAATAAAACACGGCTTCGGTCATATGTCCCCAGACAAGGTTGCCAAAACAGGCGGCGGCCATGGTGGCGCAGAAAATTCTCAGATGGACACTTTTCTTAAAGAAGCGGAAAAATACGGGGTAATAAAATGCGCGTACCAGAAACTCCCGGTAGTGAAAAGTGAAGCGTGACCACAGCGAAACTAGATTGGTGGACAGCCACGGATAATTAAAATAAGGGTCGACTTTATACCCGCACACGCGCCACAGGCCGACCTTGAAATGCATCACCCCTCCCCATGATAAGGTCCATTTCATCAGGGCGATCAATGTGGTCAATAAAACCGTCAAGGTGCTTACGCTTTCTCCGGAAATAAAATCGGTAGACATATGTTCGATTCGCCAATAGACGAACACCCCCTGACGGTCAAGAAACTCGATAAGGTAAGTGTGTATCCAGTCACCCAACAAAAAATATCTGAGGGCGATGGCCCATAATTGCAGTCCGCTTTTCACCAGTTTATTTTTGTCTTCACACAAAAAATTGTTGAAGGTGTAGGCATAGCCCTGGCCTATGGTGACTCCCCAATTCCAATTGGCGATTTGCCCCGGAGTCAAAAAGATAGAGAGGTAGGTCAAAAATGAAATGTTGTTGGGAATATGTCCATCCTGATAGTCGATGTGATACATGAAGAGCCGTTCCCAGTGCCAGAAAAACAGCAAAATTCCCAGAGTCAGCTTCCAGGGCTCGGCGTATATTCCTTCCAGCAACACCCCCACAAGCACGGTGATCAGCGCCGATTGAACCACAAGAATCCTCAACCATTTTGCGGCTAAGGGCTTGTCGAGCAATTTTAAAAGGCCGTAACGATAAACTAAAAATGAAACCAACCCCGCCATGAGGGACTGGATGAAAACCCCTGGGCCGAGGGAGGTGTAGGGATAAAAAGCCCAGAAGCCGGCGAACCCGGGGACCCCGGCTATCCACAGCCGATAACGTGAAACGGGATGAAGAACCAAATAAACCAGGGAATGCACACATAATAATCCGGTCGCCCCCTCAATGCCGTACAGGATTCCGATGAGTATCAGGGAGGAAAAAACCAGCGAGCGACTTTTATATTTCAGCGGCAGAAAATAAGACAAGAGAAATGCCAGCCCGGCTCCTATAAAAAATACGAACCGTTCATCATCATTATTAAACAGAAAGGTGAAAGGAATATACAAGCTGGTGTCGATATTTCCGTCATCAACGAATTCATAACTGGAGGTGAGGCCCAGGGTGTTCCCCAGAGCTTCGGGCATGGGCAGGTCGAGAGCTTTTGGGGCGTAGGTGAACAGGTAAATATAAACCACTAAGAAAGCCATAACGGCCAGAACCATGAATGGATTGTGGCGGTCATTTTTTGACTGTTCTTCTTCGGTGATAGGTGTGCCACTGAGCAGGCCGGCCATTTTCAGTCGCCCCTTTTTAACTGGACATATCGTGAAAGTGTTTCGATACTGCGGAAATTTTCGGCGTTAATATCAGCACGGGAAATCTCAATGCCAAATTTTTCTTCAAGAAATAATGTGGTGTTTACGATGCCAAAAGAATCCACGAACCAGTCGTCCAAAAGATGCGTGTCCAGGCTGAGTTCCATGTGCGGATCGGGAAACTCGCTTTCAAAGAACACCTTTATCTGCAGTTTGATTTGCTCAAGGTCCATGCTGGACATCTCTTTCATTTTTGGAATCGGAGCCTTTTTTACCTTGGCTTATGGCATTTCGGTCAATTTTTCCGTTGGGGGTCAGCGGGAATTTTTCCAGCCGGTGAAAGCTATGCGGGATCATATACTGCGGAAGAATGCCGGACAATAAGTTTCTAAAAGGTGGCGGGGATTCCAATTTGTCCGCCGTGTAAAAAGCCTGAATGCGTTTTTTTTCGTTGTCATAAAGTACGCAACTTTGTAAAACAAACTCCAACTGATTCAAAGCATTTTCAATTTCTCCGGCTTCGATGCGGTAACCAAAATGTTTAAACTGGTTGTCGTTTCTCCCCGTCATATAGATGAGGCCGTCTTTGGAAGAGCGGTAGCCCAGATCACCGGTCTTGTAAATAATTTCATCCTGTTTTCCGGGTTCGGGATTGGCAATAAAAGTATCACGCGTTGTTTCTGTATCCTTCCAGTACCCCAATGCCACCCCTGGCCCGGCAATACAAATTTCCGCAATTTTATCGTCGGAGGTTACCCACTTTTCCTGCGCATCTAAAAACAGGACGCGATGGTTGGTGCAGGGTTTTCCCAAGGGCACTTTTTTCAGGGTGTTTATTTCATCCCCAAAAATCCAATAGATGGCATCCACGGTTATTTCGGTAGGGCCATATAAGTTTGAAAGCAGGGCAGAGGGAAATCCCGACTTAAGAAGTTTCAAAGTATTAAGCGGCATGGCTTCCCCCGCAAACAGGATTTTTTTCAAGCAACTCAGGTCATAGTCCTTAAAAATTTTAAGCGCCACTAAATTGCTCAATAGGGAGGGCACAAAAAAAATAAAATTGATCCTATGGGTGGAAATATAAGTGCCAAACTCAGCTGGGAACCTCAGCACATCCCTGGGGAGCAGATGCAGGGTACAGCCTTGGGCGAAGGTGAGGTACAGGTCGAGCACCGAGTTATCAAAAAACAACGGCGCCTGACTGCCGATGGTCTCTGTTTCGGTGACTGCATAGGTTTCAATGGCCCAGTCGATATAATCGATCACCGAAGCGTTGCTTATGGTTACGCCCTTTGGGATTCCTGTCGTGCCGGATGTGAATATGATGTACAGCGGGTCGTCCGGTTTTCTTGCCGAGAGTTTTTCCAGGACGGAATTTTCTATATCCGCATCGTGGGCATGGGTAAAGCTTTTCCCGGCCAATCTAAATTCGCCGGCAACATGCTCCAGCATCCGGTCACTACCCAGCCTTTCCAGTATTTTTTCTTTTTTTGGTGTTTCGACATCCAAAGGAACGTAAATGTTTCCGCTCAATTGGATGCCTAGCAGGGCTATGACAGCATCGATAAATTTTGGCAAATTCACCGATATGGGCTGATTAGTTATTTGAAATTTGGTATTAATCCAATAAGCTAGGGCGAGGGAGCTTCTCCACAATTCGCTGAAGGTTATGCTCTGGCCTTCATCGACAATTGCTGTTTTTTCGGGAAACTTGTCTTTGGTTTTTTGCAGGTATTCAATCGCCAGTTTTTGCATTTGGAAATCTTTCACAATCAGGAAGGTTTCTCTATCCAGACAAATTTATCATGGAACCGGTTACAAAAAACAACAAATGGAAGATGGGATGGATCGCCGGAATTCTTTTGGCGGGCCTTGTTGCGTTCAAGCTGATCTCCATCATCACAGGCCCCTCCCCCAAGCGGGCCAATTTATTGCTGATTACTCTGGATACCCTGCGCCCCGATCATTTAAATATTTACGGTTATCAACGGGCTACCAGTCCTTCTCTTTCTGAATTGGCGAAAAACAGTTTTGTCTTGGATAAAGCTTTCACCGTGGCGACCAATTCCGCTCCCTCGCACGCTACCCTATTGACGGGATTATATCCCGCCCAGCATGGGCTGGTGGATAATGGTCAAAGAATAAATGAAGAGACACATACCCTTGCCGAAACTCTGCGCCAGATGGGTTATGACACTGCCGGGTTTGTCGGCTATCACGCGTTGAGCGAAGAGTCGGGACTGGATAAAGGTTTTCAGGTTTTTGAGTTTTACCCTATTGCAAGTCATGACCATGACGAGAAAGAGCCGGGTGACGACCTGAAAGGATTCGATGCAGTCACCGATTGGCTGGAATCCTGGGCTCAGGCTGATGAGAAATCTCCGTTTTTTGTCTGGATGCATGTTCAGAATATTCACGAAAGTTATGATCCACCTGCTCCCTACAACGCCATGTTCAGGAAAATATCCGAACCTCAACCTCTAGTGGGGGGGTTCGAAGGGGATTTCGATGTGCGATGCGCCAACGATCTGGACAAGGCCTGGAGGGCGGGGATATTGCCGCCCCATTTCAAGGAGGAAGTGATTGCCCTGTATGATGGGGAAATCCGTCTGGTGGACGATCAGCTCGGCAAGATTTTTGCTCTGCTGAAATCATTCGAGGTTTATGAAGATACGGTGATCGTTGTGGTGTCCGATCATGGCGAAGTTTTATTTGAACTCTATGAAAACGGTTTTTACGGGATGGGTCCGGGTCACACCGCCCGCTATTCGGATGCTTCCATAAGGGTGCCGTTAATTTTGAAACCGGCAGGATTCCATCAATTTGAAAAAACCCCACGTCTTTCGCAAATGCTTTCCACTATTGATCTGGTTCCAACCCTTTTGGAATTGCTCGGGTTTAAGATTCCCGCAGACCTGCCCGGTGAATCATGGATTCCGGCAATGCGCCAGCCGGGTTCCACCCCGCTCCAGGAGAAAATATTTTTTCATGAAAAACCTTATGGAGTGGAGTACGCGGGAATCCGCACCGATCGATGGAAGCTCGTGCATAAAAACGAAAAAGGCGTAGAAAGCTCCCTGCTCATTGACCTGGTAAACGATCCCGAAGAAAATCGTTCCGCCGATTCGTTGTCGAAGGCCAGGGAACTGGAAGTTGTTTTGGAGGAGTGGAAAAAAGAAAACCTGTCAATCACTAAAATGCGAGAAATTACGGAAGCTATGAGGCAGGCATTGAAAGAAGGGGGGTATCTGCGCCAATGAAGGACATGGAAACGTACCCATCTCACAAAAGGGTTCTGTTCGTTTTGCTCCTGATGGACGCCGGGGTGGGTGTTCTGCACCTTCTTTTTTCAACGGACCCTGAAATGGGCTCGTTTTTTAATCTTGCTCATGAAGAAAATTTGCCAACCGGGTATTCCAGTTTTCAATTCCTCCTTGTTTCCGTTGCGGCAGTATTTTGTTATACCGTAGAAAAAAAAGTCAACCCGCAAAAGACGGTTGGCTGGGGATGGCTGGTGGTGGCCCTGTGCATGCTGGGTTTAGCCATTGATGAGACCTTCCAGATCCATGAAGCCCTCATCGACCAGGTTATGTCCGGCAAAGCGGGAAACAATCTGCGCCACTTTTTTGGAGCCACCCAAGACACAGATTCTCTTTTATGGACGGTGGTCTTCGCCCCGGTAATGATTTTGGCGGCGACCGGCTTGATTTTGTTCTATTATTCCCGGCTACACAGCAACCCCCTCCTTTTCCGCCTCTCCCTGCTCCCCCTTTGTCTCTTGGCCTTGTCCGCCGGACTGGAATTTATGGAAGCCAAAATATTAGGTTCTCTTGCCCACGACCCTATGGTCCGGTACCGGCAATTTACCTTTGTAGAAGAAATGGCAGAGCTTGTTGCCGCGTCACTTTTCGTCTGGATTCATTACCAATACGCCACTAGGCTCGGCCATGCGGCCGGTGGCAACGGGCAATAGCTTTGTTTGGCGAGCAAGTAGTGTTGGTGGCGGCTTGATGGGCCTTGCTAATTGGGTCCAGCGTTATGCGGGTCATTACCAATTCAGCGATGCCGGTGAACTGTGAGAAGTATGTTAATCTAAATAAATCCACTTTTTTGAATTTCGTTTTGTTATGAAGCGTTTTACATATATATCCATTCCGCTCTTGATGGCGCTGATGGTTTTCGCCTTTTATGACGAAGCCTTCTCTTCGAAACCCTACAACCGCCTGGTGCATGAGAAGAGTCCTTACCTTCTGCAGCATAAAGATAATCCTATTCACTGGTACCCGTGGGGAGAAGAAGCGCTGGCAGTAGCACGGCGGGAAAACAAACCCATATTTCTCAGCATCGGTTATTCCACCTGCCACTGGTGCCATGTTCTGGAAAAGGAATCCTTTGAAAACGAAGAAGTAGCGGCTTTGTTGAACGAAGCATTTATCTGCATCAAAGTGGATCGTGAAGAGAACCCGGATGTGGACCAGTTTTATATGAACGTGGTACAGGCGATGACCGGCAGCGGGGGCTGGCCTTTGACAGTGGTGATGACGCCGGACAAAATACCTATCTTTGGCGGCACTTACTTCCCACGTAGAGAACTCATGACAATTCTCGGCGCCCTTCGTTCCGCATGGACCGACCAACCGGAAAAAATAAAAGAAGTGGGCGACGTTGTCCGAAAATTTATTGAAGCCGGTGACCGCATTTCTACACAATCCGTTTCCCTCGATGAAACGATGCTGAAAGATTTTTATAAAAAATTCCTCATCAGTTATGACGAAATAAATGGTGGTTTTGGCCTTGCCCCAAAATTTCCGCCGACCATGAAAATGCGGCTGCTGTTGCGCATTGCCCAACGTACCGGCGATCAACACGCGATAAAAATGGTGGAGTCCACTTTAGACCATATGGCGCGCGGGGGGATTTACGATCACCTCGGAGGCGGGTTCCATCGCTATTCCACCGACCCCATTTGGCTGGTGCCGCATTTTGAGAAGATGCTCTACGATCAGGCGGCCTTGGCGACCGTCTACTTGGAAGCATATCAGGTCACGCAAAAACCCATGCTTGAATCCGTAGCACGAGGTATTTTGGATTATGTGCTCAACGATATGACCGACCCACAAGGGGGTTTCTACTCTGCTGAAGATGCGGATAGCGAAGGCGAAGAAGGAACTTTTTATATATGGTCGGATGCGGAACTGAAAAATTTGCTGACCCAGGAAGAATATCAACTTGTCTACAAAATATTTGGTGTGACCTCAGGCGGAAACTTTGAAGAAAGTGGAAAAAATATTCTCCACCTCCCCAAAGAGATCGGCTGGAAAGCGAATGCAAGTCTAGAAGTCAAAAACCTCAAGAAAAAACTGTTAGAGATTCGGGAAAAACGGGAACGGCCTTTCAAAGACGATAAAGTCCTCACCGCCTGGAACGGATTAATGATAAGTGCCATGGCGAAAGCTTCGCAGGTTTTGCAAGATCCCAACTATTTAGTTGCCGCACAGAAATCGGCGCACTTCATAAAAATCCATCTATATGAAAAGGAAAAACTGGCCCGCAGGTTCCGGAGCGGTGAGGCAAAGTTCACCGCCAGCCTCGATGACTACGCTTACCTCATCCAGGGATTGATTGATCTTTACGAAGCCGACTTCGATGAGCAATGGCTGGGCTGGGCTCACCGACTGCAGAAAAGACAGGATGAATTGTTCTGGGACAAGGAGACGGGGGGTTATTTCTTTTCTGAAGAAAAGGGGAGTCTTCTGCCCGGTCGTAACAAAAGGTTCGAAGATAATGCCAGACCCAACAGCAATGCGGTATCGGCGTTGAACTTGTTAAAACTGTATAATTTCACCTTGCACAAACCATTCAGAGAGAAAGCAAAAACTATTTTTACCCTGGCGGGGGACATGATGAACACTGCCCATAACGCTTTCGCGCAAATGTTCATTGCACTTGATTTTTATCTCGATCGATCGAAAGAGGTGGTGGTTGTGGGACCGATACAATCCCGTGAAAAAGATTCCATCCTGAAAATGTTGCGTGGTGAATTCCTTCCCAATAAAACTGTGGGTTATATTCCACCCGATGCCGAATCGTCTTTCCCGGTTTTTGAAAACAAAACCACCGCAGGGGGCCGCACCATCGTATATGTCTGCGAGAATAATATTTGCAAATATCCTACCGAAGAACTTGCCAAAGTCCGTGAATTGGTGAAAGACAATAAGCGATACTCTCTAGAATAACAGGCACAACATTTTGCCTTAACCCTTTACTCAAATCATGGTTTTGATGGCGGAGGGACCCAGGAAGGAAAATTTTTTCTCAAGGAAATAAGGATCGGCACCCGCCTGTCTTGTTTGAAGTTCTTCTGAAAAGAAAACCTGCAGAATATCCTGCGGTCTTTTAAATTCCGGCAGACCGCTCTTTTTAGAGTCCGATTTTCCAGTGCTGAAGGAGGTTCTGATGATTTGTAGTTCGATCAGAATTTTTGAGAAGTCTCCGCCAGCAACCGCGTCGGCTTTTTCTTTTTGCTCGAGGGTCAAGTTATTCAGGCAAGTGCATATTGGGCTAACAAGGTCCATACCTGTATTGACGGCAGGTATTGTAATATCTTGACCCTTAAAAATTTTAAAAAACCCAACTAAAACGAAACTCATTGATTTTGCGCCCACTAGGGATGAGGTCAGGAAAAACCTCATTCAACTTTACCCTATAAAATAAAGTCCTGGTTGCTTTGACCGGGCTCTTTTGTTTTTTTAATCCTGTTACATCGTGGGGAAATAGTGGAAGAGCAAACAAAAATGTGTTGCAAAAAATACGGGAATTATTATTTGGCGCCGCGCCGTCTTAGTATTATCGCGACTTTTTCCTTCCCATTTTCTAGAGCAATCCCTAAAGCGGTCACCCCTCTAAAATTCTTAATATTGACATCTGCGCCGTTAGCAATCAAAAGCTGAACGATGGGAATATGGCCAAAATAGGTTGCTAACATTAATGGTGTACGATCATTTCTTTCATTTGTTGCGTTGACGCCATTCGCGATTAGAACTTTTATAATTTCTATTCTATCGGTAATAATAACACTGTGTAAAGGCATGGAGCCATGGCCTACAACATTTAGGTTTGCTCCCTTGGAAATAAGAAATTTAACCATTTCCAGATGGTTTTTGGAGGCAGCCCACTGTAATGGTGTGTAACATAACATGCCTAGTGCATCCACATCAGTTCCGCTTGGAATTAAGCGCCTTGCTTCTGAAACATTGTTGTCACTAGCCACAGAATGCAAGGGTGTGTGTTTGTACTGACTCGCTATGCAAGGCAATACGTCATAATGTGATTTGGTATCAGCTTTTTTAGCAGGACTGGTAGCCCCAGTCTTTTTTTGCGAACCTTTTCTATATTTCGCGGGAACCTTAGTCGGATCACCAGTAAAATGAAGCTACCCATTTTTATCCTTGTACTTGTACATTTTGGCGGAGGAAGGGGTTGGATTCCCCATAAAAAAAATACCGATTAGCAGGGCATTGAAAATCAGACGAGCCACTTTCCTCACCTCGCTTTCTCATCAATTATTACTTTGCTTTGCATTTTTCCAAGATTGCGGTAAAAAGGGTAACAAAGAAATAATTTCAGGAATTTTTTCATGAATTCCATAACATGACATCGATCGCTTTTTATATAGCTGCGGCGGTTGCGGAAATCGCCGGTTGTTTTGCCTTCTGGGCTTGGTTGCGATTAGGCAAAAGTATGCTTTGGCTTTTTCCGGGAATTGTATCACTCGTGGTTTTTGCCCTTTTGTTGACTCGAATTGAGGCGTTATTTGCTGGTAGGACTTTTGCGGCCTATGGCGGAATTTATATTGTGGCTTCTCTGTTATGGCTTTGGATAATTGAGGGCCAACGCCCGGACAAATGGGATATTTTGGGTGCGGTAATTTGTATAACAGGCGCGGCAGTAATTTTATTTGGACAAAGGCAACAGGTTTAAACCAAAATTATTAGAACCGAGTATAAAGTAAACTTCCCATGGTTGATTCTTCCTTCTTTTTTCAGGAGCAGGATAAATGGAACTAATCAAGCCCATCTGTCTTTTCTTGTTTGCCATCTTTACGATGTCAGCAAACCCGGCCCTGGCTAAAACATATAAATGGGTAGATGAAAAGGGAAAGACGCATTTCACGGATAACCCAAGGAATGTTCCTCCTCAATACCGCACCTCCGAAAAAAAACCGCGAGCAGGAAAAAAAGCAAAAATAAGAGTAGATATTGGCAGGGGTTATTCCTTTGAAATTCCCGGGGATTGGAAAGCGGCAAAGAGAAGCAGCTTGAAAAATAAACTGATTTTTACGAAAAAGAGAGACGGTTATGAACCCCATTGTTCTTTGCATGAGTTTAAATTCAGGAGGCCCTTTGAAGAATTTAAATTGAATACTAAAGCCTCCATAAAAAGAGCTTACACGAATTACAGGATAGTCAGCGAGACAAAATTTTCTACAAAAAGTTTAAAGGGATTAAAAATCAGTGAACGCTTTATTGACAAGGTAGGGGAAAATGCGCGAAGGCAAACTTATTTTTTCCACGGTTTAAATAAAAAAAACGTTGTTGTCGTCTGTCAGGCTGCAATAGAAACCAGAGCGGCACTGGATGATATCTTCGATGAAATAGCGGCTTCTTTAATCAGTAAGTAGTTTTTCATGAGTCTTGCTTGCCCAGAATAGGAGGATGGCTCACTTCGAGAAATATTGATCAGGTAGCATGTATGGATAATTGGATGGATATTGTGGATGCGCAACGTCACCCCATCGAGGACCTCAATTCTTATGCCTTGCGTTGCAGGATTGAGTTGCAAAAAAATTTCATTCTGATCCTGGATAATTTTCTAACAAAAAAAGCTTTGGTTGAACTGCAACGCGAAGCCCGTTCTTTACACCATAAAGCGTTTTATTGTTCGCGTACTCATAATGTCCTGCTCACTGAAAAAAATACGCAGCGGGAGGATGATCACCCTTGTAATATTGAAGTAATGAGTGATAAAGGCTGTGTGCCGCACGATTTAATTCCACCTGAATCTTATTTAAGGAAGATTTATACCTCGGAAAACTTTCAAAAATTTATCCAATCCGTTCTAACGGTTGATAAAATCTACCCATACTCCGATCACCTATCCTCCATCAATTATAACTATTACCAGGAAAAGCAACAATTGGGGTGGCATTTCGATAATGCCTCATTCGCTATCACTTTAATGATTCAATCCTCGGAATCAGGAGGGGAGTTTCAATTTGTCGTGAATGCTCGCAATGCAGAAAAAAATACGGTAAACGTTCCTCTCATTAAATCTGTGCTGCAAGACCAATCACCTGTGGAAGAGTTACAGATAAAGGAGGGGATGCTTATTCTTTTTTGTGGACGCAACACTCTTCATCGTGTCACCCCGGTCGCTTCTCAAAGGCCCCGGATTCTAGCTACCTTGAACTACAATCTTGAAAATAATATTGAATTGTCCGAGAATGCCAGAC
>Ga0066376_10005229_pt1 | contig 11077 bp, 7 predicted proteins | sample Knorr_S15_td_Bot_FD_77009 | JGI IMG/M metagenome (GOLD analysis project Ga0066376, IMG submission 77009) | Marine microbial communities from Southern Atlantic Ocean transect - Knorr_S15_td_Bottom_ad_5009_LV_A | ecosystem: Environmental > Aquatic > Marine > Oceanic | place: Southern Atlantic... | reverse complement strand
TTGGACTAGGGAGATTTCGCCATTGGTTCACGTGGCGGCGAATTTCATTTATGTTTCCAGTGATGTCGTACTGCTGGTCCTTTGTCGACAGGCCTAAACCTTCATCGAAAGCCATCTGTTCTTGTTCTGCAGCATCCCTACGTCTCTGTGGTTTTGGGATTGGCGTGATGAATTCGGCACCCCGGCGGCTTTCTGTAATCTGTTGGGTTGGTTGCCCCTACTCATCGAGTTCCCAGTTCTGCGAGGGGTATTCATAGGGTGAGTTGAGGATCGGTGCCTCGAAGAATCGATCATCCATTGCCGGTCCGTCCTGATTTGAGAGTTACTCGTCGACCGTACGATCCTGTCAGATTGCGGTTAGTTAATAAACCTAGAAGTTCTAAGCATATATTGTCGTGCCAAAAAGAAGTCCTTTTGGTAAACCTAAATTTACCATCTCCGTGGCTACTCCAGACCTTACTCCCCTTGTGGAGCGTCAGTTGATGACAGGGTGACAGCTGAAATTTTCGGAAAAGAGAATAATCATCATCCCATGTTATGGCCTAGTGACCCAGAGCATTATGAACAAACAAGTAACCCTAGTGAGGTGGGGAGCGGATGCCAATGAACGGGTGGAGGGGTCGAACAATCCCAAGTAAGAGGTTGTCACATCGTGGGATCTGGGGATAGTAGTGGTTGAGCACTGGCGCATATGACGACAATCCAGACGAGCAGCATATACTGCTAAGTCGGTCTGTAATCTACGGCTGAAGGATCAGTAGAGGTGGCAAGTCACTTTGTGGTTGTTACCCATGTCCTTCTGGACTGGAATCTCTACCGAGCATTTGTCCATCGCAACAGGACACCTTGGGTGAAACCGGCAGCCCGAAGGCGGGTCTATGGGGGAAGGCACCTCCCCCGTGAGCACGATTTCCTCCCTCTGAATATCGGGATGAGCGGGAAGGGCTGCCGAAAAAAGAGCCTGGGTGTAAGGGTGCAGCGGATTCTCGTATAACTCCTCTGTGGGGCTGTACTCTACTATTTCCCCCAGGTACATTACCGCCGTCTGGTGGGCCATGTATCGCACGGTTGCCAGATTGTGGGCCACCAGCAGGTAGGCAACGCCGGTGTCTTTTTGCAGGTCCACCAGCAGGTTCATCACCTGGGCCCGGATTGACACGTCCAGGGCCGAAACCGGTTCATCTAGAATTATCAACTTGGGGTACGAAGCCAAAGCGCTTGCTACTGCCACTCTTTGTCGTTGACCGCCACTGAACTCGTGAGGATATAGGTCTCCCTGGGTTTTTTGGAGACCTACCTGCGTGAGCACTTCCGCCACTCGGTCGTCCCTTTCTTTGTTGGACACCTGGCGATTTACTACTAATGCTTCGGATACGATGTCTCGAACGCGCATTCTGGGGCTCAAAGAAGACCAAGGGTCTTGAAACACTGCTTGCACCAGGGTTCGATATTCTTTAAGTTCTTGGCCACGGAATGACTGAATGTCCTTGTTTTCCAAAAATATCTGTCCATCGGTGGGCGTCTCAAGCCTCAGAATCAGCTTGGAAGTGGTGGTTTTGCCGCAGCCCGACTCACCCACCAGCCCAAGGGTCTCGCCCTCATTTATGCTGAAATTAATGCCATTAACCGCCTGTACCTGCCCGACGGTCTTCATCATGATCAGTCCCTTGGTCACGGGGAAGTACTTGGTAAGATTTTCTACCCGGAGCAGTTCTTTTGCCACTATATTTACTCTACCGCCTGTTGCGATGACGCAGATTCCTCCGGCTGGTCTTTCCAGGCCGAGTCGAACATCCAGCAGTGGGTCATATGGTCTGTATCTATATCTATCTTAGGTGGGTATTCCCGTCGGCAAATGTCTCGGACGTGGGGGCACCGGTCGGCAAACCGGCAACCCTCGGGGAGTGCGTACAATGCTGGTGGTTGCCCCTCAATGGCAAAGAGCCGGTCGGTACGGTCCATCTGAGGGACTGAAGCCATGAGGGCTTGGGTATAGGGGTGGGAAGGCTTGTTAAACAAGTCCCTAACGTCAGCATCCTCGACGATGCGGCCTGCGTACATCACCGCCACACGGTCGCACATCCGCGCGACAATACCGAAATCGTGGGTTATGAAAATTATGGCCAAGCCCGTCTCTGCCTGAATATCTTTCAGCAACCGTAAATATTGAAGTTGAATGGTCACGTCCAAGGCTGTGGTAGGCTCGTCGGCGATGATTAATTTGGGAGAAGAAGAAATTGCGATGGCGCCGATGACCCGCTGCTTCATGCCGCCGCTCATTTGGTGGGGAAAGTCATCCAACCGGCTTTCCGGTGCGGCGACTTTAACGTTCCTGAGGGCGTTTATCGCCCGGTTAATCATGTCCTTCCGGCCGGAGCGCTGGTGAATGCCCAGTGCCTCACTCAACTGGTTTCCTATAGTGAACACGGGATTGAGGGAAGTCTGAGGGTCTTGCAGAATCATGGAAATCTTGCGGCCCCGCACCTTCCGCATTTCTTTTTCGGATTTGGGAACGATATCCTCTCCGTCCAGGATTATCTCCCCTGAAACGATGCGTGCGGCAGGCTTGGGAATGAGGCGCAACAAAGAGAGGGCGGTCATGGTCTTACCGCAACCCGACTCCCCGACAATTCCCAGCGTTTCTCCCTCCCGCAACGAGAAACTTACTCCGTCCACCGCTTTGGTCACCCCCCAGCGGTTGAAGAAGTAAGTGTGAAGGTCTCGGACCTCTAATACTGTGTCGCCAAATCTATCAGCGATTAATTACACCTGCCTCTGTTTGGGGTCCAACCGGTCCCGCAGCCAGTCCCCCATTAGGTTCATGGACATTACCACTAGCATGATGGCCACGCCGGGAAAGAGCGAAACCCACCAATGGGTAATAATAAGCTCCCGGCCGTCGGCGACCATCAATCCCCAGGCTGGCTGAGGTCTGGGGATGCCGGCTCCTAAGAAACTCAGGGTAGACTCCAAGATAATAACGAACCCCACTTGAAGGGTGGCCAAGACGACTATGCTGTTGAACACGTTGGGAAAGATGTGGCGGAGCATAATTCGCCTATCGGACGCCCCGGACACTTTGGCCCTGGAGACGTAATCTTGCACGCGGACCGTCAGGGTCTCTCCCCTGGCCTGTCTGGCGTATTGTGCCCACAAAAATATCACAAGGACTATTACGATTGTTTCGAAACTGGCTCCTAAGGCGGCCACTAGGACCAATGCCATCAGAATAATTGGAATGGACAGAGAGATATCCACCAGACGCATTATAACCGCATCTACCCAACCTCTGAAGTAGCCAGCCGTGATCCCCAAGGTAGTTCCGATAGTCCCGGCTATGACGATAGCAATGGCTGCTACTATAATGGATATTCTCGACCCGTAGATAATCCTGGTTAGGATATCCCTGCCAACTTTGTCCGTGCCCAAAAGGTACGTTGCTTTTCCCCCGCGCTGAGTAACAATTTCAATTTGGTCACCAGGCACCACAGGCCTGTCCGAATTCTCTGCTCCAGAGGTAATAATCTTGGCTTTTCCAATTCGTACCTGTATTTCGGCATCGCTAAGACGCATTTCATTGGCTCTGTTGCTGGCGGTTATTAGCTCAACTACGGTCTTTTCTGTGGTCTGTTCGCCCACCCAAACAGGGGGCAGCAACCGCTGCTTCAAGTCACCTACCATGGGCTCATGAGGGGCGATAAGAGGGGCAAAGACGGCTGGAATAACCAACACGACAAGCAACACCAACATGGGCAATACCGGGTAGCGATTGGCCTCGCTCAGTCCACGGAGAATCCGTGCTGGAGAGTACCATGGTTTTTTAACTATTATTTCTGGTTTTTTAACTATTATTTCTGATGCCATATCTGTGCCTAATGGAATGGAGGTTCTAGAGGTCCTAAATGGAATGAAGGTAAAGAACCACTTGGGAGCAAGTTTGGGGAAGGGGTCTAAACAATCGGCACGAAGTCTTCAGCCGAGGAAGTTCTCCATGGCATTACCCCAGTCCAAAAGCGCCGAGCCATTTGCCCTAAGAGATGCGCAAATGCTCAATGTAGGATGCCGTTGGACACTTGAAATCTCGTTTAGCCCTAGCCTCACGCCAGTGGCCTACTCTACAAATATTGACGTTGACTGTCAAGTAGCTTCGACTCATACCTGCACCTAATCTCAAAGGACATAAATTCATGCGTCGCCTTCATGCGACGCCCTTGATGGCCTTGAATGGCTTCGATTTAGGAATCGTGCGATGGTGCCGGCGCCCCGTCTTGACTGGCGATTTACGGATGGTATGTCTTGCTCGGTTCTGGTTGATGAAATTCAGAGAGAAAAATCCTAAGTAAAAAATCGCAAACGAAATTTGGAAATCCAATCCAATGTCGGGTCGTGCAGCCCGGACTTCGACCGGACAAAATGTGAAGTGCAATATTTGGACAAATTTGCAAATTGGTATAGTTCTTGTATTGACAGCTACCCGGTAGATTTGCTAGATTGCTTTCGTATGCCAATTATTGTAACGCAAGTATCGTAGCGGAAGGTCTGCAAAAAGGGTAGAAAAGGGACAGACGTGGACCATCGCTCGAGTTGAAACGATTGGCAGTGGATAGACCGTTCAAAAGGGGATGTCGAGTGACCGGCCCCTTATTTAGTTGTGGCGGTTTGTAAATCACCAAGACTTGGATTGTTATCAGAACCTACTATTGGAGCTTTGGACGCTCTTGGAGCTTTGGACGCTAAATTAAGGTCGGAGGGCAAATCGGAATGTTATATCGGTATCTGAGACCCAAATTCCTGGTCCTGTCCATAGTGATGTTGTTTGCAATAATAGCTGTCGCTTGTGGTAGCGATACAACATCGGACACACCGGCGACCAAGGCCCCTGTGGCAGCGGCGACCAAGGCGCCTGTGGCAGCGGCGACCAAGGCGCCTGTGGCAGCGGCGACCAAGGCGCCTGCGCCTGCGGCTACCAAAAAGGCGGTTCCCGCTTTTAGGCCTGCGGCCACTACCAAGGCATCGGTCCCCGTGCCGAAAGCCACGGCGGCGCCAGTAGCGCCTCAGGGCCAGGCTAAGGTGGAAACATTGGTCATGGCGATGGACCCCGCGGCGGGAGAAACCAACATTTTCTGGAACGGGTCGGTGGACCACCACCAGCAGTTCGACCTGACCAACGAGGTTTTAGTAGACATTGATCCATACACCAATATGTGGATTCCCGAGTTGGCCAAGAGCTGGGAACTGAGTACTGACGGCACCGAATGGACGTTCTACCTGGAAGAAGGGGTTCAGTGGCACGATGGGTGGGGAGAGTTTACCGCAGCCGACGTCCTGCATAGCTGGACCATGAACGCCCGAGACGATTCTCTTCTGGGCTACGTCACCGACTGGAGAGAAATCGATTTAGAAGCCTCTCGTATAGTAAACGACTATGAGATCGTAATGAAGCTCAAGAACCCCAACCCCGATTATCTCTTCTACGTCGCACCCAGCGGCGCTGGTCTTATTATGAGCAAGGCCCAGTGGGACGACGGTGGAGACGAAGCCTATGAGGCCGATGTTATCGGCACGGGGCCCTACCGCTATACCGGTAGGACATTCGGTGTCAACGTCACCTACGACCGGTTGGACAACCACTGGCGTAGGGGAGGCAAGGACGGCTTGGCAGCGCCGAGCTTCGAAAAAGTAGACTTGCGGTGGATCAAAGAAGCAGCCACCCGGAACGCTGGGTTACTCGCAGATGAAATCCACATGACCGAGCTAACCCGGGATCTGGCCGATGCCGCAGTTGCCGAGCACGGTTTTAAGATAATCTCGAGCAACTTCCCTGGCAACCAAGTATCAGGATCATTCAACGGTCTTTGGCCGGCAACCCCTGGCGATTACACCATTCCTTGGGCCTTCCCAGATTATCCGTTGAACGACATAAGGGTGAGGGAAGCGGTCAACCGGGCGATTGATCGGCAAACGCTTATCGATACCCTTTACGCAGGCCGGGTAACCCTGAGCCCCCAGGTAGGCTTCTACGAAAACCTGCCGGGGTGGAACCAGGACTGGATGACGAATTACGAAAGGGACTACGGCTTCGACCAGGATAAGGCCCGAGCTCTTCTTGCTGACTATAAGGCTGACGTGGGCCTTGGATCCGACGACCCGGTAGTATTCAGGGGTATCTTGATGAACATGTTCGGTTTCCCTGAATCGGTTGACACCATGCAAGCCGTGGACGTCATGTTACGGGAAGTGGGCATCAATATGTCCTTGGAAGAATGGGAATGGTCCAACTTCTTCGCTGCGTGGAGAGATCATGATCCCGACGCGTTGGGTATGTGGTTGATTCCGCCTTCCTTCAAGACCGTGTTCGCTCAACTGAGTCTTTTCTATCGGTCCACAAATCCCCTTTCTATGTACAACGATCCCACTACGGATGAGATATTCTCCAGGTTGCAACAATCTGTGGACATGGATGATCGTGATAGCATCCAGCGGGAGATGGGCGACTATCTGAACGCCCAGTACAGCCAAATGCCTCTGGTATACCTCTTCATCGAGTGGGCAGTGAACCCCAACATAATCGATCAATGGCCGTTCCCGGGGTCCGATGGGGCCAACTACGGTCACTTCGATCGGATTATCGCCTGCACGACGCCCGAGCCCTGCATGAACTAGCAATACACAGGGCACATAGGCCTCTGCCTATAGGTGACACATGAGGGACGGACCCACCAACGGGGGTCCGTCCCTTTTTTGCTATTGAGCCCACCTAGCCTCTATGCTCTGCGGAGCCAGGTTTCTGGGATCGTGACGAACCGGAGACCCCAGACGCCGGTCTATTGAAATGTGCTTCGTCAAGCCCAGAAACCCCTGCAGGCTCCTATAGCGCCCCAAAGGTTTCAACAATGTTGGGAATTGGGGCCTGCATCTGAGACCCCGATGCACGGATGATGCTCTTATTCCCCTTCATAGTGAGCCTGTAGATTGGCACATCATTCGGCTTCTAGGACTATTGAGATAGTGTCGACAACTTCATTAAGTTCAGACGTACCAAATAACATGTCGGAATAAGAGGCTCATCCCGTATATGAAAAGTGCGCCATCAACGTAAACCCGGGCTTATATTTGCCAATGCAACGTTGTTGTATAACGCAGATGGTTGAAGGGACCGGTAAGTTCTGGATCGTCCAGGTTACTGGAGACCGATCTCAGGTGGAGGCGAGACGCTGAAGAAAATGCGGTGTCTAAGGGTACTGGCTATTCCCTAGATAAGACAGCGGCTGCTGAAAGGTTGCCACCAGTGAACAGCAGTGACCAGTGTTCCCAAAAACGCTCGCGGCTGAGGGCTTGGGCCTCTCCAACAGTACGTTCTAGGGAGTGAGCCAATCGACTACCGGGTTTATTTGGGAAGGGTGGCTGCATGACATGATTTACTGATACCTGATGCGGGGGTCTAAATAGGCGTAAAGAACGTCTACGATGAAGTTAACTAAGATGAATATGGCACTGAACACCAGCACTATACCTTGCACCAAGGGAAAGTCCCTGGCGAACACAGCTTCATAGGCCAGGAACCCAAGTCCGGGCCACTGGAAAACCGTCTCAATGGACACGGAGCCCAGCAGCAAGTTCCCAAGTATCAATCCAAAAAACGTCAAGGGCGCAATCGCGGCGTTTCGAAACACGTGCTTCCAGATTACCTTCCACTCGGCCAATCCCTTGATGCGGGCCAGCTTGACGTACTCACTTTCCAACACATCCAGCATGGCAGAGCGCACCAAGCGCATCAACGCCGCCACCCAGAATAAGCCCAACGAGACGGCTGGCAGAATAAATGACGTGAAACCGCCCTTACCCGACGTCTGAACCAGCCCCAATTTCACTGCGAATATCCACATTAACAGCAAGCCTAACCAGAAAGGAGGCGCAGACTGACCAATCAGTGCTGTTATTTTCCCCACGTAATCTAATGGGCTGTCCTTTTTGACCGCCGACAATACACCAATGGGCAAGGCGATCAACGTAGCTATCACAATGGAAAGCCCGGCCAGCATAAAGGTGTTTGGGGCCCGGTCCTTGATCAGGTCTGACGCAGCCAGGCGATACTTGAAAGAATTGCCAAAGTCCAAGTGAGAGGCATTCCAAATCCATGTGAAATATTGCTCCGGCAGCGACTTGTCCAGCCCCCAGTATGCTGCGATTTTCGCCCGCTGCACCGGGTCTGCTCCCGCTTCAAAGGACAACAAAGTGTCAAGAGGGTCGCCGGAAATCCGGGCCAAGCCGAACACAATTATACTTACGGCAAAGAAGGCCAGGATTGCTTGACCGAACCGCAACAAAATAAATCTCTGCATTTTCGCCTCAACTAAATTTCGACAACGCTCCGCAGAGCGTCTTCCACAGCGGGGCCAGCGCTTCCGGATGTAGTTACAGCCGCCGCTGGGGATTGTAATTTGCGACAAAGGTTGTTAGTTGCCCGGACAGGAGACCGGGCAGTCAGGTGTTCCGCACCGCTGATTACCATGTTCCAGTTTACACATGCCAGCAGCAGTGTCAATAAGATTGAAGCTAGATGGTAGGCGTCAAATTCTTGCATCGATAGGTAAAGTTTTGTGACAGGCCGAAAGCTCCAAATGCAGCAATACAATGGAAGTGGATCCCACCGTCGATATATTGTGGGATTGAAGGGGAAATGAAGCAGCCTTTCAGTGAAATCCTTGGAGGTTCGCTATGACAGGATTTAGAGGACTCTTGTACACCCTGGCCAAGCTCATGGGAGACTACAACGCCGTCAAAAAGGGCAAGGTAGGCAAACGGGTTGGCCGCCGGGTGGCAGGAAAGGCCACTGGCAAGGCGATGCGCGAGTTGTTCAAGTAGATGGTTTCCATGGAGAGGCGGGTATCTTAGGGTTGCTCAACTGATTGTTACCCTTGTGAAACTACGCTGCTACCAGCACAATCAGCCTGCGTTCTCGGTGTAGTTCAACTCTAGCCCATCTCCACCATAGGTTGTGACTAACACTTACTCTACAACCGAAGTACTAAGGGTGTTTGCAAATAGTGAACAGCCGACCCTACTCCGTCCATGCACACACTAACAAAATTCGGGGCTAAATTAGCAGAAACCCGTAGCGTTGCTTAGCTCATGGCAGCCTAATCCTGTCATTTGTGGACAAACCACCGAAGCCGAAAGAGATTCGCATAGACCAGCAATTACCAACCGATGAGCCTACAGTTTGACTTATGCCAACTTCTTACTCATATAATTCCCCATGGCCGAAGACCAAGGCAAAGAAGAGGAGAAGTTTGAGTTCACCTCTGGGAGTGATGATTTCGGCTATATATCCCTGGACCAAGCTCGTGTACAGACTACTGAGGCCTCGCGGGACAACCGAGAATACTATGGCTCTTGATGCTCTCGAAGGGACTTGGCGTGTGAGGTTGCTCGCACAATAGGAATTCGGCAGCCTGCTAGGCTCCGCGAGGCTGGATCCGGCCTCTCGCACATCACAACTTCCCTTTCACTAGATTAGGAAACCACGTGACGATTTCCGGGAAGGCAATCAGTAATCCAAGCACGATCAGCATGCAGGCGATGAAAGGCAAGACGCCAATATAAACATCGACTATTGTTCCGGTACCCACGCCGGTGGATATGGCGTCGCCATCAGGCGCCGGCGACGCAGTGTTTATTTCTCGACGGGCTCCTTGTAAAACATAAAGGGCCATACCTTGGGGCGGGCTGATTTGGGCCAACTCGAACAAGATCACCAGAATGATGCCGAACCAAAATAGGTCCACACCGGTGTCGCGGAGTGTGGGCAGCAGTAAAGGCAGCGTGACGAAAATCATGGAATAGCTCTCCATGAAAGTGCCTAATAGTAGGTAGAAAACCACTAACACTAAGACTAGTTGGACGGGGCTGAGGTCAAGTCCAGAGACCCACTGCCCAATTTCGTTGGATATGCCCAACCTGGCGAAGGCGAATTGTAGGGTAAACGCCGCCATCAAAATTAACATGATCATTGATGTGGTGCGAACGCTGGAGAGGAATGCCAAGCCCAGCATCTGAATATTTTCGCCCACCGCATCCTTAAACATGGGGCCGAGCTGGCCGGGGGTTTGCTCATTCCCGCCTAGAGCTGCCCAGAGACTCCCCCTGATGGCCCCGGGAAGGAACCAGCCAATCCATGATTTGCTTACCAACCCTAGCAATAGCCGCCGCACCAAGAACCCGGATTTGTGGGCCACGGCCAAAAAAAAGGCTCCGGTCGCGCCTGCTGCCGCCGCCTCGCTGGGAACAAAAACATCGGTGTAAATCGTGCCTAGCACTATGACAATCAAGGCGAACATGGGTAGCATGGGCAGGATGGCGATAATCCGTTCCCGCCAAGCCGCCTTATCCCAGAGAGCTCCCTCATGTTCACGAGGGGCTATGCCAGGCCATATAACGGAAGCCGTCCCCATCATCACCATGAATACACCGGCAATCATGAATCCGGGAACAAACCCAGCTAAAAACATTCGGGGGATGGATTGACCCGTAGATAAAGCGTAGATCAGCAGGAGGATGCTGGGTGGGATCAAAACGCCTAGCGTGCCACCAGCGGCCAGTGAACCCAGCACAAACCGTTCGTTGTAACCCCTGGACCTAAAAGAAGGCAACGCGACCCGGCTGATGGTTGCGGCGGTGGCGATAGTGGAGCCTGCGCATGCGGCAAACAGAGCGCTTGATACGATGTTAGTGTGCAGCAGCCCGCCGGGTAAGAGAGCGACCCAACGAGATAGTGATGAATACATCTTTTCGGCCATGCCGCTGCGGAGCACTAACTCGCCCATCAAGATGAACAGGGGAATCGCCACCCAGTCCCAATCGGTATAAGTGCTCCAGGCCTTGAAATGCAGCACATCCCACAACGGAGCTTCGCTGAACGCACTCATCAGGATCAAGGACAGGACGCCTATGGCTCCAGCCACATAGAGCCCGGCCATGAAAAACGCGCCCATGAGGGTGAATGCGACGGCTATCGCCATTCATAATCCATTGCGGTCGCAACTCGTTGAACTCGCTTGCGTTTCAAGTGTCCGGT
>Ga0066376_10005228_pt1 | contig 11078 bp, 9 predicted proteins | sample Knorr_S15_td_Bot_FD_77009 | JGI IMG/M metagenome (GOLD analysis project Ga0066376, IMG submission 77009) | Marine microbial communities from Southern Atlantic Ocean transect - Knorr_S15_td_Bottom_ad_5009_LV_A | ecosystem: Environmental > Aquatic > Marine > Oceanic | place: Southern Atlantic... | reverse complement strand
TGCCAGAAACGTAGCGCTCCCGGCTCCAATGCAAGTGGCCCAGATAAACCACTCTATGTCCAGAAACACGCTGTGACCGGTCGCCCCTGCAATCACGAACCCCACAAATCCGAATATCAGTGAAAGAATAAAAGAGATGCCACCCCGCAAGCCCATCGCCAAAATATTTTCCAATTACATCTCCTGAGATTTTTCGATTTTGTTTTTTTGAGACCTGAAGTATATATCATCACAACAGAGACTCTCTGCCAGTATGACGTCACAACGCTTACGCCAAACAAGACGAAGGGGACGAACCCGTAGGTTCGTCCCCTTCTCGCCCCTAATTACTATCTAAATGAAGAAAAGCCTAACCGTCTCCCTGTGCCACGGCCACCTTCAAGATGCCCATTTCCTCAGCCCTACGGAGGACAGTTGCGCGTTGCTCCGCTGTGAGAGGCCGGCCAGGTGCTCTCGGATCACCACAGTCAATGCCAAGCCGCTCGCTCAAGATTGCCTTGGCAGTCGGATGCAGGCCGAACTCACGGACTAGCATCGTGGCCTCGCTGGCCTTTTCCTGAGCTACCTCAGCCCGCTTGATGTCTCCTGCATTGTATGCGTCCCAGATTTCGAGCCAAAGTTCCGGCGCGAAGTTAGGAGGCCCATCCACACATCCCACGGCGCCAATTGTCATGGCAGGCAGCATGAGCAGGCTACTGCCAATGAAACAGTCCAGGCCCATGTTTGCAAATGCCCGGACGTTGGGGAAGGTAGGAGCGGAATGCTTCAAGCCCTTGAGCTGAGGGACCGCATCCTGAATCTTGAGCATAAGTTCCGGAGTAATCTCAACCCCGGTAGATTGAGGTAGGTTGTAAACGAACAGGGGCAGGTTCGCGGCCTCCCCAACGGCCCGATAGTGTTCAACTATGGCCTCATCGGACTGCCGGTAGAAGAAGGGAGGCACACAGCAGATCGCCTCTACGCCGGCCCTGGCAGCGTTTGCCGCTAGCGCCACAGCTCTTTCCGTGGTGGGAGCGCCGACGTGCATGATGTTCTTGATCCTGCCCTTGGACTGATCGGCGGCGATTTCGGCAATACGCATGTTTTCTTCGTCGTCCAAGAAAATGCTTTCGCCAGTGCCGCCGGCAACCCAAAAGCCATGGACCCCGGCCTGGATATTGAACTCCATCACCTCTCGGAAGGCCGCCTCATTAAGCTTGCCAGTATCTCTACGCATAGGTGTGATTATCGCTGGAAACAGCCCTTCGAAATCCGCCATCGTCGTCCTCCTGTAGTATATCTACTGAATCAGTTGGGTTATCCAGCGTAATTCTACCACTTAGGTCAATCAGGCATACGCTTTGATAAGTCGTTGAGTGCAGGCAACGTTAAAGGCTACAAAGGGCAATGCTTTAGAAGAAAAAGAGAAAGAAGGTGCACACTGCCAGAATCGCCTATTTAAACGAACAGGGCACTAGCTACGAAAATGCGTGCCTCTTTTATTATTAATGCGCCAATTTTCGTGTCCCTCTACGTGCGGAACTTGTTGCTGAAGTGAAATCGAAATGTTTCAGGGCATATATTCAGATAATTAATGGCCGCCAACTGCCTCATTTTCTTGCAGTATATGGAGCAAAAACGAGGCGAAAAACACTGCCTGCGACTGATGGCTTAAGACCAGTCCGAAGCCGTTCTGCAATGCTTCCCTGACTATTGACTTGACGTTGACGTTGTGTTAAAACCTGACCAACCTTTCGCACACCCAAATTTCTGGGCACAAAACAGAAGGAGGATCGACCAAATGTGGCTTAAACGGTTAAACAAGAAGCTCCTCATTGGAGTGATCGCGGCAACAGCGCTACTGGCAGCAATTGCTTGTAGCTCTGCGCCCACAGCATCGCCTAGTTCCCCAGCGGCGCCAGCAGCCCCAGCGGCGGCGGCACCAGGTGGCGCAGGCTCATCAGCACCGGCAGCGCCAGCAGCAGCAGCGCCAGCCGCACCGGGCGCAGCAGCAGCAGCAGCGCCAGCAGCGCCAGCAGCACCGTCAAGTGGCGGCAGCACGTTCAATCCCCAAGGCACGTTGACTGTTGTTCACTTCGACACCGATGAGCCTAACGGGCTCCCACGATTCTGCACGGCTGGCTGTGCGGAAACAATTTACATGTCAGGATCTACTGACACACTGTTCATGTCCAAAGCAATGCCTGACGGCAGCATCGTCACAGAGCCTATGCTAGCCTTGGACTTCACACTAGACCCAAGCCTTGAGTACGGGGACTTCAATCTCCGACAGGACGTTCAGTTCCACAATGGTTGGGGCGGGATGACGGCTAAGGACATTGCGTTCTCCTACAACGATGCCAACTCCGTCACGAACCCAGAGAGCATCCATGGTCAGGCCGGTGACTTTGCGCCACTGATCGCATCTATGGAAGCCGTGGAGGACTACGTTGTTCGCTTGAACTACCGTAACTTTGACAGCCGAGGGATGCTTCACCGGTTCAGCTCTTTCTGGCAGACTGCCGGCATCGTCAGCAGTGCACTCTTCGAGGCCAAGGGCGTTGAGGGTATGCAGGACGACTACACCGGCGTTGGCGCGTTCGTCATTGACGAGTGGGTCGACGACAAGGGCATCCAGATGCACGCCTTTGAAGACTACTGGGGCATAGACGAAGGCCTCGGGCCATTTGTCCAGAACTTCAGGCTTCTGCAAATTGGTGAGGCGGCTTCCCGACGAGCCATGTTGGAGACCGGAGAGGCACAGATTGCAGACGTGCCTTTGAAAGACTTCCCAGAGTTGATTCAAAACGGCTACGCTGTTCAGAAAGGTGCCGGATTCAACACTATCGACAACATCTCAATGGCGGGTAACTACTGGGAGCAGTTTAGCGCTCTAACCGGTGCGCCTCTAGAGCGCGACCGTGACACCAGTAAGCCCTGGGTAGGGAACCCGTTTGAGAACGGCGACGAGTTTGATGAGAATACTGCATCCATGCAGTCTTCGATGAAGGTACGAAACGCTTTTGCTTGGGCAATCGATCGCCAGGCTTTGCTAGATAGCATACTTGGTGGTCTGGGCTTCGTTAACTACCAGCCGTACCTGTCCATGCAGAATCCCAATTACAAATCCGAGTGGGACTGGGGTACTGACTATGACCTGTCCCGATCTCTCCTTGCCGAAGCAGGCTATGCTGACGGCTTTGAGATGGACTTCCACCTAAGGGACCAGGCAGTCTTTCACGAAACCGGTGAGGCAGTAGCAGCTACTTGGCTCTCAGAGCTAGGTGTAAAGGCTAATCTGATCAAGGCCGCTTACAGCACATATAGGCCCGGTCTGGTTGCCCGAACCACCAACACTCCTGCATTCGCAGTCTGCGGTGACGAGAACAAGGCAAACTTCCCGTATGACTGGGCCCATGGATTCGTGAAAAGCAGCATGAGCGCTGGCGGCTACGGTGTAGGTCAGGAAATCCCCTACGCCTCCAAGAGCTACCTCGGCATGGCCGGTGAGCCGGACAAGGCCGCGCGCGAAGCACTGGCTTCCGAGTTCTACACAAACAACCGGAAGTTCGCCAACTGCATTGGCATCTTCGAGAGGCCAGTCTGGGTGCTGTACGACTCCGATGAGGTTATAGCGTGGGATCAGCGCCCCATGGCAAATGGCAACCAGTCCGCTATGAACAACTACCGCTCAATTAAGTTGGCCAACTAACGCCTAACTAACGCCTTAGGATTTAGAAGGCGGAATCGACAATAAGAAGTGCCCCTGTTGTGAGGCTTTAAGTCCTCCAAACAGGGGCACTTCTGACGAAAGAGCGCACGCTTGGCCCATGTCATTATTGGCAGACGGCACAAAAGAGCGTATATTACTTGAACGCATGAACATTCACGAATAGCCGTAGTTTTCGCTACTGTACGCTACGGGGTGTGTTGATGAAGGGCTGGTGCCGGTGGCATTCGGCACAGGGAACACGGTTAAAGGTGCGGTGATATGGCAAGATTCCTACTACGGCGATTTGTTTTTTCCATTTTCGCGTTGATAGGGGCTACGTTAGTAACCTTCGGTCTCTCGAGAATGGCAGGTGACCCAAGATATCTTTACGCTCAAGAGGGCGGCTACGGCATTACCGAAGAACGTTGGGATTTGCTGGGCATTGAATTGGGTCTGAATTGGAAGGACGGCACTCCAAAGCCCGTGGTCTTCCAGTACTCGGTGTGGCTTGGAAATATCGTCAGAGGTAATTGGGCAGACAGCCTACTTGACCGAAAACCAGTCATAAACAAGATTAGAGAACGTATCCCGCCAACTCTTAAAATGGGACTGGCTGCTTATCTCTTCGCAACGATAATCGGCATCCCGCTAGGAGTATTATCCGCAGTCAGACGTGCCACCTTTTGGGACTACGTGGGAAGGGGGTTCGCTCTGCTAGGACAGGCGATGCCTGTCTTCTGGGTAGGCATCATGTTGGTTCTAGTATTTTCAGTCCAGCTACGCTGGTTGCCTACAGGAACCCTGGGTGACAGCGGGAACAATCCAAAATACTATGTGTTGCCGACTATCACACTAGGATGGATCGCTGCCGCCAGCTACCTGCGCCTCGTTCGCTCAGCAATGTTAGAGGTCATGGACTCCGAGTTCATCAAGTTGGCTAGGGCAAAAGGCGTCCCTAACATGGTGGTCATCTGGAAGCACGGCTTCAAGAATGCACTCATAGCGCCGCTGACATTCTCTTCCCTAATATTGACGGGATTCATTACCGGCGCGGTTGTGACCGAGACCATTTTCTCCATTCCAGGTCTGGGTCGGTTAGCTTTCGAAGCAATTCAGAACAATGACTTTCCGGTCATGGTGGGAACCGTTCTAGTGTTCACCTTCATGTACGTCTTTATTAATTTCGTTACCGACTTGCTGTACGCAGTCATAGACCCTAGAATTCGATTCGCTTAGGTAGGGATGGGATGGCAAATCTAGACACCACAGCGGACATACTCGCACAGGACATATCGGGGGCAAACAGAAGCACTCTAGCCAAATTGTGGAACATATTCCGGCGATGGCCGATCATTCCCATTGTGGTCCTTGGCGCTCTGATTTTCACAGGCGTATTTGCGGACCAACTAGCACCGCATAGTCCCTTTGTGGCAAATCCATTAGATCGCAACATACCGCCAGTTTGGTACCCACCTATTGTCCTTAACGCCCAGGACTCCAGTGATCCGTTGTCGTTCCCGCTTCCAGTCAACAAGACTATCGAAGGCGCCGCATTGGAGTACGGGATCGACCCCACTGGCCTGGATACCAGAGAAAAAGTACAAGCGGCCTTTCTTGAAAAGGGCTGGAAGGCGAGAGTTCAGTTCCCGACGTGGGACCACATTCTTGGTGGCGATCAGATCGGCAGAGACCTTCTCAGCCGTGTTATCCACGGTGCCCGAGTCTCGCTAATAGTAACGGCGATATCTTTGGGCAGCGGTATGTTAGTTGGCATTTCTATGGGGCTGGTTTCCGGCTATTATGGAGGCTTTGTTGATGAAATCATCATGCGTATTACGGATATTTGGCTTGGTCTTCCCTTCATTCTAATAGCCATTGTTGCGGTTATTGCCCTGGGCCAGACCTTTACAATACTACTGATCCTGTTAGCCCTCCTAGCGTGGCCGCCATTCATACGTAATGTTCGGGGCGAGGTGTTAACCCTTAAAACTAGAGACTATGTTGCTCTAGCAAAGGTGTCAGGTGCGTCTACATTCCGAATCATGGTTTGGCACATCCTACCTGGTGTGTTCAACACAGTTATTGTCATAGCAACACTACGAGTTGGGCAGCTGATTCTTGCTGAAGCCATACTCAGCTTCCTTGGCGCCGGGATACCACCTCCCACACCGGCGTGGGGCGCAATGGTGGCAGACGGCAGAACGTACCTCAACGACGCGTGGTGGATCGCTTTCTTCCCCGGTGTTGCCATTTTCTTGCTTGTAATGTCCCTCAACTTCTTGGGAGACTGGATGCGCGACCGATTCGATCCAAGGCTCCGACAGCTCTAGAGGTCTGCTTTTAAAATAAGTGTCAAATCAAATGTGTCCTAAAGGGCGGTGTAAATGAACACAGTACGGTCCAGCAGGTCCCTGCTTTACTTATCCGTGCTATTAGCAATACTCATGTTGGGGGCATTGGCTTGTGGTGTGAAATCAGGTAACCGAAGGGGAGCCCGCCCTACCCAGACTGTCGAATTCCATCGCTCTCCAGTTACTGCGTTTGAGCAGTTCCGCGTAGACGTCACCAACGATGATGCGGGGTGTTCTTCTGATCCCGCTAATGTTGATGCCGAGGTTGGACAGCGAATTCGGTTCGCAATTCAGTTAGTTTCTGAAGGCGTTGCTGGCGGAGTTGCCGGAACTTCCGCTCAGCTAATTGGCGAAAGCCAGACGGTGACATATTCCATACCAGGACTCGAATTGTCCGGCTCTGGTGGTACCTTCCTTCCAGGCGTTACGTCCCTTGAATTGCAGCTTACCTCCGGAAATCGCTCCAGCTATGACTTTAATGTAGCAAATGCTGGAACCTTCGATATCCTCTGCGACGATGCGAAGATTGGTACCTTTACGTCAAAGTAGTCCCAACCCAACGTAGCCATTAAACTAGCAATATAAAAAATGCGGCCTTCGTACGAAGGCCGCATTTTTTATTGTTCAGTAGGAACTCGCTCCCACTATTCCTTTTCACAAATCACAGAGTTAATAATTTATCGTCGCCCGGAATCCCGTCAGCCGTCTCACCAACGCCCTCACAAGTCCACAGCGCCCCGGTATCGCGCCATTCGACCTTTCCTTCATCCAAGGCACCTTACGTCCCTCTAGCCTATCGCTGGGCTGTTACAAGGCATATTAAAAGGCCTTCGGAGCGATTGATCCGAAGGCCTTCAACTAATTCCCTATTAACCTGTAAGAGCGTCTATCCCTCTGGCGGGTACAAGTGGCAGACCACCCTATGTCCAGGTACGGGATGGGCGACCTCTGGCGATATATCAGCGCAGGGTTCAAACGCCTGATTGCAACGCGGATGGAAGTGGCAGCCTACGGGCGGATCGATCGGTGAAGGAACCTCACCAGTCAAGATAATTTCTTCTCTCTCTATGTCTGGATGAGACGGCAGCGCAGCTGACATCAGAGCCTTCGTATAAGGGTGAAGCGGGTTGTCGAATAGCTCTTCGGTTTCAGCTTCTTCTACGAGCCTACCCAGGTACATCACGCCTACTTTATCGCACATGTACCGCACTGTAGCCAGGTGATGGGCAATCAGAAGGTATGAGAGGTTATGTTCCTCTTGAAGGTCCTCAAGAAGATTCATTATCTGCGCACGAATAGAAACGTCAAGGGCCGATACGGGCTCGTCCAGAACGATCAGTCGCGGGTTGAGAGCTAGCGCGCGGGCCACTCCGATTCTCTGTCGCTGGCCACCACTGAATTCGTGAGGAAACAGGTCGGCCTGGTACGCCTGTAGTCCGACCTCTACCAGGAGATCTTCCACACGACTCTTAATCTCACCCTTGGTCATCGTGCTATTTACTACCAGGGGCTCCCCCACGATTCCGCTGACCCTCATGCGAGGATTCAGAGAGGCCCATGGGTCCTGGAATACGGCCTGAACGCTAGACTTGTAAACCCTGCTATCTTCTTTGTTCATATCCAAGGCGTCTTTGCCATCGAATAGGATTTCGCCTTCGGTGGGATCTTCCAGCAGAAGCACCATCTTGGCGGTCGTAGTCTTGCCGCAGCCAGACTCCCCCACCAGTCCGTAGGTCTTCCCCTCTTCAATCTCCAGGTCGATGCCGTCCACTGCCTTCAGCCAGGTCTTTTGCCTGCTAAAGAGGCCCGTGGCGACAGGGAAATGCTTCTTAAGGCCTTTTACTTGTAGAATAATATTGCCGGTCGAAGTGCTCACATTCTCTCCCTCTAATCATCTGCCTCAGTAGTTGTGGGCGCCGCATCTGCACCTGGCGCAATTGCGGCCTTTACCGGTGTAGGAGCTCCGTCTTCCCGCAACCAGCAGGCAGCAATCTGGCCATCACCCACATCGAATACGGGTGGATATTCCTTATGACACTTTTCCATCGCATAGGGACACCTGGGAGCGAAAGTACAGGCATCAGGTAGGTCGAAAAGCACCGGGGGCTGGCCAGGAATGGCGTAGAGTCTCTTTGCCTTCTCTTCCATCTTTGGAACAGACTGAATAAGCGCTTCGGTATATGGATGCGAAGGATTATTGAAAATCTGCCTTACATCACCCTGCTCAACAATCTTGCCAGCGTACATAACCGCCACGCGGTCACACATTTTAGCCACGATTCCGAAGTCGTGAGTGATGAAAATAATACCCACGCCAGTCTCTTCCTGGAGGTCTCGAAGAAGCCTCAGGTACTGGGCCTGAATTGTGGCATCCAGCGATGTTGTAGGCTCGTCAGCGATGAGGACCTCAGGGTCGCATGAGATGCCAATTGCACCAACCACACGCTGCCTCATCCCCCCGCTAAGCTGGTGCGGGTAGTCCTTTATCCGGATTTCCGGTGCAGGAATTCTGACTTTGCGAAGCATTTCAATAACGTTGTCTTTCAGCCCTTGTCCGGACTGATTCTTGTGTATTTTTAATGCCTCGCCAACCTGGTCCTCTATGTCAAACACAGGATTTAGAGCTGTCATCGGGTCTTGTAGAACCATGGCGATCCTGTCGCCCCGAATTTTTGCCATCTCACCTTCGTCAACCTGAAGGATATCTTCACCCATCAATTTGACTTGGCCGCCAACAATGTGGCCAGGAGGAGAAGGCACGAGCCGCATTATGGATAGTGTGGTTACGGACTTGCCGGAACCGGACTCACCCACGATGCCCAGGGTCTCTCCCTTTCTGAGCTGGAAACTGACGCCGTCCACGGCCTTCACAACGCCCCATCTGGTTACGAAATAGGTACGCAGGTCCTGCACGTCAAGAACTACATCACCTATGCGGGTATCGCTATTCATCCTTATTGGACTCCTCTCAATACGGATACATTCCAGTGCTAATCGGGGCCCAATTGTCGGGCCCATTGGAACTGCAGGTGGAACCTTTCTAACCAGGCGCCAAATCTAACCAGGCGCCAAAACCCATGCAAAATAATTGTCGCAACTATAGCTAATCTTCCCGCAAAACGCAACCCGACATCAGAATACATTGCGCTTCACAGGCCAATATAGAAACAAATTTCACTAATGTTGTTGTTCAGGCTCATGGCCCTGGTCACCTTTCACGCTACATGTAATTATGAGTCCTTTTGCTGTGTTAGAATTCCGGCTAATTTTACGAAGGCTTTATGCCGCTGTTGCTTGCTCTTCTGAATGGATAGAAATACTAACCTGGAAGTGTCTGATAATGAAAGTTGCTGACAAGAACATTCTTTACTTCGAGACCGGCCCCGACAACGAGCCGACCTTAAGCGTAGACACCTGGTGAGGACTTCGAGGTCATAACTCGGATGAATCGTGGACCGTGGCTGGACGACCATCCCGATGGCGAAGCATTGCCCAAAAAACTGAGGGTCGGTAATCCCTCCAGCGGCTGCATCTACATTAATGGAGCCGTGGTAGGCCAGGTCTTGACAGTTCACATCGACGAGATTGAGACGGAACCATTTGGCTTTACTCGATTTCGCGGACAAAACGGCGCCATGCCTGGTTGGCTGGGCGGTAGCGGCATTGGCTACCACGAAAGGGTCGTACAGATCGTAGACAATCACATCATCTGGAAGGACGAACTAAAGATTCCTATTTCGCCGATGCTTGGAGTCGTCGGTCTGGCTCCGGCCCACACACGCTGGTCCAATGTGTGGGCTGGCGAATGGGGTGGCAATTTTGACATCCAGGAAATCAAGGCGGCAGCAGCTGTGCACATCCTTATTAACGTGCCGGGGGCCTTACTGCACGTTGGCGACATGCACGCCAGACAGGGTGATGGCGAGATCTGCGGAGCCGGAGGCATCGAAACGGGCGGAAAGGCTCGCCTGCGCTGCGAACTGTCAGAGCGACCGCAGTCCATGACCAGGCCGCGAATTACAGATGAGACGCACATCATGGCCACCGGCATCGCAAAACCCGCCGAGGATGCTTTCCGCATTGCCCTGTCGGAGATGATTCTTTGGCTGGAGGAGGACTACGGATTTGCCAGAGGCGAGGCCTACCTGTTCCTTGGACAGGTTCTCGAGGCCCGATGCACCCAGTTCGTTAACCCAACCTTCAGCTACGTAGCCAAGGTTAATCGCAAATACCTGCCGCAGCGCATTTAGGCTTCTGGCAGACAGGACAGGCTCAGCCTACTGCGGTTCAGGGAAGAAATCAGCACCCTTCATCATGGTGTCCTGCTGCTTGATTGCCAGGCCGCGAACCCTGGGAAGATAGTCGTTGGCCCAACGAGGGTCATCATGCACTGCTGCGCGGGCCTTTTCGTAGTGTGTGTAGTCCTGATAGGCCCAGATGTGCACGATTCGGTGCTGCGGCCCTATGTCAGTGTAGTACCAGCCTGCCAGCTTAATGCCCTGGTCCTCGCGGATTTTTAGCGCTACCTCTTTTACGGCCTTCATATACTCGGGCACTGCGCCGGGTTTAAGGTCATAAACTCGCATATTATAGATCATGTCTCTCTCCTTATCGATAACCTGTCAGACCGGTTCGATGGTTTCCCGCCAAACTGCACACAAAGGGCACACAGCCTCGCTGGCCGGGGCGCGGCTATCATGCCATATATTGAATACAAGTCAAGGTTAAAATTCCGCCATAGGTTTATATCCTTAGTACCGATATATAAGCCTAGCCTCTCATCCGCAGGAGCAAATTATGAAAGCCCTCGTTTACCACGGCAATCGAGACCTTAGGCTAGAGTCTGTACCAGACCCGAAAGCGGGGCACGACGAGGTACTTATTCACGTGGATTACTGCGGTATCTGCGCCACGGATGTGGAAGATTATCTTTACGGTCCGCTATTTATTTCCGGTGATAAGCCCAATCCGATCACTGGCAAGAAAATCCCTCTCATCTCAGGTCACGAAATCACGGGCAGCATCCAAGAGGTGGG
>Ga0066376_10005227_pt1 | contig 11079 bp, 9 predicted proteins | sample Knorr_S15_td_Bot_FD_77009 | JGI IMG/M metagenome (GOLD analysis project Ga0066376, IMG submission 77009) | Marine microbial communities from Southern Atlantic Ocean transect - Knorr_S15_td_Bottom_ad_5009_LV_A | ecosystem: Environmental > Aquatic > Marine > Oceanic | place: Southern Atlantic... | reverse complement strand
TGATGTATTTCAACAAAGCCAAGTTGATGGCGCGCTCGCTGCAAGCGTATTTCACAAGAACGTCATTGATATTGGCGAACTAAAACAATTTTTAACTGATAATAATGTAGCGGCAAGACTATGCAATTAACCAAAGATACTCTTTCTCAAGTCGATTTTGCCAAAAGCGAATTGATCCCAGCTATCGTGCAAGACGCACGCTCTGGGGTAATTTTAATGCAAGGCTTTATGAATCAAGATGCATTAGCTGCCACTTTCGACAAGCAAAAAGTAACCTTTTACTCGCGTTCTAAAGAGCGCTTATGGACCAAAGGCGAAACATCAGAAAACTACCTTGAAGTAGTTTCTGTGCACACCGACTGTGATTACGACTCACTATTAGTACTGGCAAACCCACTTGGGCCAACATGCCACCTAGGTACACAAAGCTGCTTTGGCGATGATGCTAAACCTAGCTTGTCGTTTTTAGCTGAGCTTGAACAAGTGATTGTTTCGCGTAAAGACGATGATCCAAGCAAAAGCTACACAGCGTCTTTGTTCGCAAAAGACTTAAGCCGTAGTTGCCAAAAAGTGGGTGAAGAAGGTGTTGAAGTTGCCCTTGCAGCCATGAAACATGATAACGATGAATTAACCAATGAATCGGCAGACTTACTGTATCATTTAACTGTGTTATTGCAGCGCCAAGGCCTATCGCTGGCTGATGTGGTGAGCTGTTTACAAGGCCGCCACAAGTAAATGAATAAGCTGCAGCGCTTGCTGCAGCTTTTTATACATTCGACACTTTTAGGCAATAAATCGACTGTTCTAATATAACGCCAAACTGCATAAATATCCGACAATAACCTCATCAAAGCTGCATTGTGAAAACAAATTGCAGTCCCTGTTAATCACAAAATAGGAGAGTGTTATGACTACCTCAACGGATAATTTTTACCAAAGCGATGCTGTTAACTTTGGAAAAGTAATTTTCAAAAACCAATTACAGATGAATGTAGTCGGTAATCTTTTTACACCAAAAAATGCTGAGAAAGGCGCGAACCATCCGGCACTTGTAATTGGTCATCCTATGGGTGCGGTAAAAGAGCAAAGTGCTACTTTATATGCAACTAAACTTGCAGAGCTAGGCTTTGTAACTTTGGCAATTGATCTTAGCTTCTGGGGCGAAAGTGACGGCGAACCACGTAATACTGTGCTGCCTGATTTATACGCAGAGTCATTCAGTGCTGGTGTCGATTACCTTGCTAGCCGTTCATACGTCAACAAAGAAAGCATTGGTGGTTTAGGTGTATGTGGTAGTGGTAGTTTCATCATTAGTGCCGCTAAAATTGACCCACGTATCAAAGCTGTAGCAACAGTGAGTATGTATGACATGGGTGGCGCGACGCGCAATGGTTTAGGTAACTCTATCGACCTTGATATGCGTAAAGGTATGCTTGATGAAGCCGCTGAGCAACGTAATGTTGAGTACCTAGGTGGCGAAGTGCAGTACACAGGTGGCTGTCCGCATCACATTGATGAAAGCTCACACCCAATTGCAAAAGAGTTTTATGACTTTTATCGCACTGAGCGTGGCGAATATACACCAGAGCGCTCATCAGCAGATTTAACTACACACCCAACATTAAGCAGCAATGTGCGTTTTATGAACTTTTATCCATTTAACGATATTGAAACTATTTCACCACGTCCATTACTGTTTGTTGCTGGTGAACAAGCTCACTCATTTGAGTTTAGCCAACAAGCCTATGATTTAGCTGCTGAGCCTAAGCAATTATTGGTTGTGCCAAATGCAGGTCATGTTGATTTATATGATGATGTGGCTTTAATTCCATTCACTAAGATTGCTGAGTTTTTCACAGCAAGTCTTTAAGTAAAGCGTGTCATGGTAACGAATGGGACATAGGGATATGCCCATTCGTTTTTTATACCAATTCGTTTAACTAACTATTATTGCCCATTGGTATTATAAGTAACGGGCTATTTAGCCGTTGCTAAAAACGCCTCAACATCTCGTTTTGGTGATAAACCAAAAAACCGAGAATACTCACGAGAAAATTGTGAGGGGCTTTCGTAGCCAACCTTAAAAGCAGCACCTGACGCATCCATACTCTCGCCAACCATCAACCTTCTTGCTTCCATTAACCTTAAACGCTTTTGATATTGTAACGGACTCATTGAAGTTAGATCTCGAAAATGATGGTGAAAAGTCGATTTACTCATTTTCGCAAGACCCGCTAAGTCCTCTACACTCAAGGGTTGATCATAGTTTTCTTTTAACCATTTAACACTACGTGCAATTCTCAGCCCTTGGCTACCTGTCGATACTATATGGCGAAGCTCCGCCCCATGCTCACTATTAAGTACACGCCAAAAAATTTCGCGCTTTATTAATGGTGCCAGCACAGGCATAGACTCAGGATCATCAACCAGCTCAATTAATCGCGTAAAAGCGTTAAGTAGCGGCTCTGTCATTTTGCCTAAGGTCATCCCCTTGTTCAGTGATTGCTTGTTTAATTTGTCGAGCGGTATTTGCGAAATCAGTTCACCTAACATAGCCAAATCAAGCTTTAACACTAAGCCTAAATAAGGTGCGTCGTCTTTTGCTTCAAGAACTTGCATTTTTGCAGGCAAATCAATAGAGGTAATCAAATATTTGTGTGGGTCATACTTGAAAACATCTTCGCCCAAGGTCATGCTTTTTGCCCCTTGTAGCACCAGTGCAATACTTGGTTCAACCACACACATTGAACAAGAGGTGGCGGCCTGTGTTTGTCGATAAAAAAACAAATCCTCAATCACGCTATCAGCGGTTTCTTGCTGCCCAATAAGCGGCGCAATCTTATCTGCTAAAGCAGCGCTCATTTTAGCAATAGCATCATAATCTGAATGCATAACCAACCCAATTAAATTCAAGATACTTAACTATACGCTCGGTTATACAATATTGACCAGTGGTAAATTTGCCGCCTCGGACTAATAGGCAATAACTTGCGTGCATTGTACTTTTTAAAGGCACAGTTTTTAGCCAAAATGAAGATTCGTTCGGTTACAAACACATGGAGAAAAGTATGAAGTATATTATCGGTACCCTTATCTTAACGATGAGTGCATTTAGTCATGCAGAAAACGCCTCTTCACAACGTTTAGAATTACCGCAAATCACAGTGCAAAAAAATGGCACTCAGTACCCAATGACTGGGCTCGACAAGTATTTCACGGGCAAAGTACGCGTCGAGCCTAGTTTCCAAGCTCATGGCGAAGCGAAAGCCGCTGGTGCCATGGTAACGTTTGAGCCCGGCGCTCGCACAAACTGGCACACCCACCCTGTTGGCCAAACCTTAATTGTTACATCAGGTATGGGCTGGGTTAATCAGTGGCATGGACAACCTCAGGTTATAAAACCAGGTGACGTTGTACATATTCCTGCTAATGTTAAACATTGGCACGGTGCTACAGATAAAACAGCCATGATGCACTTAGCTATTCAAGAATCAAAAGACGGTAAGGTTGTTGATTGGTTAGAGCCAGTAACAGATAAGCAATATTTAAAAAAGCAGTAAAGATGGTAAGTGAAATGCAAATAAAGTTCACCAGTAACGGCAAAACTATGCAAGCGACTCTAGAAAGTAACAATGCCGCTAAGCATTTTTATCAACTTCTACCACTGACTCTAAAAGTAGAAGACTTTGCCAATGCTGAGAAAATTGCCACTTTACCAGAGAAATTAAATCTACAAGGCTTACCTGCTGGCACCGATGCTAACGCAGGAGACATTACTTATTACGCACCTTGGGGTAACCTTGCGCTCTTTTATAAGCAGCAAAGTTATGCAAATGGTCTGATAAAACTTGGTAAAATAACGGGCGATAGTCAGTTTTTTAAAAGTTTAGGCCAAGCGGATGTCACTATAGAGCCCTTGTAGTAGATACTAACTCTCCAGTTAGCAAAGCTGCTTTTTATGCATTCTAAAAGCAGCTTTTATCTTGCCTAATACTCTCATTTTCTTGCCTGTTTGTCCGAGCTCTCTTCATACAGCATCCTACACAACCATAACCAACTGAATTTTATGAATAAAAAGCAAAAGCCAATCAGTCTTGGAATTTTTGCTTCATCTTTACAAATCACGCTAAAAGGTAATATTGTATTAATAATAAAAAGAACACACAATTAAAGGACTTACAATGAACCGCTCTCTTTTTGGCAAGTTTAAACTTCCGCTACTTTTATTAAGCAGCTCATTCCTACTCACTGCATGTCAGCAAAACTCAACCAAAGTAAATAAAAGTAATGTATCAAGCAGTCCTAAAAACGATTGGGAAAACCCGGCTGTTTTTTCTGTCGGGACACTCGCAGATCGTGCGTATTTTGCAAGTTACAATTCAGAGAATGCTGCGGTACTTGCTGATGACAAAGCATCATCACAATACCATACGCTCAATGGAGACTGGCACTTCAATTTTGCTGAGAAACCAAGTTTACGTCCTATGGATTTCTTTAAACCGAGTGTTGACGTTTCTGATTGGCCTACCACACCAGTTCCTTCGAACTGGCAATTACAAGGTTACGACTACCCTATTTATGTTAATCATGGTTATGGCTTTAAAAAAAATAAGCCTTATGCGCCTGACTATAACCCTGTCGGTTCGTACCGACGAGATTTCACGATAGCTGACGATTGGCAAGATAAGCGTATTATCCTTCATTTTGGTGCAGTTCGCTCTGCTTTTTATGTTTGGGTGAACGGTAAAAAACTAGGTTATAGCCAAGACGGTAAACTCCCCGCCGAGTTTGATATAACAGAGGTTGTTTCGCCTGGTAAGAACACACTTGCTGTTGAAGTATTCCGTTGGAGTGACGGCAGTTATTTAGAAGATCAAGATATGTGGCGAATTAGTGGTATTCAACGTGACGTTTTCTTGCAAGTCGTGCCAAAAACTCAATTATGGGATTTCCATGCTGCAACATCGCTAATTAACAATTTTAAAGATGGTTTGCTTAATTTAGACGTCACTGTAGAAAATACGAACGATGATGCTAGCAGCTCAACATTACATAGTGCTATTTTCGATGGTGACACCCTACTTTGGCAAAACACACAAAAACTAAAAAGCGAAGCTGGAGAAAAACACACGATTAGCTTCAATACAACATTGAAAGACATCACAGCTTGGTCGGCTGAAGTCCCTAAGCTGTATGACTTACAGCTTACTTTGACACAAGATGGGCAAGAGCAACAAGTCGTTCGCGAAGCTATTGGTTTTAAAAATGTTGAAATAAAAGATGGCTTATTGTTAGTAAATGGCCAACCAATTGTGATTAAAGGTGTTAACCGTCATGAGCATGAGCCTGAAAATGGCCAAGCAATTGGTCGTGAAAGCATGCGTAAAGATATTGAGTTAATGAAGCTTAATAACATCAACACCGTAAGAGCATCACATTACCCCAATGATCCTTACTGGTACCGTTTATGCGACAAATATGGTCTATATGTCATCGATGAAGCAAATGTTGAATCTCATGGTTATGGCTTTGAAGAAGATAGCCTAGGTAATGATCCACAATTTAAAGAAGCCATTTTAGATCGCGTAAATGGCATGATTGAACGAGATAAAAATCACCCTTCTATTATTTCGTGGTCTTTAGGAAATGAGATAGGCCCAGGCCCGAGTATTCGTGAGGCTTATCTTCTTGCCAAATCAAAAGACAGCAATCGCATTGTACAATACGAAACCCGAGCTAACTGGTATAAAGAAACCATGACTGATGTTGTTGGATGGATGTATGCTGACCGAAATGAAATTACCAGCCAATACTTAGGTAATTACCCTGATAAACCTTTCATTTGGGTTGAATACGCCCACACCATGGGAAATAGCGGTGGCAATCTAAAAGAATTATGGGATTTCGTTTACCAGCATTCGCAAGTTCAAGGTGGTAGCATTTGGGATTGGGTGGATCAAGGTCTCTATAAAACGGATGAGCAAGGCAAACGTATACTCGCTTATGGTGGTGATTTTGAACCTGAAGGTACACGAAATGCTAATAATTATCTGGCAAATGGTCTAATTGGTGCAGACCGAGTACCTCACCCAGTCTTATTTGAAGTTAAAAAGCTTTATCAGAATGTCGCTGTAAAAATGGTTTCAGCAAGCCAATTTAAGATCAGCAATCGAAACTTTTTCCGTGATTTAAGCTATCTAGATACACACTGGCAGCTACTTGAAAATGGCTTAGTTGTTAAGCAAGGTTCATTAAAGCAATTAAGTACACCCGCTCAACAAAGTGAGTTGATTACTCTTAGTGAACTCAAGGACTACACGCGATTAAAAAATGCAGAATATACTCTCAATATTCAATTCAAATTAAAACAAGAAGAAGGCGTTAGAAATAAAGGGCTGGTCGTCGCAAGCGAGCAATTTATTTTACAAAGTAGTTTGTCTCTTGCCCACTTAAAAGCTGATGACAGCCTAAGAGTTGCAGAATCTGACCTTCAGGTCACAGTTAGTACAGCTAAAACTAAGCTGATATTTAATAAAGAGACAGGGCGACTTTCGAGCTATCGTTCAAACGAAGTAGAGCTAATCAAGCAAGGTGTATTTCCAAATTTTTGGCGAGCGATGACCGACAAAGATAATGGCAACCGGTTATGGGAAAAATCTGCTGCAGCTTATAAAAATGCATCGCAACTTGCTGAGGTTACGCATGTAGATGTTGTCTCATCAGCAGGTAAAGCAAAGGTGACATTCACGCTTCATTTTCCAAGTTTAAATAGTGATGCCCAAATAAGTTACACTGTTGGCGAATTTGGCCAAGTCGACATTGATTACCAAGCAACCCTTGATAAAGGGCTACCTGAAATGCCTCGCTTTGGGTTACAGCTACAAATGCCTGACGGCTTTGATTTTGTAAAGTGGTATGGTCGAGGACCATGGGAAAACTATCAGGACCGTAAATATGCAGCAGATTTAGGTATTTACTCAAGCTCAGTAGCCGATTTATACACCCAGTATATTCGTCCACAAGAAAATGGAAATCGCAGCGATACCCGCTGGCTTGAAATTCGTAATTCGCAAGGGGTTGGTTTAAAAGTTCAGGGAGAGCCAAAATTCGACTTTACTGCACACCATAATACGGTTGCCGACTTTGACTATCCTAAAACTGGCACAAACCGTCATGCTACCGATATCACTCCAAGACCATTGACTGAGCTAAATATTGATTTACGCCAACGTGGTGTCGGTGGTGATAACAGTTGGGGAGCTAAGCCTTATGACAATTACCGTTTAGAGCCAAGTGTTCAGCAACACTACCGCTTGCAATTGAGGTTAACGCCACTTAGCCATTAACCTCAAATCTAAATTAGTGACTGACTTTACCCAGTGCTTTTAAAACATCACGGGTAAAGTCATGTTCACTAAAGCCTTTAAGACCCGCAAGGTCATACCCTCGCCTAACAATCACTAACTGCTCGCTTGGAATAATCACCAAATATTGACCACGGTTGCCTCGCGCCGCAATAGTATCGTTTGGTAATTCAGGAAAACGTTCGTTATAAAGCCACCACTGTGCGCCGTATCCCGGTGCCGTTTCTGGGGGTTGAGCAGGAGCTGGTTCACTAATATAACTTAACCAGTCTTTTGGTAATATTTGCTCACCTTGCCAGCGACCATTATTTAGATGTAATAGCCCCAAGCGAGCAAGATCCCTTGAAGTAGTCCACACTTGCGATGACAAAATAAAGTCACTTTGCCAATCTGACTCTAAAAATGTGTGCTGCATGCCGACTTTATCGAGTAAATTGTCATACGGATAACGCAAATAGCTCGCTTCATCGTTAAACGTTTCTCGTAAGGTACGTAACGCTAACATGGTGTCGTTATTAGCGTATTTCCAGCGACTGCCTGGCTTTACTTCTAATGCGGTATGCGTTGCAGTGTCAGACACTAAACCGCCGCCCATATACACACGATCCGTACGATTGCCCGCTTTATTACTGTCTAAGCCCGATGCCATATGAAGCAAGTTTTCAAGGGTAATTTCGCCACGAGGGTCAAGCGGGTGAGACCAGCTTTCAAGCCCCGTAGGCTTTGTAACATCAAGTCGTTTTTGTGCTACCGCCACACCAATGATGCTCGCACCAATACTTTTTGCAACAGACCAAGTACGCTGTGCGGTTTCTGGGGTAAAGCCTGCTTTATATTGCTCTGCTAAAATTGCCTCAGGGCTTGCTATTAAAATTGCTGAAGTGCGTGCGCCTTCACCATAATGACGAGTAAAAGCCTGAGCAATAATCTCATCAAGCGCCTTATTACCCGTTGCTTTATTAACACCATTTAACGTTTGCCAAGGCTTACCATCATCCTTTTGGTAGGCTAAATTTTCTTTAAACGGTGCTTGCACGAGTGTTGCAGCTTTAAGGCTTGCCCCTACGGGTAAATCAACACAGCCTAAACGAGGACGCCACACCGATATGCGCTGTTTATCTTTATCGTAATCAACAATGACTCGCTTGTGCTCAGTATCAATGTTCGCTTGCAGTGTTTTTACGGTGTCTGCGATTAAAGGGTAAATACCGGTAAGTTCATCAATATCGATTTGATCTTTGCTTTTACCAGCGTTAAACGTGGCACTACAGGTAAAATTGGCGACGTACCCAGCGGCATAAGCGTTCAAGGTTGTATCTATTTCTTCGCTACAAACAAAAAAGCTGGAGCACAACAACGTACTTAGTAAGGTTATTTTTTTCATTATTACTCCTTGAGGGGCCAAAGAGTTTAAGTTAGCAAAAGAAAAAAATAATGATATGTTTTTACGGCAGTATTCGCTCTTTAAGCGACAAATCGCCGAATAAAAAAGGAACAACAAAAAACGCCATACTGGGTATGGCGTTTGGCTTACTCAATCTAAAAATTATTTAAAATGTTGAGGCATCAATTACATAACGATAGCGCGCTTTTTTATCCACCACGCTTTGCCATGCATTATTGATTTCAGAGGCTTTGATTAACTGGGTTGCTGGCAGAATATTATTCTTAGCACAGTAATCAACAACGTCTTGCGTTTCTTGCATATCACCAATTAACGAAGCATTAAAGTTTACGCGGCTTGCAGCCAATGCTAATGCATTCATGTTTAATGAAAATTCTTCTGGCATCCCCACTTGGGTGTAGGTGCCAAATGGTTTTACTAATGAAGCATATTTAGCGACATCATATTTCACTGGCAAGGTATTAATTAAATAATCAAGCTGTGACTTATGTTCGTTGTAAGCGTCTTCACCGTCCACAACAACCACTTTAGCGCCAAAGGCTTTAATATCGGCTACTTTGTCTTTAGAGCTAGTGAACGCGTAGACATCAGCACCTTGCGACACAGCTAATTTAACAGCTAAGTGTCCAAGCCCACCAATACCAACAACACCTACTTTATCGCCTTTTTTCAAGTTGAATTTAAGCAGCGGAGAATACGTTGTAATGCCGGCACATAATAAAGGAGCAGCATGCTCTAAGCTCATGTTTTCAGGAATATGCACTGCAAAATGATCGCGAACAACAATGTTATTCGAGTAACCACCTTGTGTGATACCCGTCGGTGACCGCTCATCAGGGTAGCCATAAGTGAATTTTGTTTCTGGGCAATATTGCTCGCCTTGATCTTTACAGCTATTGCAGTCAAGACAGCTATCAACCATACAACCTACACCAGCACGGTCGCCCACTTTAAACTTAGTCACATTCTTACCGACCGCAGTTACGATACCTGCAACTTCATGACCCGGTACTTGAGGGTATTGCTGTGCGCCCCAATGGCCTTTCATCTGATGAATATCTGAGTGGCAAATACTGGCGAATTTAATTTCGATTAAAATATCGTTATCACCAACTGGGCGTCTTTCAAACTCCCATGGTTTTAGTAAGCCTGAATTATCAAAAGCCGCATAGCCTCGAGATTTTATATTGCCATTTGCAAGCTGCTCAGATGATGCTGCAAACGAAGGCGCCGCAAAGCCACCCAATAAAAGGCCTGCGCCTAAAGCTGAACTCGTTTTTATAAAATTACGACGTGATAAGTCTTGCGTTTCATGTTTGTCACACATTCCAATGTACCTTATGCTAAATAATCTTCATCAGAAACAGCTTCGAACCAATCAACAGGTTTACCATCGAGTGCTTCTTGAATTGCTACGTACTTCATTGCACTATCGGCTGTTGCACCATGCCAGTGCCTTTTTCCGCAGTTACACCAAATTAAATCACCTGGATTGATGACTGTTTTCTCAGCACCCTCGCACTGTGTCCAACCTTGACCTTCTGTAACTAATAAAACTTGGCCGAGTGGATGAGAATGCCAATTGGTGCGAGCACCTTTTGAAAACTCCACCACAGCAACACCAACGCGTGCAGGTGCAGGGGCATTAAATAAAGTACTAATTTGCACTTTACCTGTGAAACATTCGGCTGGCCCTGCAATTGGATCTTGAGAACCTGACTTAATCACTTGCATATCGTTTGTTTGCGCTGAATCACTCATGTGTTTCTCCTTGGCTTGCTTAGGTTATGGTCTACTATTTCAGTCTAAAGCATCGCGAAAAACCATAAATGCCTGAAGCTCGCGCATTCTTGCCTATTTGTGTAAAGAATTTTTAAACCCTTTAAACCTTTTTTATCAGCACCTGCGACTAAGCTAATAACACCACACATTTGAAAGGGAAGAACCATGTTAAGTACAGTAAAAACACTCTCACTCATTGCCGCAGGCTTATTATCAGCACAGACATTTGCTTGGGGTGAAATGCCTCTACAAGCAACTAAAAACCTAACGCTAGATGCAGCATCATTAAGCGCTTTAAAAGTAGAAGCAGGCTCAGGTTTTTTACACATTACCGGTAATGACAGTGATCAAGTGACCGTTAAAGCCGAGATTTATCAAGAAAAGCCACATGATGAGTATTGCTTAACGCTTGAAGCTAAAGGTAAGCGTGCTGCGCTTGGTGCAGGCCAATGTGAATATCAAACCAACAAACAAACTCGCATTGATTTAACTGTGTCTATCCCTCGTTCATTTAATGTTGATGTGCAC
>Ga0066376_10005225_pt1 | contig 11080 bp, 13 predicted proteins | sample Knorr_S15_td_Bot_FD_77009 | JGI IMG/M metagenome (GOLD analysis project Ga0066376, IMG submission 77009) | Marine microbial communities from Southern Atlantic Ocean transect - Knorr_S15_td_Bottom_ad_5009_LV_A | ecosystem: Environmental > Aquatic > Marine > Oceanic | place: Southern Atlantic... | reverse complement strand
CATCCCACTGCCAAGGCGGGTACAGGTCATGTGCGAAAACCCAGCCAAGATCTTCGGCCTGTATCCCCGCAAAGGCGCGCTGCCCCCCGGCTCGGATGCCGACATTGTGCTCTTCGACCCCACTCTGAAACACACACTGAGCGCCGAACACCAGCATACCAACGCCGATTTCACCATGTTCGAAGGTAAGGAAATCCTAGGTAAGGCCATCTTCTCCATGCAGCGAGGTGAGGTGATTATCGAGGACGGCGAGCTGAAACGGCCAAGAGGCAGGGCCCAGTTCCTGCCAGGCAAGAGCGACCTGGCCACCTGGGCGCCCAAAGGCCACAGGATTAGCTAGGCCTGATATACTTTGTGTAACCCTAGACTTACGCCTAACGGTCGCCAATTAATAGGAAAGTACCTGAAATAAGGAGCCCAATAAATGGCACATGTTCATGAAAATATCAGGCTAACAGAGCTGGCTAGTTGCGCCGGTTGAGCCTCTAAATTCAGTCCTAAGGACCTGTCGCAGGTGCTGCGGCAGCTACCAGGTATTACAGACCCCAATCTTCTGGTTGGAATCTCCACCGGAGACGATGCCGCCGTTTACAAGATGAGCGACGACATGGCGATAATCTCCACCGTGGACTTCTTCCCACCTATCGTAGACGACCCATTCATATTCGGTGAGGTGGCGGTCGCCAACGCCCTCAGCGATGTCTACGCCATGGGTGGCAAGCCGATCTTCGCTCTCAACGTCGTCGCATTCCCAGTGGATCTGCCCCACGAAATACTTGGTGAGATTTTGAAGGGTGGCGCTTCGAAGGCTACCGAGGCCGGAGTGATTATCGTCGGAGGCCACACGGTAGACGACAAGGAGCCCAAGTACGGCATGGCAGTCACCGGTGTGGTGCGTCCTGGCGAGCAGATCACCAACGCCGGCGCAAAGCCCGGAGACATCCTGGTACTGACCAAGCCCATTGGCACAGGAATTATCACCACCGCCGGTAAGCAAGAACGTGTATCAGAGGCTGTGCTGTCCACGGCCATTAAGCTAATGTCTACGCTGAACAAGGCTGCGGCAGAGGCGATGGTGAAGGTCGGTGTAAATGCCTGCACTGACATTACAGGCTTCGGTCTGCTGGGCCACCTACGCGGCGTCGTGCAGGGCAGCGGAGTCAGCGCAAGGATTCGGCTGGGCGATGTGCCAATCATAGATGGTGTCGCTGAACTTCTTGACGCGGGCATCGCACCGGGCGGGACCCATCGCAACCTGGATTCCCTAGAAGAGGTAGTAACCTGGCATCCTGAAGTTGGCGAGCAGAGCCGTATTCTCATGGCAGACGCGCAGACTTCCGGAGGCCTGCTTATCTCGGTTGAGCCTTCCAAGAAAGATGAACTTCTGCGGGAGCTAGAGGCTGCTGGGGTCGAGACTCGGGCAGTCGTAGGCGAGATTCTGGAGCAGGACGCTCTGGGCGGAATGCGAATTGAAGTAGTACCTTAGGCTACTTAAACTGAACTCTAAGTGCAAAACAAAGGGGGCGTCTGTAGAGACGCCCCCTTTGTTCTATGGGCGATAGGTGCGAGAAACCATCACGAATACTTGTTGGGCATATGTAGCGGCGCTCGCGATTGCATGTGCGTTAGTCCTTTCAGGTTGCATACGTACCACTGCCCCTGTTCCAGTAACCTTGCCAATTTCCACAATGACCAGCACGCCCAATCCCACTACTCAGACTCCCGCTACCGTGCCGCCTGAGATCACGCCCGCTGCCACAGGTACGCCAACGTTGGCCCCGACGCCAACCGGAACCCCGTCACCTACCACGACCGCCACGCCGTCCCAAACTCCTCTGCCTACTCCGTCGCCTTCACCGACGCTGACGGCATCGCCTACGTCAGAACCAGCCCCGACGCCGGAGCCAACATCCACGGCCATTCCACCTACGCTGACGCCAAAGATCGCTCCAACGGCAACATTACTTGCAGTGGATACAAAAATCGACATCCGCATCACAGAGGTCTTCTTTAATGGCGAAGAGCCTCGCTACGAAGGCTACGAATACGTAGAGATAGCCAACTGCGGCGACAGATCTCAGGACATGGAGGGCTGGGTGCTGCTGGATGTCGATGACGGCGGCCCCATCTTCGTATTCCCGACGTTCACTCTTCATCCCGAATTCATTGTCCGGGTTTACACAGACGAAGTACACCCCGCTTATGGAGGGCTTACCTTTGGCAGCGGCGCCGCCATCTGGAACAACACCCGACCGGACCTGGCGGAGCTACGCGACTCCAATGGCGTTGTCGTTAGCAGGCGAGGCTACAAAGCCTGGACTGGATGCGACTGAACCAGCGACTACGAAGCATGCATATCACTGGCGACCAAACATAGCCTCTGATAATCTTTACTTACCGATTTATTACCGCGAAAGAAGTATAGGAATACGTCTATGACGATCAAGGACGACATCGAGGATCTAGTGCGCAATGCCCTGGCGGAAGCACAGAAGAGCGACCTTCTTCCTAGAGTTGAGGTAGGTGATATCGCGATAGATCGACCTCAGCAGGCCGGTCATGGCGATTTCGCCAGCAGCCTTCCTCTGAAATTGGCCAAGCCCATGCGCATGAATCCGATGTTGATCGCGGAGAAGATAGAGTCCTTGATCCCCACTGAGGGCATCCTGGATAGTGTCAGCATTGCGGCACCCGGGTTCATCAACTTCTCGCTGAAGCAGTCCTGGCTTGCCAATCAGGTTGACGTAATTCGCAAGGCCGGTGACAAGTTTGGAAACGTCGACGTAGGCAAAGGCCAACGAGTGCAGATCGAGTTCGTCAGCGCAAATCCTGTTGGGCCGCTGCACGTCGCCCATGCCCGAGGCGGAGTCATAGGCAGCGCCCTGGCAAATATTCTGGAGGCTGGTGGCTACAACGTCGCTCGCGAGTACTACTTCAACGACGCCGGCGCCCAGATCATCCACTTCAAGCGGAGCCTTTTCGCTCGCTACCAGCAGGAGTTTGGTCGCGATGTTAAGGTGCCCGAGGACGGCTACCACGCCGATTACATGGTGGACCTTGCCAAAGAGATCAAGGAGGAAGAGGGCGACAGGCTCCTCAACTTGCCGGAGGAGCAGGCTCAGGACGAGATAGGCCCCATAGGTCTGGACAAGATGATGGCACGCATCCGCGATGACGTAAAACTTCTGCGAATCGACTTCGACACCTGGTTCAACGAGGCCACGCTGTACAAAGAAGGCCAGTTCGATAAGGCCATGCAGCTCTTGCGTGACAAGGACTACATCACCGAAAAGGATGGCGCAGTCTGGTTCGCCTCCACAAAGCTAGGTGATGAAAAAGACAAGGTGATGGTCCGCAGCAACGGCATACCGACGTACTTCGCTTCAGACGTGGCATACCACTACAACAAGTTCTTCGAGCGAAAGTATGACAAGGTCATTAATATCTGGGGCGCAGACCATCAGGGACACGCGGCGTTCCTGAAAGCTCTGATTGGAGCCCTGGGACTGCCGCCTGAGAAGATGACTCTGATCATCAACCAGTTGGTGACCTTGAAACGCGGCGGCGAAGTGGTGCGGATATCCAAACGCACGGGAGACATGATTTCGCTGAGAGACGTAATTGAAGAAGTTGGCGCAGACCCCTGCCGCTTCTTTTTCCTGTCTCGTGACGCCAACAGCCAGATGGACTTCGACATGGATCTGGCCAGAGAGCAGTCGCAAGAGAATCCGGTCTATTACGTCCAGTACGCCCACGCCCGCATATCCGGCATCTTGAGGCTGGCAGAAGAGCGCACAATCGATTTCTCCGACGGCGACCTATCGCTACTGACTCATGAAGCGGAACTGGCACTGATACGTAAAATGCTGGAGTTGCCAGAGTTGATCGAGATGATCACTCACAGCCTGGAGCCCCATCACCTGCCTCACTACTCGACGGAGCTGGCGACGGCGTTCCACAAGTTCTACGACCAGTGCAGAGTGGTCTCTGAAAAGGCCGAGGACCAGGCAATGAACAAGGCCCGCCTGAAGCTGGCAGACGCGGTAAGAATTACCCTGGCCCGCTGCCTGTCCCTGATGATCATGGACGCCCCCGTCCAAATGTGATCTTAGATTGTCGGCAGTTGCTTTTGGGGATTCGTTGGCGGCATGGCGGCCCAAGATAATTTACCTGCCTAAGGCTTTCGCGTTGCCTGATTGCGCCTAGAACTTCCCGAGCAGTCCACGCTAATGTCAGTAACGCATGATGAATACCGCAGGCGAAATAAAATACGCCGACAAATATTTACCGTTCGCCCTGAGTAACGATTTCATCGAGCATCCTCGACAGAGTCGGGACCTGTCGAAGGGCAGCGTCAGATACGAATCGTATTGAGTAAATTATGTGAAAGCTATAATCCTAGAGAGTCTGGAAGCCAGCTTCTGGACTTATCGCCACGCCAGGGTCGTTCTGACTCCAGGTTACCCTCTGCCTTGTACTTCTGTGCCTTCTCGATGTACACGTCGTTATACCACTTCATCTTATCCAGATGCCTCTGGCTGACTTGACGCAAGACCTTGGCTGGCACACCAACGACCAGCGATCTTTCCGGAATCTCCACCTCGTCGACGATCATGGCCCCTGAAGCGATAAAGCAGTATTCGCCAATCGTGACGCCATCGTTAACCGTGACGCCGTTCCCAAGTACAACGCCGTTGGCTACCCATTTGGCGTGGCACAGCACATTGTGGGCTATGGTTACGTTGTCACCTATCTCTATATTGGCATCGCTATGAATTACGGAGTTGTCCTGAATGTTGGTGTTCTTGCCGATTATCACTGTCCCCATATCGCCGCGCACCACTGCACCAGGCCAGACGCTGGAACCCTCGCCTATCTTCACATTGCCCACTACGTAGGCCATCTCACTAATGAAAGCCGTCGGGTGAATTTCGGGCGTGAATCCATCCAAGCTGCGAATTGGCATCGATTTCTCTCCTGTAACACCCGCCTCTAAAAGCCGGGGCCGCTCGTCGCATATTGATTAACACAGGGTAATGTATTGCATGGGCCGGAATTAGTAAATTCCAGAGAGGTGAAAGGCGAGTGCTTACCTGGGGCAGGTCAAGAACTAGAAAACTCTTTTGTCAGGGCTTTTGATGTGTAAGAGCAAAAAACCAGAGGCATATTGGGGATAGCGACGAGGGCAATCTTGGAGTTCAGGCAGCGGACGTGTGGTTCAGGTTACGATTGAAACCAGTTGGGAATGTAGTGGACGTGGAGACCCTTCTATAAGAAAATTTCAGTCTTCCATTATTCGCTGTATGAGGTCCAGGACAAAGACGATGTCAAAGGGCTTGGGTAGCACCTCGTCAACACCGTTTTCATCCATCTCCTCTTTGCCGATGCCAACACCCCAGCCGGTAACCATAATAATGGGGATGTCCTCTCGCATGGCTCTGACCGAGCGAGCCACCTCCCAGCCGGAGATTCCAGGCATGCCAAGATCGGTGAACACTATGTCAAAATGCATCTCACTAAAGCGTTTGAGGCCCTCTTCGCCATTCTCGGCCAGCGTAATAGCGTGACCACCCAACTCCAGCATCTCTGACAAAGTCTCCCGAATAGCATCCTCATCCTCAATCACCAGTATGTTGGCGATCAACTGCTCCTTCTCCGGAGTATCGTCCTTGTCCTCCACGACTGAGGCTTCCAGTTCGTCTGTGACGGGGAGCAATATATTGTGGGAATTCCATAGCTTTCATAATTTTGGAATTATGTTACCCAAATCAATGACGAATTAGAATAGGGATTGTTCGTTTTTCTATACTAATCCAAAAGATAAGAGCGACCCAATTGAACTAGGTCGCTCTTATCTTTGAATACTTATTTTTGAAGGAAGGACCTGACTAGAAAGGTATCAGCGCCGTCCCAAGTGCAATGTCAGACATCAGGGCTATTCCAAATACCAGGCTGGCTCCCCCGGCAACTCCGGCCACCATTCGATTTAGCCGACCAGAGGACCCGCTTATGGAAAAGGGAATCCCTATGAGCAGAGTGATAACGCCCATGGATATGATCGTCCCCAGGCCAAAGAGAAGTATGAACCCAATCCCTGCCCAGAAAGATGTTATTGATGGCAACAGGATAAGCATCACGGCGGCGCTACCGGCCAGGCCGTGCACTATGCCAATCATGTAGGACTTAAACCTGAAGAATGGCTTGCCCGGCCTGAAGAAGCCGTGGTCATCTTCAACATCGTCAGGTTCGTTGGAGCCGTGGGTGCCGTGTATGTGAAGGTGGGGGTCGTCATCATGCTCATGACGATGCACATGCATTTTGCCGCGCTTGATATTCCAGAAAACCTGCGCCCCCAGAAGCACCAACATAATACCAACGCCGAACTCAAAGAAAGGCGCAACCGTCTCATATCGATCCAGCACTACCGACTTGAACATCAGAATTACGACGCCCACGATCAGGAGCGGTGTAGTGTGACCCAGTCCCCATGATGCGCCGACCCATATGCCCCGCCAGGCATTTCGATATTCTGTGGCGATCGTTGAAACAGCGACAACGTGGTCGGCGTCCGTCGCATGCCTCAGTCCCAGCAGAAACCCCAGCACCAGTGCAGCCAGAGCGCCTGATTGTAAGTCCATTCCCTAATCTCCTACGGTTTTTGTCAAATTGCTTTAGCCCTGTGAACCCCTACGAGGATGTCTCTTCAAGGCATTCCTGGCAGGTTCCAAACAGGGCCAGGTGATCGATGTCCGGCACAAACCCGTGCTCCGCCACAACCTGGCCGCCCAGGGCCTCTACGTACTTGTGGTCTAGAAGAACGACTCTGTCGCAGGTGCGGCATATAAGGTGATGATGTTTGACCGGAGTTATCCACTCGAACTGATACTCACCGCCGCCCATGTCCGTCTCGGATATGAGACGCTGCTGCTTCAAGACGTTGAGAGTCCTGTAGATTGTCGAGGCGTCAATAAAGGGGTACGACTCCTTCACTTCATCCAGAATCTCCAACGCTGTCTTGTGGCCCTTTGCATGCCGAATGGCTGACAGAATCATCAGGCGCTGTGGCGTGAGCCGATTGCCTGTATCCTTTAGGGCCTGTGCTGTCTCCTGTTCGCAGCTCATGTTTATCTCCTGCAAGTACTTGCAACTGCAATTTAACAGCATAACCAAGTCGTGTCAACAACCAATATTGGGGATATGCAAGAAAATGGCACAATTGCGAAGAAATGCCTTGGTTGACTGCTATTTCGAGCGACTGTAAACTCGGGACACTTCCACCACCTTCTAACTGAGGCCTTAACGTGAGCGACGCAAAGACCCTTGAAGAGCTATTTCAGGCAGGCCAACTGCTGCATCCGGCTGACGGAGACTGCAGCATTGTCGACTTCGCAAACGATCTGCACCGAATGGCCAGCGAGCACACTGGTGACTCACTAACGGAGCCCTCTTCAAAACTAGGTCTCATCGAAAGCCCAAAGCACTTAATCTTCTTGCTGGTGGACGGGCTGGGAATGAATTTCATCGAGAAGATGGACAGCGACGCCTTTATTCCGAAACACCTTGTCGGCGAGATGAGGTCTGTATTCCCATCGACTACGCCCACAGTGCTGACCTCTCTCGCCACGGGGAAGTGGCCAGCCTACCATGCCGTCATGGGGTGGCACACCATGCTGCCGGAAATACAGGGTGTGTCCACAATCATAAGATTTCAACGATGTCCCGATGAGACACAGCTATCAAAGCTTGGCGTAACACCGGCGCAGGTGTACCCGACGCCATCGCGCATGCCATCGACCAGAGGGCAGCGTCAGGTAATGTACCTGGTGCCGGAAAACATAGCGGGTACGGTCTACTCCCAGTACTGGTCAGGTGGGACAATGAGCCGGGGATACAAGTCCCTGACTCGCGCTGTCAACATGGTCAACAAGTCCATAGGCAAGGCAAGAGTGCCGACTTTCACGTACCTTTATATGCCGCAGGTGGACAGCGCGGCGCACCAGCACGGCACGACCCACGAAGAAACTCTATCTGCATTGGATCAGGTGGACAAGGCTGTTGAGAGGCTGGCGGCATCCTTGCCCTCGGACGCGCGCATTATCATCACAGCGGACCACGGACACCTGAATGACGATCTAGATCACCAGCACTCTCTCGACGCCGATGATGAGCTTCTATCTCTCTGCACAGGCCCTCCTTCTGGCGATATACGTCTGATGTACGCCAATGTGAACGAAGGGAATATACAGGCATTCAAGGATCTGGTGCATACTCGGTACGAAGACAAATTCCTAGTGATATCCACCGATGAGGCAGAAAAAATGAAACTGTTCGGCCCTGCCCTATTTTCTCAAGAGGCCCGGCGCCGAATCGGAAACCTTATGGTGATTTCAACGGGGGCGGCAGTGCTGGACATTGGCCCCGCATTAGGAGAAAAGCCGCATGGCAAAGGACCAGTGCGATCCGACCACTCTGGACTGTCACCGGACGAATTGCGAATTCCCTTGGTGATTATTTAAGTAACTCGGTGTTAAAATCCCATTAAATAAATCTTGAGCATCTAGGGCTTCTAGAAGGAGCGCATTATGGAAAAACGCAGACTGGGAAGAACAGAACACCACAGCACAGTGGTGACCATAGGCACGGCAGGACTTGGCAAGGTTACACAAGAGGTCGCTGATCGCAGCGTGGAGTTGATGCTTCAGCACGGCGTCAACCACGTCGACATCGCACCGACCTACGGGGAGGCCATGGAGCGAATGGCGCCTTGGATAAAAAAGATTCGCGGCGACGTTTTCCTCGGCTCCAAGACTCGGGCCCGCACCAAGTCAGAGGCCTGGGACAACATTCACAGCATTATGGAGAGGCTGGGAGTAGAGTCCTTTGACCTGTTTCAGCTTCACTCAGTGGGCCTGATGGAAGACCTCGATACGGTCACAGGTCCCGGTGGCGCACTGGAGGCCCTTGTAGAGATGAAAGAGCAAGGCCTTACGCGTTTCATCGGCATCACGGGTCACGGCCCTAATGTTCCCAAGGTGCACCTGGAAGCGCTACGTCGATTCGATTTCGACACCATCATGTTTCCAGTGAGCGCGTCCATATTCAAGAACCCGTCTTATAAAGAAAGCGCCTTGGAGCTGCTGGCGACTGCCAACGAACGGGATCTCGGCGTTCAGACCATCAAGATGCTGGCCCGCGGTGGCTGGGGCGACCGGGAACGCGAGACGTCCACCTGGTACGACCCACATCGCGAGCAGCCAGAAATCGACAAGGCCCTCTGGTGGGTGCTTTCCCAGCCAATGCACACCGCACCCAGCGCCGGCGAGGTGACTCTCTGGCCTAAGGTGTTGGACGCCGCGGAACGTTTCAGTCCATTGACGGCGAGCCAGCAGGAAGAGGTAATTGCTGGTCAACAGCCACCGCTTGCCGAGCCCGGTCTGGGAATCTTGGCCGCCGACTAGATGCGCCGGATTGGTCGTATTCTCCGAAACATTCTAGTGCTGGTTTTCTTGGTCGCCGCCATCATTGGTGTCCTGGTGTTGTTGTTAGACGAATCGGAGGACTGCGATACCAGCATATGCTGTACCGATTGCGATGTAATAGCCGTAGCCCGGGTAATTGACGGCGACACGCTGGTTGAGGACAAGAGTTTTCGCAGGGACAAGAGGATTAGGCTGTTCGGTGTCGATACTCCTGAAGTCGGCGAACGCTGCTACGTTGAGGCTACGGACAGGCTCATCGAACTGGCGGGAGAAAGTGTACGCGTGGAGCCGGGGCCGCGAGAGGAAGATGTGTACGGCCGACAGCTGTTCTACCTGTACACCGAATCCGGAGAGAGCATAGACGAGATGCTTGTGAGGGAAGGCCTGGGAGTCGCATGGACCAGAGATGGACAGCATCGGGACATAATTGTCGAGGCGGAGCGCCAGGCCAAGTCCGCTGGCACCGGCTGCCTCTGGTAGTCCAACCGCATTACTAGTGCCAACAAAGAGGAGAATGATCAGATGACTTCCGACCACGAAAGCTTCATGCGCATCGCCTTGGAAGAGGCGCACAAGGGCAAGGCTGAGGGCAATCTAGCTGTTGGCTCTATCATCGTCCGCAACGGCGAGGTGATCGCCACTGGCCGCAATCTGGCCACCACAGACTCTGACCCCACCGCCCACGCGGAGACGGTAGCCATTCGCAACGCAGCATCTTCCACTGGTCAGGCCGAATTTCCTGGATGCATCCTGTACACGACCTTTGAGCCGTGCCCAATGTGCACCGGCGCGATCATGACCTGCAACTTCGATGCCGTAGTGATGGGTGGCCGCCCTACGCCAGAAAACACGCGTTGGGCAGACTACACAATCGAAAAGCTAGTGGACTTGGCTGGCTGGAAAGACCGGCTAGAAGTGATCACCGGCGTCCTTGTTCAGGAGTGCGTAGACGTAAGGTAAGTTTTTTGTATGGCCTCGTACCTCGTAAAACCTTGCAAAGCCCTACGGAGCTACATGGCCCAGTTGACGATCAGTGGCGGCTCTACCAGTGCGCCAGGTGACCAGCACAAGAACCTGTCCAGGCCGCTGGATTAGCTATGCCTGCTTGTGCGCGTAGACCACGAAAACGGGGTCGGTGTAGACGTCTGAGTCCGGACTGGCGTCCACGGCTTTCGGGTCAGACCAGCCGCCGGAACGCTCAAAGTATGAGCCGATGAGTTCCGCCCGCTGCTGGTCTTCGAGGTTCTGCCAAACGGCCACAGCCTTGGTGGGAAACATGCGGTTGGAATATATGACGTGAAATGCTGCGTCCGGCCTTAGCACGCGCCTGACCTCACGAAAGATCTCCAGAGGCCTGGTCATGTATTGGATGGAGACGGTGACTACTGCGGCGTCGAACCGGTCATCTTCGAAAGGCAGGCGGGGTTCAAGGTTAATGTTCTGGACCACCCGCTCGTCCAGCTGGTAGTTCTCATCCAACTCGATGCCATTAAGCCCCAGACCCACCAGGGCCTTCTTCTTGAAATCCTCAGGCAGGTGAGATTTCCAGCTGCTCATCAGATCCAAAATAGTTGCTTTCTCCGGCAGGACCTCCTGAAAAT
>Ga0066376_10005224_pt1 | contig 11081 bp, 8 predicted proteins | sample Knorr_S15_td_Bot_FD_77009 | JGI IMG/M metagenome (GOLD analysis project Ga0066376, IMG submission 77009) | Marine microbial communities from Southern Atlantic Ocean transect - Knorr_S15_td_Bottom_ad_5009_LV_A | ecosystem: Environmental > Aquatic > Marine > Oceanic | place: Southern Atlantic... | reverse complement strand
GGCCATGGCGCGGGCGACCGGCGCGCTCACGGCGCCGTTCTCGCCGAGCATTTGCGCCGGCACACCGACCATCTCGACCTTGCCGTGCAGGGAATAGGTGATATAGCCGCGATCGATTACGTCCGATGAGCCGGGGATGGCGGTAAGCGCGCCGGTGAGCAAACCCCCGGTGCAGGATTCGACGGTCACCATCAACAGCTTGGCTTCGCGGCAGCCGTCGATTACCTGGGCGGCTTTGGTCATGATATTGTCGTCGAACATTTCAGTATTAGAAACTCCAAATTCTAGTCACTGCGTAAATCACCAGGGCGCCGCAGACCCCGGCGAGCAGATCGTCGAGCATGACTCCGAGGCCGCCCTCGACCTTGCGGTCGGCCCAGCCGATGAAAGCCGGTTTGGCGATATCGAACAAGCGGAACAGAACGAAAGCCGCGGCGTAGAGCAGGATATCCGTCGGGATCACGGCAAGCACAATGAGCTGCCCGGCCACCTCGTCGATGACGATATAGCCGGGATCATGATCACTTCCTCGCCGCGCCAGAACGGACGATGCCCACCAGCCGGCCAGGAAAGCCAGGGCGGCGGCCAACAGAACCGCCAGCGGGCCGGCCAGGCCATAGAGCAGCCAGGCCAGGGGCAGGGCGGCCAGAGAGCCCCAGGTGCCCGGCGCCTTGGGCAACAGGCCGACGCCGCAGACCGTGGCGACCATCATCGCCGGATCGTTGAGTTTCATAGCGCCGGTACGCGAAGGGTGGCAACGGCGAGGGCGGCAATGCCTTCGCCGCGACCCAGGAAGCCGAGACGTTCGGTGGTGGTCGCCTTGACGCTGACCCGCCCGCTCGCCACGCCGAACGCCTGCGCCACACAATCCACCATGGCGGCGCGATGAAGGCTGATGCGCGGCTGCTCGCAGGCCAGGGTGACATCGAGATGGCTGATAACACCGCCAGCCGCCGTCACAAGATCGCCTGCATGCCCGGCGAACTGCGCGGAAGCGGCGCCACGCCATTGCGGATCGTCGGGCGGGAAATGATCGCCGATATCACCGGCTCCGAGAGCGCCAAGCACGGCGTCGACCAGGGCATGCAACCCGACATCGGCGTCGGAATGACCGACCAGGCTGCGATCATGCCCGATGCGCACACCGCATAGCATGACATGATCGCCGGGGCCGAAGGCGTGGACATCGAAGCCCATGCCGGTGCGGGTCTCGAGATTGGCATTTATCAAGGCGGCGAGGCGAGTCAGGTCGCCGTCCGTGGTCACCTTCAGGTTGTTTTCATCCCCCGCCACCAGACTGACCGCCAATCCGGCGGCCTCGGCGACGGCGGCGTCGTCGGTCAGGCTGCTGCCTTCGGCGGCGCGGTGGGCATCCAGGATATCGCCATAGCGAAAGCCTTGTGGGGTCTGCGCCCGCCACAGGCCGGCACGCTCGATGGTCTCGGCAATCGTACCGTCACCGCTATCGCGCTTGAGGGTGTCGCTGACCGCCAGGGCCGGTATGGCGCCGGGCGCGCCGTCGAGGGCGGCGAGCACCCGGTCGATGAGATCAGGCCCGACAGCCGGCCGCGCGGCATCGTGGATCAACACCCGTTCGGGCGCCATGGACTCGAGGCTGATCAATCCCAGGCGCGCGGAATCCTGACGCGACTCCCCGCCCGTCGTCGGCTCCAGCAGGTCGAGACCGGCCACCGCATCGTCGTAGAGGGCGCGGTCGTCGGGATGGATCACCACGCGGACCCCATCGACCGCGGGGTGGCCGAGGAAAGCGGCGGCGCTGCGGTGGAGCAGGGACCGTCCCGCCAGGCTGAGATATTGCTTCGGCAGGTCCGCGCCATAGCGATGACCGCGCCCGGCCGCGACAATAACCGCATAGGTTCCCGCCATTGTGCCTCCCATTTAAGCTGCGCGCAGCCTAGAGCAATATCCGAAGGAATTGAACCCGCAGGGTTCAATAGTTTCGGGTAAAATTGCTCTAGCTTTTAAGAAGATAGAGCATCTTTATCCGCCCGTATTGAATCGCTGAAAGCGATTCAATACGGGCGGATGATGCTCTAGTCCGCGCGAAAGCGCTGGTCTATAATTGCGCCATGCTAAGGTCTCTGCTTTTCAACATTGCCGCCCTGGCTTCCCTGGCGCCGGCGGCGCTCATTCATTTACGCTATGGCGAACAAAGCCTGGATGACAGGCGGCCTGACGGCGTCTTCTGGGCGGTGCTCGCGGTGGCCCTGGCCGGATCGGCGTCTTGGGCGGCCACGCTGCTGGGGGCCGATTGGCACACCGGTTTCTCGGTCACCTTGTGGGTCAGCATTGCCGCCAGTCTCGCCCTGTTCATGGGATTGTCCCTGATGACGCGCACGGGATGGCGGCTGACGCCCCTGCTTTTGCCCTATCTGCTGTTGCTCGGTATCGTCGCGACGATCTGGGCCCAAGCCCCTGAGCAACCGCTCGCCACGCAGCCAGGCGCCGATTGGCTCGGTGTCCATATCTTGATCTCTGTACTGACCTACGGGCTGTTGACCATTGCCGCCGTTGCCGGGTTCGCCGTGGTGCTCCAGGAGGGCGCCATAAAGGCCAAGCGGCCGACCCGTCTGACCCGTATTCTGCCGTCGGTCGCCGATGGGGAAAGCCTGCAGATACGCTTGCTGATGGCCGGCGAAATCGTCCTCGGCGTAGATTTGATAACCGGCGTCGCCGCGCAGTACGCGGGCCAGGGGACTTTCCTGTCGCTCGATCATAAAACTCTACTTTCATTGCTGGCATTCTTAATTATAGCCTTGTTATTACTCGCTCATTGGCGTACCGGCATACGCGGACGCAGGGTCGCGCGCTATCTGTTGGTCGCCTATCTGCTGCTCAGCCTGGCCTATCCCGGGGTAAAATTTGTTACCGATGTCTTGATGAGCTGACTTGCATCGAAGGATACGAAGCAATAGATTTGCCCAAAATTTAGGCAACACTGCCACCATGCCTCTCTACTGTGCCTCTCTACAGGACATAATGGATTTTTTTTCATGACGGTCGCCGCGAAGATCGCGAAGAAGCCAGAGCGCAGACCCGATAGCGACGCCGTCTTCGAGGCCGTCGTGGATGCGCTTCTGCTGATTGACGGCGATGATGTGATTCGTAACGTCAATCCGGCGGCGGAGCATTTCTTCAGCGCCGGCGAGGCCCATCTCGTGGGGCTGGCCCTGGGCGATCTGGTGCAGTTCGACAGCCCGCTCCTGGCGCTCGCCGCCAAGAGCCGCGATGGCAACGGCGCGATCACCGAATACAATCTGGAACTGCTGTCTGCGCGGGCTAAACCGCGAACCGTAGATGCCCAGATGACGGCGATGAGCGATTTCCCCGGCTGGGTTCTGCTGTGTCTGCGCGAACGCAGCATCGCCCACAAGCTCGACCGCCAACTTAACCACCTCGGCGCCGGACGTTCGGTCGCGGGGCTCGCCGCCACTCTGGCCCATGAAGTGAAGAATCCCCTGGCCGGCATTCGCGGGGCCGCCCAGCTCCTCGAGCGGGACCTCGACATCGACGGCCGGGAACTGACCCGGCTGATCACCGAGGAATCCGACCGGATCTGCGCCCTGGTCGACCGCCTGGAGGTCTTCTCAAGCGACTATTCCCTCGAACGGGCGCCGGTCAACATTCACCAGGTGCTCGACCAGGTGCGCCGGGCGGCCGAGACCGGGTTTGCCCGGGATGTGAAATTCATCGAAAATTACGACCCTTCGCTGCCCGCTGTGCCGGGCAATCACGATGATCTGGTCAGGATCTTCCTGAACCTGGTCAAAAATGCCGCCGAATCCGCATCCTGCAGCGAAATAACCCTGACAACGGCCTATCGCACCGGGCTGAGACAGTCGGCGCCGGGCGGCAACGGCAACATTCGCCTGCCTCTTATCGTCAGCATCGAAGATAACGGCGAGGGCATTCCGCCGGCGTTGCGCGAGCATCTGTTCGAGCCCTTCATCACCAGCAAGACCGGCGGCACCGGACTCGGTCTCGCTCTGGTCGCCAAGACCGTCGGCGATCATGGCGGCGTCGTCGAATTTAACAGTGAACCCGGCTGCACGGCTTTCCATGTCATGCTGCCGCTGCAGCACGGCGGGGGCACCGCCCCATGACCGAGCAGCGCACCATTCTGGTCGCCGACGACGACAAGGCGATCCGCACAGTGGTCGTCCAGGCGCTCAACCGCCAGGGCCATGACGTGCGGGCCACGGGAAATGCCACCACTCTGTGGAATTGGGTGGAGGCCGGCGACGGCGATCTGGTGATCACCGACGTGGTCATGCCCGACGAGAACGGCCTCGACCTGCTGCCGCGCATAAAACGTCATCGGCCAAAGCTGCCTATCATCGTTATGAGCGCCCATTCAACTCTTCAGACCGCCGTGAAAGCAACCGAGCGCGGTGCTTATGAATACTTGCCAAAACCATTTGATCTCAATATCTTGGTTGGAATTGTTCAGAAAGCACTTTCGATCGATACTGACGCTCCGCCGGAGTCTTTACAGGGTTTGGGAGATCCACAACCCAGCCTGGACGAACAGCTTCCTTTCATCGGCCGCTCGCCGTCCATGCAGGATATTTACCGCATTATCGCGAGGCTTACGGCGACCGACCTGACGGCGCTCATCATCGGCGAATCAGGCACCGGCAAGGAACTCGTCGCCCGCGCCCTGCATATGTACAGCAAACGCGCCGAACGCCCCTTCGTCGCCGTTAACATGGCGGCGATCCCAAGAGACTTGATCGAGAGCGAATTGTTCGGCCATGAGAAAGGCGCCTTTACCGGCGCCAATAGCCGGCGCAGCGGACGCTTCGAGCAGGCGCTCGGCGGAACCCTGTTCCTCGATGAAATCGGTGACATGCCGCTCGATGCCCAGACCCGGCTGCTGCGCGTGCTGCAACAGGGCGAATACACACCCGTGGGCGGCGTCACGCCGCGCCGCGCCGATGCGCGCATCATTGCCGCCACCCACCACGACCTGCGCGAATTGGTCAATCAGGGACAATTTAGGGACGATCTGTTCTATCGGATCAATGTGGTGCCCATACGGCTGCCACCACTGCGCGAACGCAGCGAGGATGTGCCGGCCCTGGTGCGGCATTTCCTGGCCAACCTGGAAGCCGAGAAACTGCCCGCGAAAAACCTCGATGGGGCCGCCATGGAGCGACTGTGCCGCCACGGCTGGCCGGGCAATGTTCGCGAGTTGGAAAATCTGGTGCGTCGCCTTGCCGTGCTCTATTCGGACGACGTTATCGGCGTCGACATCATCGAGCGCGAGCTTGCCGAGCCGGCAACCAATCAGCCCCGAGACGCAATGGCAGAAGGAGCCCGAGCCGAAGGCGAGGGACTTGGCGCCACAGTCGAGAAGCAACTCGAGCAGTATTTCGCCGCCCATGACGGCAGCCTGCCGACGGCGGGCCTCTATGGGCGCGTGCTGCGCGAAATCGAGAGGCCGTTGATTAGCCTGACCCTGGCCGCGACCCGGGGCAACCAGATCAAGGCGGCCTCGGTTCTCGGCCTCAACCGCAACACCCTGCGCAAAAAACTACGCGAACTCGATATCCCGGTGGTGCGGGGAGGCAGTGGGTCATGACAGACAGCACAAACCATCTGATTCAGACGGTCCCGTCCCGCTGGGCGCGGTTCAGCCAATGGGCCGCGCGTACCGGACTTTGGCGGCGCATCGCCCTGTTGATCATTATTGCGGCGCTGGCTTCGGGGGTCGCCACTTACGGGGCGCTCACCGGCAAGGTTTCTTTCGGTCTCGGCGCCCAGACGGTTCCGGTCCTGCTCTATATCGACCTGGTCCTGGTGCTGCTGCTTTGCGTAATCGTCATCATGCGCGTGGTGCAGCTTGCCCTGGAGCGCCGCCGGGGCACGGCGGGGTCGCAGCTTCATATCAAGCTTGCCACCCTGTTCAGCGTGGTCGCGGTGGCGCCGGCGATCATCGTCTCGGTCTTTTCAGTGCTGTTCCTCAATATTGGTCTCGAATCCTGGTTCAGCGAGCGGGTTCGCACCGCCCTGGATGCGTCGGTGTCGGTCGCCGAGGCCTATATTGAGGAGCACCGCAAGAACATCCGCGCCGACGCCCTGGCCCTGGCCAACGACATTAATCGGGTGCCGGCGTCCCTGCGCCAGAACCAGGCCCGCTTTAATTACTTCCTGGAGACCCAGGCGGCACTCCGGGTTCTCACCGAGGTCATGGTGTTTCGCCCGGACGGACGCGTGTATGGGCGTACCGGCCTGACATTTTCCCTGCTTCTCGAACGCATCCCCTATCAGGTATTGCGGGATGTGCGAAAGGGCGGGGTCTACATCCTGAACAGCGAGAATGATGACCGGGTGCGAGCCTTAACCCGCGTCGAGGGCTTCGCCGATGCGTTTCTGTTCGTCGGCCGCCTGGTCGACGCCCGGGCTATCGGCCATATGGAGCGCACCCAGAAAGCGGTCTCGGAGTACAAGCGGCTTGAAGGCCAGCGTTCGGGCATCCAGATTACTTTTGCCCTGATTTTTGGCCTGGTCGCCCTGTTGCTATTGCTCGCCTCGGTGTGGATCGGGTTGAGTTTCGCCACCCGGCTGGGGCGGCCCATCAGCAACCTGATCGCCGCCGCCGAGCGGGTTCGCTCAGGCGATCTGACGGTGCGCGTCGAGGAAGGGCCTTCCGACGACGAGATCAGCAGCCTGTCGCGCGCCTTCAACCGCATGACCGGACAGCTTGACAGCCAACGCCAAGAGCTTGTCGAAACCAATCATCAGCTCGATACCCGGCGGCGCTTCACGGAATCCGTACTTTCCGGTGTGACTGCCGGGGTCATCGGCCTCGATTCCAACTCCCGCATTGAGCTTCCCAACCCGTCTGCTCTGACTCTGCTGTCGGTCAAGGCCACTGACCTTATTGGCCGCGACCTTTCGGAAGCTGTTCCCGAAATGGCAACCCTGATGGCCGAAGCGATGAACCGGCCTTCGCGCCGCGCCGAGGCGCAGGTTACCATCGTCCGCGAGGGCCGCTCCCTCAATCTGCTGGTGCGGATTGCCGCCGAACGGCTGGCCGGTGAACTGGAAGGGTTCGTTGTTACCTTCGATGACATCACCGCCTTGGTCGCCGCCCAACGTACCGCCGCCTGGGCCGATGTGGCGCGGCGCATTGCCCATGAAATCAAGAATCCTCTGACCCCGATCCAGCTCTCCGCCGAGCGGATAAAACGTAAGTTTCTCAAAGATATAACCTCGGAAGCTGATGTCTTTACTTCTTGTATTGAGACCATCGAACGCCAGGTTGGCATTATCGGGCGGTTGATCGATGAATTTTCATCTTTTGCCCGCATGCCGGCGCCGGTTTTCAAGGACGAAGACGCTATCGACCTGCTCCGCCAGGCGCTTACCCTTCAGGAAGTCGCCCATCCCGAAATCGCCTTCCCCCTGGATGCCCCGGATAGCCCGCTAGAGCTTCGTTGTGACGGCCAGCAGGTAATTCAGGTGCTGACCAATGTGCTGCAGAATGCCACCGAATCAATCGGCGCCCGTGAAAACACAACAAGCGAGGGCCGTATTGCCGTCAAGGTCGTTTCCCATGGCGAGACCATCGAAATTCTTATCGAGGACAACGGGCGCGGGCTGCCCACCGAGTTGCGCGATCGCCTCGTCGAGCCCTACATCACAACCCGGTCCAAGGGCACCGGGCTCGGTCTGGCTATCGTCAAGAAGATCATGGAAGATCACGGCGGCACGTTGACCATCGAGGACGCCGAGGACTGCGGTGCGCGGGTCGGTCTGATCTTTCCCGTCGCCGGACCGATGGTTGAACACAGCCCGGCGCGAGATATCGACCCTCCCAAGGTAGCTTCCCATGGCGCATGACATCCTGATCGTCGACGACGAAGAAGATATTAATCTTCAGATCTGTGGGATTCTCCACGACGACGGCTACGACACCCGTAAGGCCTATGACAGCGACAGCGCCCTGGCGGCGATCGAGACACGGGTGCCGGCGTTGCTGGTGCTCGATATCTGGTTGCAAGGATCAAAGCTCGACGGTTTGGAGCTACTCGATGTGGTCAAGCGTGACCATCCGGATCTCCCGGTCGTCGTCATCAGCGGCCACGGCACCATCGAGATGGCGGTGCGCGCGATCATGAAGGGGGCTTATGATTTCATTGAAAAGCCGTTCAAGTCGGACCGCCTGTTGCTCGACATCGAGCGCGCCATAGAAGCGGCGCAGCTCAAACGCGAAAACGCCGAACTGCGCATACGCGTCGGCGACGGCACCGACTTGATCGGCGATTCCACCATCATGGCGCAATTGAGGGCCACCATCGATAAGGTAGCGCCGACCGGCAGCCGTATCCTGTTGACCGGACCGCCGGGCTCCGGCAAGGAAGTTGTAGCCCGGCTTATCCACGCCCGCAGCCCTCGCGCGGCAGGGCCTTTCGTCGTGGTCAACGCAGCGATCATGTCGCCCGAGCGTATGGAGGCAGAGCTGTTCGGCGTCGATGGCGGCAGCAACGGCCATGACGGCACGGTCGAGATTGGCACCTTAGAGCGGGCCCATGGCGGCACGCTGCTGCTCGACGAGGTCGCCGATATGCCGCTCGAAACCCAAGGTAAAATTCTCCGTTTTCTCCAGGATCAGACCTTTCGGCGCGTCGGCGGCAACGCCAATGTGGAGGTCGATGTGCGGATCATCACCGCGACCAACCGCGACTTGCGCGCCGAGATTTCCGCGGGGCGCTTCCGCGAGGATCTTTTCTACCGGCTCAATGTGGTGCCCATAGAGGTGCCGGCGCTCAACCAGCGGCGCGAGGATACGGGCGATTTGGCGCGCTATTTCATGGATCGTTCGGCCAAGGCCGCGGGCCTTCCGGTGCGCCGTATCGGCGCCGACGCCTTAGCCGCCATGCAGGCCTGCGATTGGCCCGGCAATGTGCGCCAGCTGCGCAATCTTGTCGAATGGCTGCTCATCATGTCGCCAGGCTCCCCCGACAGCCCGATCCGCGCCGATATGCTGCCGCCTGACCTCGCCGCCGCCGCGCCGCCGGCAGCCAACGCTGATCACTCCGGCGAGATCATGGCAATGTCCCTGCGCGAAGCGCGCGAAACCTTTGAGCGCCAATATCTCTCCTCTCAACTGGTTCGCTTCGGCGGCAACATTACGCGAACCGCTGAATTCATCGGCATGGAGCGTTCGGCGCTGCATCGCAAGCTCAAAGGTCTCGGCATTACCGAAGAGGGACGCAGCGCACCCGCCACCCGCTCGTTCGGAGACAACCTGACATGAAAGTCATCGTTTGCGGCGCCGGCCAGGTCGGTTTCAATATTGCCCGCCATCTCGCCAGCGAAGGCAATGATGTGACCGTTATCGATCAACGGCCCGAACTCATACGCAAGATCAGCGACACCCTCGATGTGAAGGGGCTGGTCGGATTTGCATCACACCCCGACATGCTGGAGAGTGCCGGCGCCGTCGATTCAGACATGGTCATCGCCGTTACCTTCGCCGACGAGGTGAACATGGTGGCCTGTCAAATCTGCCATAGCCTGTTCAAGGTGCCGACCAAGATTGCCCGAGTGCGCCATCAAAGCTATCTCGAACCCATGTGGCGCGACCTGTTCAGCCGGGACCATATGCCGATCGACGTGATCATCTCGCCGGAGATCGAGGTCGCTCGCGCCGTGGTTCGCCGCCTGCAAGTGCCGGGCGCTATTGACGTGATCCCCTTTGCCGGAGGGCGTGTGAGCCTTGTCGGCGTCCACTGCAGCGCCGATTGTCCAGTGGTTCATACGCCTCTGCGCCAGCTTACCGAGCTATTTCCTGACCTGGGAATGCTGGTGGTCGGCATCCTGCGCGGCGACCGCATCATCGTGCCCAATGGCGATGATCACATGGTTCCGGGCGACGATGTTTATTTCACCGTGGACACCGACCACATGGACCGCGCGCTCGCAGCCTTCGGTCATGAGGAGGAAGAGGCCCGCCGCATCATTATCGTCGGCGGCGGCAACATCGGCATGTTCCTGGCGCGCGAAATCGAGGAGGGCTTCCCCGACGTCAACCTCAAGATCATCGAGATCGACGGTGAGCAGGCCAAGGCCGCTGCCGACCAACTGCAACGGGGCGTGGTGCTCCACGGCAATGCCCTGGACCGCGACATTCTCGATGAGGCCAATGTCTCCGCTACCGAGACCATCGTCGCGGTCTCGAACGACGATGAGGTCAATGTCCTGTCGTCTCTGCTGGCCAAGCGTTACGGCGCCAAACGGGCGGTCACCCTGATCAACAACAGCTCCTACGGACCGCTGGTCAGCACCCTGGGAATCGACGTGGTGGTCAGCCCGCGCGACGTTACCGTCTCGACGATCCTGCAGCATGTCAGGCGTGGACGTATTCGCGCGGTTCACAGCATCCGCGAGGGGCTCGCCGAAGTCATCGAGGCCGAAGCGCTGGAGACATCGCCCCTGATGGGTGCGCCGCTGCGCGAGGTCAAGCTGCCGGCGGGGATCATCGTCGGCGCTATCCTGCGTGACGATGAAGTCATCATTCCCGACGGCGACACCGTGATACGGACCAAAGACCGGGTGATCATCCTGGCCTCTGCCGGTCAGGTGAAGAAGGTCGAAAAACTGTTCTCCGTGCGCTTGGAGTTCTTTTAGAAGACGAAACATATGGCTTTCGCACCGGTCATCGCGCTGCTTGGGCGGCTTATCTCGCTATTCGCCGGGGCCATGCTGGCGCCGGCGTTGTGCGCCCTGGTCTATAGCGAATTTCAAGCTGCCGGCATCTTCGCCGGATCGGCGGCGGTAACCCTGTTCTTCGGCGGCGGGATGATCTTTGCGACGCAAGGCACCGAGAAGCGCCTGCGCGGCGGCGGTGATTTCCTGCTGATTGTCATCGTCTGGCCGATCATTGCTGTATTCGCCGCAGCACCGCTGCTTTTGGTGGGCGCCGTCGAGACTCCGACGGATGCCTTCTTCGAAGCCTTCTCGGGCCTGACCACCACAGGGGCTACGGTGATGAGCGGGCTCGATGACCAGTTGCGCAGTGTCTTGTTCTGGCGCGCCTGGCTGCAATGGCT
>Ga0066376_10005223_pt1 | contig 11081 bp, 9 predicted proteins | sample Knorr_S15_td_Bot_FD_77009 | JGI IMG/M metagenome (GOLD analysis project Ga0066376, IMG submission 77009) | Marine microbial communities from Southern Atlantic Ocean transect - Knorr_S15_td_Bottom_ad_5009_LV_A | ecosystem: Environmental > Aquatic > Marine > Oceanic | place: Southern Atlantic... | reverse complement strand
CGATTACGAAACCCTTGTCGACCTCGACCTGAGCTGGCGAATGGTTGAACAGACGCTCGCATCAGCCGATCGTGGTGAGATCGAACTTGACCACGCACGTGAGGACGCACTGAGGGACAACTGGCGTGAGCTAACGACCGAGCTGGTCGCTATTCTTGGGCGTCATCAGGATGAGGTCTCGGAATCACCGAGCCAGGAAGCCCTGGACAATTTGTTCGAGTTCAAAAAAGCAGCCTGATAGATACGTTGATAAGAAAAGGGCGGCCAGATGGCCGCCCTTTTCTTTTGCGTTCATATTGGCAACATCAGGGAGCTAAATACGCCGTCGATCCCCGGACGCCTTTTTATCGGCGTTACGCAGTTCCGGGTCGGTAACGACGGCGATAGATTTCAACAGATCGGCCATCGCGATAATCGACCCGCCAAGGAACAAAGGCAGTCGCGCCTCAGGGCGTTGGATTATCAAGCCATCGCCCAGTTGGATCGCCGCCAGGACAACTCCGGCGACGGTGAGCGCCACGTAAGGCAACAGGTTCCGGACCATCGGAGTCCCCCGGCTATCTACCGTTCCATCGTTCTACAAATTCCAGGCCTTTGCGTTTTAACAAACTGGCCTATCAGACAACGCTATTTAATAACTAGGTTAACGAGTTTTCCCGGGACGTAGATGCGGCGAACGATCTCGGCGGCGTCCGTGTACGCCTTTACACGATCAGACGCGAACGCCGCCTCAAACGCCTGGTCCTCAGTGACGTCGGCCGCAAGTTGCAGTCTTTCCCGGACCTTGCCGTTAATCTGCACGACAACCGTAATCACTTCGTCCGCGGCGAGCTCTTCATCCCATACGGGAAGAGACTCGTTGTGGATGCTGAACGAGTGACCGGTCCGCTCCCAGAGTTCCTCCGCAATGTGCGGTGCCAGCGGAGCCGTCAGCAACAACATGCGTTCTACGGTGTCTGACCATGCGGCAGTGGATATCGCCCCGCTGTCCCACCCATTATTCATCTCGCTCACGAGTTCCATGAGCGCGGCGATTGTGGTGTTGAACTTGAATCGCTCAAGATCCTGGATCGCACGACGTGTGGTTTTGTGCGACGCCCTGAGCAGTTCGCGATCGGCTTCCGTATCTCCGAGTCCGGCAGAGCTAAGTCCTGAAGTGTCCCGGTTTGCCAGATCCCATACCCGGTTCAACCACCGAGTGATGCCTGCCAGCCCATCATCGCTCCAGTCTCCCCCCTGGTCCCAGGGGCCAAGGAACATCAGGTAGCAGCGAATTGTATCTGCGCCGTAACGATCAACCAGAGGGTCTGGCGCAAGTGGGTTGGAGCGCTTGGATATCTTCCTATGGTCCTTGATCAAGAGACCCTGGTTGAACAGCCTTGAGTAAGGCTCATTAAAGTCGATCATCTTGAGATCGCGTAGCACCTTCGTGAAGAACCGTGCGTACAGCAGGTGCATCACCGCGTGTTCCGCCCCGCCCATGTACTGATGTACCGGCAACCATGACTTCACGGCATCGGGCTCAAACGCCACTTCGGACGATTTCGGACTGGCAAATCGGAGGTGATACCAGGATGAATCAACGAACGTGTCCATCGTATCCGTTTCTCGCTTTGCCGGCTCACCGCATTTGGGGCAGGTCGTGTTGATAAATTCTGCGTCATCCGCCAGCGGGGAGCGTCCTGTCGGCTTGAAATCCGCCTCGGCAGGCAGGCGTACCGGAAGTTCACTGATCGGCACGGCCACAATCCCGCAGCTCTCGCAGTGGATGATCGGGATTGGAGTGCCCCAGTACCGCTGTCTGGACCACTGCCAGTCACGCATCCGGTACGTAACACGGCGATGACCGATATCATCGGCCTCGATCTTGTCTGCGATCTTCTCCATACCCTCCTTGTTTGAGAGGCCGTCGAACTCCGCAGAGTTGACCTGCGTCCCGGGCGCCAGGTACGCCTGCTCCAAGTCTGACCCATCCCAGTAATCCGGGGCGATCACGACCCTTATCGGCAAGTCATACTTCTTGGCAAATACGAAGTCACGGTCATCATGGGCCGGCACTCCCATGACTGCGCCGCTTCCGTAGGTTGCGAGGACGTAGTCGCCGATCAAGATCGGAACGCGTTCTCCGTTCAGCGGGTTAGTCGCGTATGCGCCGGTGAGCACGCCGGTTTTCTCGCGCTCCGTTGATATGCGATCAATCTCAGAGGTCCTTGCCGCCCGGGCGATGTAGTCGGAAACCGACTCTCGCTGTTCATCCTGCGTAAGTTCCTCGACCAGAGGATGCTCGGGAGCGAGCACGACGAATGTCACGCCGTACACGGTGTCTATGCGCGTTGTGTAGGTGGTCAGACTGGTCTCTGACAGTCCGTACTCTGAGATATCGAACTTGAAATCGACGCCTTCTGATCGGCCGATCCAGTTGGTTTGCATCACCTTGATCTTGTTCGGCCAGTCGATGTCATCCATCTGAAGGAGTTCATCCGCGTACGCGGTGATGCGGAAGAACCACTGGTCCATCTCCCGGCGCGTGATGACCGTGCCGCAACGCTCGCAGGCGCCATCCAGCACCTGTTCGTTGGCGACCGTGGTCTGGCAGCTCGGGCACCAGTTGGCGAATCCACGAGACTGGTAGGCCAGTCCGGCCTCGTACAGCTTCAAAAACAGGTACTGATTCCAGCGGTAGTACTCCGGCGTGTGTGTCGCCAGCTCCCGATCCCAGTCGTAGCTGGTGCCCATCGCCCGAAACTGTCGCCGCATGTTGACGATGTTTTTTTCTGTATAGATGCGCGGGTGGATGTTTGAGGCGATCGCCGCGTTTTCGGCCGGCAGTCCAAAAGAGTCGAACCCCATCGGGTGCATGACGTTATAGCCCTGCATGCGCTTGAAGCGGGCGTGCGCATCGGCGCCGGAGTACTGAAACCAGTGGCCGATGTGCACATCCCCGGACGGATACGGGAACATGACGAGCGCGTACCAGTTGTCCTTGCCGGGAACATCATCCGGCGCCCGGTAAACGCCTTCACGCTCCCATCGCTCCTGCCATTTCGTTTCGATAGCGGAGGGCTCGTAACGGTCCCTGTCGGTGGCCGCTGTCGAATCGCGTCTCTGGCGATTGCGAGTGGTGGTCAAGTGATTAATCCTGAGTGTCTTGGGGTATGTCTGGATAGATCTGAGACGCCGCCGGTTCATCTGGTTGAAGACCGGAAGGATGCCATGACTCAGACCTGCTTATCCCTGGTTATCGGGGAGACGGTCATTCTAGCAAGTAGACCAAGCTGCACGTCTCTTGTAGTGGAAAGTGCCGGGGCCCGGGCGCAAAAAACCCCCGGGTCCCTCTTGCAAGGGACCCGGGGCGCAAAGATCGCGGCCTCCAGGGACCAGCCCTGACCGTTCGCCGCAGGCGCCGGTTGGCCGCTAACCAGCCGCCGGTGGGAGTGGCGCCCGCAACGCCCGGCAATGCCGAGCATCGGGGAACCTGCACCGCCGAGCCAGGTTCAAATATCAGGCGGCGGCGTCACCGTCCGGGTAGCCAGAAACGGTCAGGGGAACGCGCCGGTTGTTTCGGTGCGGGAGAACAGGGTCTCCTCGCCGGAGTGAGATGTTGCGCGACCATCGAGCCATCGGCCAGTCAACGTGAATGATTGGCGTCTCGTTGGGCTGTTGTGCATTGGATTTATGCTGAAACATCGGTTTGCCTCTGAATCCCCTCTAGGAACCGGTAGCCATCCGGTATGTATGAACATTAGAGCGCGCCACGTTTGAGATCAGTGGTGACAATTACGCTTCTGACCGCGTATCGTCCGGCCCCGATGTATAAGGGCTAGCTGCCATGTAGTGGCACTTTTTATCCAGAAGAAACCCGGCGTGCTGGTCAATGGGAGCGAACCTGCAACTTCAGGAGCGCACCGATTTAGCCCATATCGCGTCTAAGCAACCGGGAAATCAGGCGTCTTGCGTGGTATACCGGTGGTTGGGGATGACCGATGGCGCCCAAATTGCACAATTCAATCAGGAGAGCCACATGGCTGACGTCTCAGTAAAAATAAACGACAACGGTCCTTACGTAATTTCTGGCGATATAACAATCGTGGACGTTGAGGGTAAGAAGTTGTCGTGGACCGGAAGCGCTGTGGCTCTCTGCCGCTGTGGTCAGTCAAGCAATAAGCCGTTCTGTGACGGCACACATAACAAAGTAGGCTTTTCGAGCGAAGTTCGGGGCGAGTAGAACTTGGCCGGGCTCATTATCTGAATTAAGCAGATCATCAAACGGGCGGTCCATTTACGCGTCCGGCCTGTCCGGGAATGTTCAGGGCCTGACCGGTCGCCGATCTTGAATTGTTCCGGGGTTGAAAACGTTGATCGGCGATCCGTTCAGCCATGCCTGCACGTTTTCAAGCGAAGCAGCCATGAAGTGGCGCAGCGTATCACCGGTTGCGTAACCTAGGTGCGGCGCCAGGAGGACGTTGTCCAGCCCGAGCAACGGGTGATCGCCCGGTAACGGCTCGATGTCGTAGACATCCAGCGCGGCCCCTGCGATCACGTTGTTCCTGAGCGCGTCGAGGAGCGCCGCCTCTTCAACTATCGGGCCCCTGGACGTGTTGATCAGGTAGGACGTGGGCTTCATGAGCCCGAATTCGCGTGCGGTCACCCAGCCCTGGCTTAGGTCAGTGAGCGGGACGTGGATCGACAGAACATCGGACCGGGAGAACAGCTCGTCCCATGAGACGTAGGTCGCGTTGTTCGCTGCGGCGCGCTCGGCGTCCAGCGTCGGTCCCCAGGCGATCACGTCCATATCGAAGGCGTTGCCGTAGCCCGCGACCAGGGTGCCAAGCCGGCCCATGCCGAGGATGCCAAGCGTCTTGCCCCCGATGCCCTCTGCGATCTTCGTCTGCCACTGCCCTTCTCGCATCTGCTTGTCTTCGATCGCTATGTTCCGCGTCACGGACAGGATCAAGGCCCATGTGAGCTCTGACGTGCTGTTGCCCCGTGACGGCAGGCTTGTGGTGATGCAGACCATGATTCCCAGCCTGTTGGCGGCGTCCATATCGATGTTTGCCTGCCGTGCGCCGGTCCCGGCTATCAACTTCAAGTTTGGCAGCCGTTCCAGCACCTCCACCGGGAATCGCGTGCGCTCCCGCGTTGTGACCAGTACTTCGAACGGAGCGAGCCGTTCCACGAGAGCGTCTTGATCCAGGATCGTATCGTCGAAGATATCGATCGATTCAACATCCAACGACGCCCAATCGGCGGCCCCCTCGGCTAGGTGAAGATAATCGTCGAGTATCGCAATTCTGGCCATTTGCATCTGGTCTCCGGATTGTTGGATTGGCTGGTGGGCCGGCACACTCGGAAGCCGCTCACGCTGATTGCTATGCCTGTATGGCTTCTTCACCGGCCCACTGGTAGGCGTCGGCAGAGTCCTGCGCCTCCCATCCGATCGTTTTTCCGTGATCGGTGGTGCGCCAGCGCCATTTGTTGTTTGAGATGGCGTTGAAGATATCGAACATGTTGTCGTCCGGCGCCTCGATACAGGCCCGCACCATGTTCATGCAGTCCCGATGCGAGAGGTAGCCCGGGTATATGGACCAGACATCCGGCTTGTCAGACTCAAGCACGCCACCTAGGCGGATCACCATGGTCGAGATGTTGTGCAAATCTGCGTAAAGTCGGCCCAGGTTTTCGCCGAAGAGCTTGCCGATGGCGTAGGGACTGTCCGGTCGTACCGGATCATCAAGCGTGACCATGTCCCACCGTGTCGGTTTCTCGGCCTCCGGCGCCAGAGCCAGCTTCCCGTACGGCAACGAATCGTCGTACTGCATGCCCAGCTGCGTACAGCCACTGCTGGCTTGCAAGATGCGTCTTACGCCCGCTTCGCGTGCCGCCTCGTACACGTTCAGGGTTCCCTGGATGGTCACGGCCATTGTGCCGTCCCAGTCAAACACATCGGTGTTCCACGCCCCGAGGTGAATCACGGTGTCTATGCCCTCAAATGCGGGTTTGATGGCATCTTTGTCTTCGATCGATGCCTTTATATGTGGAATGCCCTCAACGGGGCGGCGAGAGAGCCCGCTAAATTCATACTCATCGCCGAGGTGCTTGATGCATAAGCTTCCGATCAATCCGCTCGCGCCGGTTATCAGAACTTTGCGTTTTCCGTCAGCCATGTTCGCCCCCCGATTCGGTTACCTGTAGTTCGGCGGAGATTAGGCGCGTAGGCATCGGCGCGCAAGTTGCGGACCAGGCCCCAAGCTCGTCCCACTTGAGTCCGAGGCCAAATGTCAGTGTCCTGAGGCTCTCGAAGGACCGAGTCGCGCTCCACCCCGTTCGCATAACGACCACCTACTCGTCGATACAGGCCAAATACCGTATGCCTTACACGGTTACGGAAGGGACGGCGCACTCAGCGCACAGCTTCTCCCGCCAGCACGCCGGTCACCTTCTCGTTCTCGACAGCCAGTTTGCCGTTCACAAAGACGTACGGAATGCCGGACGGGTGGACCGCCGGGTCTTCGAACGAGGACTGGTCGTTCACCGTGTCCGCGTTGAAGAGGACCAGGTCCGCGAAGTTGCCCTCAGCGATCACGCCGCGTTTATCGATCTTGAAGCGCTGTGCCGGGTTCTGGGTGACGCGCTGGATGACCTGTTCAAGCGGCCGGTTCAGGCGGCGACGCAGCCTTCCGATGAATCGCGCGAAGCAGCCGTAAGCCCTCGGATGGACGATTCCGACAAGCGGCGGAGCTATCGGGATGGAGTCGCTGCCGATCATGTAGTCCGGCCTGTCGAGCAGGTTCATGACGTCTTCTTCGTGCTGACGCCATATACGCACGCTGGTCGGTGGGATGCCACGGAAACCGATGCCCATCTCCTCTTCCACCATCAGATTCATCACGAGTTCTTCTATAGAAACGCCTTTCGCTTCCGCCGCGTCCTCAAATGTCATGCCCACCAGATCAGCGTTAGGGCCTTCAGCGATGGCGGTGAACATGTTCCCGCCCATCGGAGTTATCGGCGTCTCCTGGAAAAACTTGATCAGGTCCTTGCGGGTCTCCAGGTCTCGCAACCGCTCCATCATGGCGTCTGATCCACCCTCATGGACCCAGCCCGGGATGAAGGTGTGGGGGAAACTTGAGCCGACCGGGTAGACGTAGCACTCAAGCGACACGTCCACGCCCTCTGCCTTGGCTTCGTCCACCGGGTCCATGATCGATGCGATGTCGCCGATCTGATCGCCAGAGGTCCTGTAGTGCTCAAGATGGACGGGCACGCCGGACCTGCGCCCGATCTCGAGTGCTTCAAGGAGACCCCCACCCGCGAAGCCTCGTTCAGGGTTGTGATTCCGCAGGTGCGTGCTGTACGGCAACCCGAACTCGGCTGCCACCTCGCACAACTCCACCAGCTCGTCGGTGTCGCTGTACGCGTTCGGGTAGTAGGACATGCCGGTGGAAAAACCGCGAGCGCCCTGCTCCAGTCCTTCCCGAAGCATTCCCTTCGCCCGGTCCATGTCGGCCCCTCTTAAGGGAACGTCGTTCATCCCGACGGCAGAGATGCGTACCGGTCCGTGGCCGATGAAGGTGGCGACATTACAGGAGGTCTTGAGGTGGTAGTTGCTGAGGAACGCGTCTATCGACGACATGTCGAGGTCTTCTGGCGGAAATCCGAGGATGCCGGACAGGTACTTCCGGTACATCAGGTAGTCGTCGTGAGAAAGCGGGGCGTACGAGAGACCGTCCGGGCAGAGTATCTCTGTCGTGACGCCCTGCCGAATGCCGCTGGCATGCTGGCCGTCGAGCAGGAGCGCGCCGTCGGAGTGGGCGTGAACGTCTATGAACCCGGGCGTGACGGTCAGCCCGGAGGCGTCGATCACGCGGTCGGCCGTGGATTCCGACAGATCACCTGTTGCAGCGATCTCTTTACCCGATATACCGAGGTCCGTTAGCACGCCGGGCGTGCCGGTTCCGTTGATCACGGTGCCACCGGAGATGATGGTGTCGAAGTTCATTGGTGTTCCTTGTTCCTCGGTAAGTTGCCGGTGGAATGACCCATCAGCGGTTATTGGACCTTGTCAGGGTGATGGTCGCGCTTGGCCCCAGGTATGGATTGAAATCCACACCTGATTCCCTCACCCTGCACCCTCTCCCAAGTGGAGAGGGGATTCTTCCCAGGCTGGTCCGCCCGGAGACTACTCCCGTGTTTAGCCCTGCGCTAGATGCTGGGGTCACCTGACCACGATAACCGCGGCACGCCGCCACGCCGGCACGCCGTCCAGAAACGCGATTGTCACAATCTCGAAACACTTCCGTTACAGGGATGACGCGTACCTGTAACAAACGACTCCGACTATGGCCTCCGTCGATTCTTAAACAGCTCTTACCTATGGAGGGGAAGAGATGGAGTTCAACCCCGTAGCACTGGACATCATGTGGATGCTCCTCGCTGCGTTCCTGGTGTTCTTGATGCAGCCCGGATTCGCCATGCTGGAAGCTTGCATGACGCGGGCAAAGAACGCCGGCAACATTGTGATGAAGAACCTGATGGACTTCTCCGTCGGCACGATAGCGTTCGCCGTCGTCGGATTTGGTTTCATGTTCGGGACCAATGGCTCCGGATGGCTTGGGACGGACGGGTTCTTCCTTTCCACGATCGGGCCCGACTCAGAAGAAGGACTCGTCAACACCGCTTTCTGGATGTTCCAGGTGGTGTTTGCCGCCACCGCTGCGACCATCGTGTCCGGAGCAGTCGCTGAGCGCACCAAGTTTGGCGCTTACATCATCTTTTCCATAATCATTACCGGCTTTATCTACCCGATCTTCGGAAGCTGGGTATGGGGCGGCGGCTGGTTGAATGATGTCGGAGACGGATTTGTCGACTTCGCAGGCTCCACCGTCGTCCACAGCGTCGGCGGATGGGCGGCGCTTGCTGGCGCCATCGTCGTCGGTCCCCGACTTGGAAAATTCACGGCAGCAGGTAAGCCGATCGCCATCCCCGGCCACAGCATCACGCTTGCGGCCCTTGGCGTCTTCCTGCTCTGGTTCGGCTGGTTCGGCTTCAACGCCGGCAGCACGCTTTCCGGTAACGACCTGACGATCGCAACGATCGCCGTCACGACCAACCTTGCGGCGGCGGCCGGAGTGATCGGCGCTATGAGCATCTCCTATGTCCTGTTCAAGCGCTTCGACGTGTCGATGGCCATAAACGGCGCCATCGCCGGTCTTGTCGCAATCACGGCCGGCACTGCTAACGTCGGCCCGATGATGGCGATCATCATCGGCCTCATCGGCGGCATCATCGTAGTGTTCTCGGTGCTGGCCCTGGAACGAATATTCAAAATTGACGACCCGGTCGGGGCGATCTCCGCTCACGGCGTTGTCGGCGCATGGGGCACGCTCGCCGTCGGCCTTTTCGCCTCGGCAGAGTACGGCGGCATCGACGGGCTGTTCTTCGGTGGCGGCATCGACCAGCTCTGGGTGCAGGCGGCCGGCGTCCTGGCGGCCTTCGCATGGACCTTCCCTACGGCGTTTATAGCCTTCAAGCTCATCGACAAAATCATCGGCATGCGGGCATCTGACGAGGATCAGCTCAGAGGGCTGGACCTCTCAGAGCACGGCGCCGAGGGCTACCCGGAATTCATGGGCGGCTCAAGGGTGACCGGGACTATCACCGGCGGAGTGCCGATTGAGGTCTCAGGCGACTAGAAAAGAAATTGAATGCGGACCCTGACCGTACTGCCGGGAAAGCCGGCGCCGGCAGGGTCCGCGAGGCATGAAACACACGGGTTCGAGATAGCGTCCGGGGGGCGATCAACGTGAAAGAAAACGTAAAGACCAATCAGACCCGAGATGGCCTGAGGGACGTGTTAGGTATTCAGTTTTATCCAGAGGCCCGCGTCGCCTACGTGGCCAACGGGCCGCTCAAGCTGACCCGGCGTGAAGCTGACCCGCTAACGGCGTTCATGGACGACCCGGACCGGGTGTTGACCAGGCGGGAACTACACGCCCGTGTATGGGGCCGATTGGACACAACATTCCGAGTGGTAGACGCTTACGTATCACGGCTGCGCACCAAGTTGCGAAATGCCGGACATCCGGGCATCGGCTCGGTTCGAATGCGCGGCTACCTTATGCTTTCGCCCACGAGAGTGAGCTGAGGAGTTTGAAATGAAGCTAATAATGGCAATCATCCAACCGGCGCGACTCGCTCCGGTTCGTCAGGCTCTGGCCGATGTAGATGTCACGGCGATGACCGTCTCGGAGGTCCGTGGTTTCGGACAACAGGGCGGTATCACCACCACCTATCGCGGGGCCGAATACCACGTCGACTACATCGACAAGTTGAAGCTGGACATCGTTGTGTCTGACCCGTTCTTCGAGCCAGCGATAGAAGCGATCAAATCAGCCGCGTACACTGGAACTATCGGCGACGGAAAGATCTTCGTCATGAACGTCGAGAAGGCCATCAGGATTCGCACCGGTGACGAGGACGAGGTAGCTCTGAACAACAGTTAGGCGTCGTTGAAGCCTTACCCAAACGTCCGCCGACACCCCACATCTCGTCGGCGGGCGTTTCGCGTTCCCGGATAACTCCCTATCGGACTTGCAGGTGATAGATCAGTTCTCCGGTATCTCCCCCTGGATCACCAGAAGCCGATGGCGGTACGAGCTGGAAATGATTTTTCTCAAGGACATTTCGAGAAGACGAATTCTCGCGTTCGACGCCAGCCGTTACGCCCGAGATAGACTCCTGAGTCCTGCTCCACCTCACTAAGCCCTCAACCATCTCCGTCGCATATCCCTTCCCCCACGCCCTCTCCGCAAGCAGGTAGCCGAGGCGGATCTCGAGAGGTTCAGCCCCGTCTTTATCAGACTCGAAAAGAATCATCAGCCCTATCGGCTTCCGGTCGGTTATTGAGATCGCGAGCAGCGTCGTGCCTTCCTGATCTCGCTCCTCAATCCAGGCTCCTGCCCGTTCCCGGGTGTACTGACCCTGCCAGGCCTCGGGGAGAGATCGCGTGACGGGAGGTGAGAGCAATTCGATAAGCACAACGGCCAGATCCTCTTGTTCCCAATCGCCGGGCATAAGCGAGT
>Ga0066376_10005220_pt1 | contig 11084 bp, 10 predicted proteins | sample Knorr_S15_td_Bot_FD_77009 | JGI IMG/M metagenome (GOLD analysis project Ga0066376, IMG submission 77009) | Marine microbial communities from Southern Atlantic Ocean transect - Knorr_S15_td_Bottom_ad_5009_LV_A | ecosystem: Environmental > Aquatic > Marine > Oceanic | place: Southern Atlantic... | reverse complement strand
TTTCGAATTTCAGCGGATTGACCAGATTGTTCCAGTGCACCCGATAGATGGGATCCACATGAAAGCCTAGATAGAGAGTTCCTTCTCCCGAGTCAAAGAAGTTCCTGTCTACCTCAGCCCGTAGTTTGGCGTAAAAGGGCAGTTCACTGCTCTGGGGCTTGATCCTTACCGCCCGCATGATACCGGGAACCTCGACCCGGGGCACTACTCCTGAGGCAGCCACCTTGGGCGGGGGCTCCACCTTCAGATTCAGGTCGGAGACCTGAGTAGGATTTTCCACCGGTCCCACCAACCGCTCCAGATCCTGGCGCAACAACTCGGGCTGGCTCCAGGCTCGCCGGCTCGCCACCTTTCCCTCGGGATCGATGACAAACTCGGAGTTGGGAGAGTTGCCCAATGCATGTTTCAAATCGTTGCTCATGGAGTCGGAGATCCAAGGGATATCACTGCCCAGTGTTCTGCGGGCTTCCTGGATGTGCATCAGACGTTCTTCCAGAGTAAAGGATTGGATGTAGCCATCCAGTTCAGGATGTTGCAGATGTTTATAGATGTAGTAAAACTGAACGCCTAGAGGAGAGTAGTCACGGTAGATGGTCTCCAAACTGGAGACATGGTGCAAAAAGGGCGGTCATGTGAGACACCCGAAGACCAAAACCGAATAGCTTCCTTTCAGTCTGCTGAGCTTGAATTCCTTACCCTCGGCATCATATCCGGAAGCATCCGGCAAGGCTTCACCCACCTTGGGGGCTGTTCGCTCAAAGTTGGCCCTAGGACCCCTTTGACGCTGTGTACTCGCGTCCCTGGCCGACTGCCTGGTGATGGCTTCCTTAACCGCCTCGACGATCTCATCCCGGGTGACCACCCCATCGCCATCGTGATCGAACCGCTCAATAAACCCTTGATCCCGCTCCGGCACTTCATTCTGGGTAACCTTCCCATCTCGATCGGCGTCCAGGCGCTCAAACATCTCCTCCGGACCAAAGGCAGGTCCAGGCGCCTGTTGGGAAGCCACGGGCGAAATCACCAACAACAGGCAGATCACCCAAGCTCCCGTAAACAGCCCATGGCGGATTCTCATTTGCTTTTTATTATGCCCCACAAGATATTCTGATTCATAAAGGAAAATGTATTATGGCGAAATTAGCAAGAGAAATGGTCGAGAAGGCTGGCCATGGCAGGGGTCATGGCCAGCTTCTTATTTTTGCTCTGTGCCGCCCTTACAGGGCTCTTCACGAGCAATTCCAGATTCCAGGGGCTTACACCCCTGGCTATTTCATGGCGCCCCTTCGGGGCTCCGGAGGTCCTGTTCACTCTTCCCTGCTCGCAGTGGCCGGGAGCAACTCAATTCTGGGAATGAACACATTGACCAGAACGGCTGAGACGATGTGCATCGCGGCGACCGTGGCAAAGACGGGTAGATAAGAATAGTGATCGATGGTCCAGCCCACCATCGCATTGAAAGCCATCCCCCCAAAACTGCCCACCGCTCCGTACAACCCCCACACAGTTGCCACATCCCGGGCCGGAAACAAATCAGCGGGCAAGGTGAAGAGGCTCGAGGCCTTGAATTGAATGGCGAACATCGCTCCCCCGATCAAGGCTATGGCCAGCACTGGAGACTCGGCCATTACCGCCGGCAAGGCCAGGGGCACCATCAGAGCACCCACCCAGATGACCCACTTACGCGCTGCGTTGACACTCATGCCGCGCCGAATCAACTCCTGTCCCGACCAACCACCGGCCAGACTTCCCACATCGGCAGCCAGAAACGGAATCCAGGCAAAAAGTCCAATCTCGATAATATTGAAACCCCTCTCCGAGGCCAGATAGAGGGGCACCCAGAATACAAAAAAATAAAAGGCGCCGTCAGAAACAAACCGACTCAGCATGAGTCCCCACACTTCCCGGTAGCGGAGAAAATCTCTCAGGCGCGGCCGAACACTTCCTTCCGTTGAGTCTTCACGGCCACTCAGAATCAGTTCCAGTTCGCGGTGGGACAAACTCGGATGGGCTTCGGGGGAATGGTACATCCGCTGCCACCACCACACCCAAACAAAACCCAGTAGTCCCGGTATGATGAATGCAGCCCTCCAGCCCAGGGTATAAATGATGACACCCAGCAAGGGGGGCGACAAGACCGCCCCCAGGCCCGGACCCACCGTGAGTATACCGACTGCCATGGAACGCTCGGCCCGGGGAAACCATTCGGCAATGGCTTTGAGGGCGGTTGGAAAATTGGCGGATTCCCCAAATCCGAGTAGGCCCCGCAGGCAAAAAAAGCTCACAAAGCCGCGGCCCAGGGCATGGAGCATTCCCGCTACGCTCCACACCACGACGGCCAGGTTGAATCCTCTTTTGGTGCCCAGGCGGTCAATGATCGGACCGCTCAACAATTGCCCCAATGCATACGTGAAGAGGAATGCTGAGGTGATCCATCCGTACTGGGTGTTGCTGAGGGAAAATTCATCCATCAGCGAGGGCGCTGCGATCGACAATGCCTGGCGGTCCAGATAATTGATAGTGGTGATCACACAGAGCATCAGGGCGATGCGCCAGCGCATATCCAGGCGAGACAGCATTATCAAGCTCCCGTTCTGATCATGATTCTATGAGCTGAAATGGGGGAGCACGTGTTTGCCTAAAAGCGTAACGCTGCGCTCGATCAGCTCCATGGGCATATTGCCCATGCTGACGCGAAGGTTGAAGTGGGTCACTCCTGCCTTCTCGTATTTGCGAATGCTTTCCAGGCAGGTCTCCGGAGAACCCACGAAAACGATTTCATCCCCCACGGCTTCAAAGAGGTCGGTTTGAGGATCGAGGGCGTTCCCCCGACTATCCTGAATCAGCCCCATCCGCCCGTAAAAGTTGAGCACGTCACTGACATAAGGCTTTCCTTCCTGTCTGGCCTGTTCATCGGTTTCTGCCACAAAGGTCGTACGGTTGATTGCCACAGTAGCGCTTGCAGGATCCCGGCCCTCAGCTAGAAACAGTTCCCGGTAACGATGAGCCTGTTTTTTGATGACCTCCAAATGAAATTGAGTGGCCCCGTACCAGGCATCTCCCAGTTTGGCGGCACGCTCTACGGAGCGGCGAATCCTGCCCCCCACCCAGATGGGAGGACCTCCCGGTTGGACGGGTCCCGGATAGACCTTGCCTTTCACGTTGAAGTGCTTTCCCTGGAACTCCTCTTCACCCGCCCAGAGTTTCTTGAGGAGAATCATGGCCTCGTCCATACGGGAAGCGGCTTCGTCCGGAGGAATGCCGTACCTCTTCATCACGGTCGGGTTTCCGACTCCCACACCCAGAATGAAACGCCCTGCCGAGATCTGATCCAGCATGGCCGCATCGTAGGCCAATCTGAGTGGATTCCAAACGGGTAAAAGTGTAACTCCGGTCCCCAGTCGCAAGCGGGTACCCCTGGCTATGGCGGACAGGACCAAAAGGGGTGAGGGAACGTGACCCGACTCCGCAGAACGGGGACGGTTCTCTCCCGCCCACACCGAATCAAACCCGTACTGCTCGGCCAGTATGGCCAAGCCGACATAGTCGTCGAGAAGGCGGTCCAGAGGCTTCGAGGTACTCCAAAAATCAAGCGCTAAACCAAATTTGACACTCATACCTTGGGCTCTTGTCCGTAGGGCCGTTTCAAATATTTTCCTCGAGGCTCACCGAGAACCTTGCCCTCCTGGCAGATGAGTTCTCCCCTTAAAAAAGTGCTTTTCACTCGTCCCTTGAGTTCGATGCCCTCAAAGGGGGTGTAGCCCTGGGCCGAGGAGGATTCGGCGGCTCGAACCACAAAGGATTCCTCAGGATCCAGAAGAACCAGATCGGCGTCATAGCCGACGGCGATGTCTCCTTTGGTGAGCAGACCAAAACGCCGGGCCGGATTCCAGCACAGCAATTGAGCCATCTGTTGGTGAGACATTCCCCGTTTGCTGCCCTCACTGAAAACACCCGAAAGAAGGTACTCCGTCCCACCGAAACCCGCCTTGGCCAGGAAGATATCCTCTGGATTTGCGCCATTCACTTTCTGCTCGGCCGAGCAGCAGGCATGATCGCTAACGATCCAATCCACTTTCCCATCCAATACCTTCTCCCAGAGATACTCCACGTCTTCTCGGGGACGGATGGGAGGATTGACCTTGGCGTAAGCAGCAGCCGGCGCATCGATGTCCAGAAGCAGATGCCCTACCGTGACTTCCCTCCGGAAATTGATGTGTGGGAACACCTCCTGCATCATCAGAGCCGCTTCGAAGGCTTTACGGGATGAGAGGTGAAGCAGGTTGATGTTGGCGCATTCCGTTTCATGGGCCAGATAGGAGGCAATGAAAATAGCCAGGCCTTCGGAGTGCTGGGGACGGGCTGCGTTGTAAGCGGCCAGGCCGGTCAACGTCCCGGCCTCTTCCACCAGCTTGGTGTAGGCACTCATGATTTCGGCCGTTTCGCAGTGCAAACTCAGGCTTAGATAGTCCTGGATCTCCGGCTGCTGACGGGTCACTTCCTGCAGGGCCCGCATAATGAATTCGAAATGGGCCAGATCATATTTTTCGTCTTCCCCGATCATCAAAAAGCTGTTCTGATCCGAGGAACGCCCATGCAGCCCGTGGCCTCCATAAAACATGAAGATCTTAAAAGAGGTGACGCCAAATTCAGTGACCAGCTGTCCCAGCTCCTGGATATGCTCAGCCATGATGGGAGCCAGGTGATAGGCATAGTCCACATGAAATCGACCCTCGGAGCGCTGGAGAACTTCAGGGTAAAACTCGCGGTAGGGACCGCCCTTATTCAGGTAATACTTCCCTGTTCTCATGTAGTTGATGCTGGAAGTAACTCCTCCCATTGCAGCCGCGCTGCTCTCAGAAAGCGCATCCTCTTCCAACTCATTGTAAATTCCCACGTGCATATGACTATCCACCACTCCCGGGAACCCCAAAAGCTGTCCGCCATCGATCACTTCTGAAGCCTCCTGGGAGGGAATCTCGGGAGCGATTTGAACAAAGGTCCCCTCACGGATGGCCAAATCCAGCAGCTCAACCTTCTCGGTGTTGGGACGAACCACTCGAACGCTTTTGATCAGGGTGTCATAGGATGGGGAATCACTCATTTCTCAAAATACTGGGTCGAAATTTATTTGTTTGCCTCCCACATTCCTGAGATCACGGCTTTGTCACGGTTACGACACCTGCCTCAGAAAGCTCCTTGATCCGCTGGGGAGTGTAGCCCAGCTCGCCGAGAATGTCGCCTGTGTGCTCTCCAATCTGGGGAGGATTCAGACGCAGGTTAAAATCATGACCCGTCATCTCAATAGGAGTACGGGGCAGCTTGCTCACGACCCCATCGGGGAAAACCGTCTCCAGCAGACCAGCCCCCTGGTTGAGCTGGGGATCCTCAAACAAATCCTCAGGGTGGGCAATGGGGGCAAAAGGAATTTCCGCTTCTTCACACAATCGGATGACTTCCGCTTTGGAGAGCTGGGAGGTCATGGCTTCGATCTCGGGGATGAGCCACTCCCGTTGTGCGAGCCGGCCACGGTTGCTCTCCAATCTTTCATCCTCCAACCAGTTTTCTCGTCTGAAGGCCTTGCAGAAGCGATGCCAGTGTTTGTCACTGGTGATACCGATAAAGACGGGCTCCCCCGTTTGGGTATTGAAAATCTGATAAACCGACCAGGTATCCTTGCGGGCAGACATCGGGGGAAGGGGTTCGTCGGACAAAGCAGCGCAGGCCATATGTTGCCCCATGAAAAATGCCGTGGTTTCAAAGAGCCCGCTTTTGATCAATTGTCCCTTCCCGGTCTGCTCTCGCTCACGCAATGCCAGCAGGATCCCGATAACACCAAACAGCGCTCCACCGATATCCACGATGGAAGATCCGGCCCGAAGCGGTTGGCCGGGAGGCCCGGTCATATAGGCCAAGCCCCCCATCATCTGGACGATTTCGTCCAAGGCCGGACGCTTTTCGTAGGGACCCCGGAGAAAACCTTTCAGCGCGCAATAGATGAGAGTGGGATCGATCTTGCTCAGTTCCTGGAAACCGTAGCCCAGACGATCCATGGTGCCGGGTCCAAAGTTCTCGATGAGAACATCGACCTGCGGTATCAGCTTCAAGAGGATCTCCCGACCCTCTTCACTCTTGATATTGAGAGCCAGACTCTTCTTGTTGCGGCTGAAAAAGGGGAAAAAGCCAAGTCCAAATCCGCGAAGCCGCCGGGTGGGATCCCCCTGAGGAGATTCGACGTGGATGATGTCGGCTCCCAGATCGGCCAACACCATTCCACAGGCAGGACCCAGGATGGCATGAGTAAACTCGAGGACTTTAATGCCCTGCAAAGGTAAGGCTTTGCTCTGTGAGGTGCTCAAAGTTGATAATCTCCATGTTTTTTCAGATAAGGAACCAAGCCCCCCTCATTCAAAATGTCCAGCATGACGGCGGGAATCTTTGCCGTCGGGTAGGTTCGCTGAGCAGTTCGATCGGTGAGCACACCGGCTTGCAGGTCAATCTCCAACTCGCTTCCTTTTTCAATTTCGTGGGGGCCAATCTCCACAACAGACAAGCCAATGTTGATGGCGTTGCGGTAGAAGATGCGGGCGAAGGAGGAAGCGACAACCGCGGCTATCCCCGCCGCTTTCAATGCCAGGGGAGCCTGTTCGCGAGAAGAACCGCAGCCAAAGTTTTCTCCAGCCACCACAAAATCGCCTGAAGTCATGCGGAGGCGAAAGTCAGGGTCCAGATACTCGAAAACGTGAACAGCCAGATCCTCGACATCCAGTGTTTTGGTGTAGGCACCGGGGATAATCTGGTCCGTATCCACATGATCTCCGTAAAGGTGCACCTTTCCCTTCATAATCAACTGCCTGTGGTCTCCATGACTTGACCGGGATCGGTGATGACCCCGCACAGGGCGGTGGCAGCCACCACCGCCGGTGAGGCCAGATAGATTTGGGCATTGGGGTTACCCATGCGCCCTCGGAAGTTTCGATTGGCTGAGGAGATGACCACTTCCCCATCGCCCGGAACACCCAGATGGGTGCCCACGCAAGGACCGCAACCGGGGGTGATAAAGGTGGCGCCCGCCTGGCTGAGGATCTCAACCACACCTTCCTGAAGGGCCTGATTGAAAACCTCTCGGGAGGCAGGTGCAATGATCATACGCACATGGGGAGCGATCGACCGGCCTTTCAGTACCACCGCAGCCGCCTGGAGATCCTCGAATCTCCCATTGGTGCAGGTGCCGATAAAGGCCATAGTCACGCGGGTTCCCTGGACGTCCTCCAGCGGAACCACATGATCCGGGGAATGGGGAGCACTGATTTGCGGAGACAGGTTGGACAGGTCAAAGCGCAGCACCTGAGCGTAGTGGGCCTGCTTATCGGCCCACACCGGTTCGAACCGGTAAGGCAACTCGAGACCCCGGGGATCCACAATTCCCGCCTTCGCACCCATTTCCACAGACATGCTGGCCAGGGTCATTCGGCCCGCCAGGGTCAAGCCTTCAATGGCTTCACCGGTATATTCGATGGCTTGGTAGCTGGCTCCATTCAGTCCCAATTGACCCACCAGAAAGAGAATCACATCTTTGGCTACCGTCCCGGCCGGGAGGCGTCCCGCGAGCTCGATCCTGATGGTTGGAGGAACCTTGAGCCAGGTCTTTCCGGTACGCATCAAGGCCGCCAGATCGGTGGACCCCACGCCCGTAGCAAAAGCCCCCAAGGCGCCATAGGCACAACTGTGTGAATCGGCTCCGATGACGACTTCACCGGGCTGGGCATGTCTGTTCTCCACCATCACCTGGTGACAGATGCCGGCACCGACGTCATAAAGACGACAACCCTTCTCCTGGGCAAACTCCCGCATCATCCTATGCAGATTACCGATGCGCTGGTTGGGGGCGGGGGCGGCATGATCAATGACCAGGATCACTTTATCCGGTCGCCACAAATCCCCGCCTCCCATTTCCTCAAAAGCTCTAATGGCATAGGGAGCGGTGGCGTCACTGGCCATGATGGAATCGACAGGGACAATGACCAACTCGTCGGGCCGAACCGGATGGCCGACATGCTGAGAAAGAATTTTCTCAACGGCAGTCTGACTCACGATAACATCGCCTCTCCATCAACCAGACGGTACATCTTTCCCGGGAGTTGCCTTTCCAGGAATTCCTCCAGTCGAAGGGAGCACTGTGCGACCTTGGAGATGTCAATACCGGTGTCAACACCCATGGAGTGTAAAAGATAAAGGGTATCTTCTGTTGCAATGTTACCGGCTGCCCCAGGGATAAAGGGGCACCCCCCCAGCCCGGCCAGGGCAGTGTCAAAATAGTTGACCCCACACTCCAGCGCCGCTACCAGGTTTGCCAGCCCTGCTCCCCGCGTATCGTGCAAATGAAGGATCAGGGGCGTGTCCCCCAGCAGAGGGAGCAGTTTGGACAGAAGTTGCTTCACTTGAAGAGGGTTGGCCATCCCGGTGGTATCGGCCAGGGAAAACACATCGATCCCCATGGAAAAGATCTCCTCAGCCATTTTCAGCACCCGCTCAGTGGGGATGGGTCCTTCATAGGCGCAGCCGAAGACACACTGAAGACCCACCCGCAGCTCCATTTTCTCCTGACCTGCCAGGTCGACCATTTCTCTGAGATTCTTCATGGCCTCGGGGAGAGAGACGTTGGTGTTCTTGCGACTGTGAGTGTCACTCACAGAGATGGATAGATCCAGGTGCTTGATGCCAGCGGCATGAGCCCGCTCCACGCCCTTTTTGTTGAGAGCCAACGCACTGTAGGTGACTCCGGGTTTCCGGCTGATGCTCCGGCACACCTCCTCCGCATCGGCCATCTGAGGCACCCATTTGGGGTGTACAAAAGATGTGACCTGTATTTGCCGAACTCCTGCCTCAGCCAGTGCGTCAATGGTCTCGACCTTGAGGTGGGTGGGTATCGGTTTACTCTCGACCTGGAATCCATCTCGAGTGGCGACCTCGATAACCGTCACGGTCTCAGGAAGATTCATAGCTCACCAAGTTCGGCACCTGAGGTACCCCAAGATGGCCCGTGGGCTGAAGCCCACGGCTCTGACTGCTCTCGTTGGCTCCGTCAGAGCCACAGGCTTTAGCCTGTGGGCCGGTGCGGGGACTGCGCGACTCCCCTTGCCTATAGATAGGTCCAACCGCGTACGGTCTGGCCGGGGATCCTCAATGGAAGCCGTTGATCCGCTCCCGTGTCCTTGTTGAGGGAAGCCACAGCCTTCTCGGCGGTAGTCACAACTTCTTCTTCATCCCAGATCTGGCACTCTCGATTCCGCATCAAGATCTTACCGGCCACGATCACCGTATCTACCATGTCACTCTCGCCAGACCAGACCAGGTTAGAAACGATACGCCGAGCATCGGAATCAGGGCGCAGGTAGGGGCGATCGGTGTCAATCAAGATGCAATCACCGTCCTTGCCCACCTCCAGTGACCCGGTGCGATCCTCCATAAAGAGCGCCCAGGCTCCACCCCGGGTAGCCATCTCCATGACCCGTTCGGAATACACGGGCAGGCCCTGGGGTCGCCTCAGTCCAAGTCGCTGATCCCGCATGCGCTGAGCATAGACGACGTAGCGCATCACTCGCCACAATCCAGAGGGAGTCACCATTGAGTCGGTACCCAAGCCGGGTAGGATCCCCACATCCAGATACTTGTCCACCGGAAGTCCCGTCCCGTCCGAGATTCTCAGTGTCGGGACCATGCAAACTTTCATCCCACGATCCTTCCACAGCTGGTATTCCTGGTCCTGGAGCAGATGCCCCTTGTCCCCTAACACGGTTTCATCGAGTACCCCCAGGTCATCCAGATACTCAATCACCCCGCCCTTCCAGCCGATCTCCTCCATGACCATATGGCCGGTATTGCCCGCCAACTCCATTTCGAACCCGGCACCCATGGCCTCAGCTCCCCGCTTGATTTTGACGATGTCCTCTCCCGACGCAATGTAGGCGACCGCTACCGGACTGGGCACCACGTTAATGCGTGAAGAGTTCCAGCGGTCGCGTAATCGCTTCACTTCCTGGAGTCCGACTTCGGGGTCCTCTCGCGCCTCCTCGGGGACAACGTCGGGGTGATTGACGATGCCGCGTGCCACGAAAGCTCGCATCCCCGACTCATCGATAGCACGTAACACCCCGTCGATAGATTCCTTGTTGCGATTGGTGAAGTGCTGGTCATGAGTGGCGATGGTGCCCCCCTTGAGCAGCGCCAGCAGGTGCAGACGCACCACATCGTAGGTACGGCTCTCATCCCAATGGACACTGTCCATGACCATGCCTCGTACCAGGGATCTCATACGTGCCTTCATGTCCTGCCGGCCGGGGGGACTGGACGAAGAGGGTGGATCATCACCCCGGCCTCGGCTGGCAACCTGAATCAGGTGATTGTGTGAATTGATCAAGCCGGGCATGACCACAAACCCTGAACCGCTTATGGTCTCGCGGCCCTGGAAGGGGCAATCCCGGTCCTGGCCCACGCCTACGATTTTACCATCGTTGATGGCCAGATAGCCGTTGGTGTAGACATGCCGGTCATCGTTCATGGTGATCACGTGAGCCCCTCGAATCAGGAGATCAATTGTGCCGCTGGCACCCCCGACATTCCTGTCCTGAGCAGAAGCGGCAGGAGCAGCCAGCAGTTTCGAGAACTGACCTGCTGCGGTGGCTGAGAACCCGAGGGTACTCAGGCGCCGGAGAAAGGTACGTCGGCCGATGTTCCCCTTCAGGTAATCCTGGACCGCACCTTGAACTTGAATGGAATCACTTGCGTTGGTCTTCATGGTTTTCCCTCCTTAGGAGTGAGATGGCCCTGAACTTACATCCCGGACCGAGGACAGTCAAGAGAACAGAAAGCGTTTTGCTTGATTTTGATTAAGGCTTGTAAGGGCGCACAGCCGTGCGCCCACACCCCTGCTTCATCAACGGGTTATAGGGCGCACGGCCCAGACTGTCTCAAAACGTTTCTACTCCAGGGGGCAAAGGCTGGACGAGCGTCGCGAGGGTAGGCTTTTTGCCTCGATCCGCTAGAGTTTCAGGTCCAGGCCAGAGATTCCCCTGCAGTCAGGG
>Ga0066376_10005218_pt1 | contig 11089 bp, 11 predicted proteins | sample Knorr_S15_td_Bot_FD_77009 | JGI IMG/M metagenome (GOLD analysis project Ga0066376, IMG submission 77009) | Marine microbial communities from Southern Atlantic Ocean transect - Knorr_S15_td_Bottom_ad_5009_LV_A | ecosystem: Environmental > Aquatic > Marine > Oceanic | place: Southern Atlantic... | reverse complement strand
CCGCCAGTAATCTGGCGACGAGACTGCTCTGCCTGGCTTGAAGTGCGGGTCCGTAGCTCAGTGGTTAGAGCAGTCGGCTCATAACCGATCGGTCGCAGGTTCAATTCCTGCCGGACCCACCATCTTCCTCACACGGTCGGCGCGCCGATGGAATACGCGCGCGACCCGATGACGCCGTTACGTTCGATCTCTCCTCCGATATACGGACCTTTGGCATCCTCCATTTTGAACCGCGCCGACCCGTAGTTCCTCCCGGGTAGAGATCGTTCGACCGATCACATATCCTCACGCCAATAAATACTGAAGATCTCGTCCCTGGCAACTTAAGGAGGAACTCATCTTTGACATACGCCGCACGGTTCATTGTTGAGACGCACGCCCACATCTCCACCCTCTACAACCCGGTCCCGACCAAGAATCGGAACTGGCCGGGCGAATCCGAAGTGTTCGACAACTCGGAGATGTGCATGTACGACATGGGCCGTTACGGGATCGACATCTGCTTCATAAAATCGCCCAGTCAGCTCGGCCCCAGCAACGACTTCCACGCACAAATGGTGGCCAACAACCCGGATAAGTTCCGGGCTTTCTGCTTGGATCAGACACAGAAACTCAAGGTCGCACGCGGTGAGGCTGAGTGGGACCTGGGCGCCAGCGCCGCCGAAGTGGAGGAAGCTCTGGAGACGGGCAACTTCATCGGAATAGGCGAGTTCGTGCCGCGAGACTGGCACCCCCGCAAGGTATACACGCTTGAAGAGCGACTAATCGAGTGGCGTGTATTCATGGATCTGGCCCGTAAATACAACGTCACGATCGACTATCACGAGTTCTCGAATGGCTACGAGTGGGACCACTGGAAGCTCCTCGGACGGCTCGCAAAGGAGTACCCGGACGTTCCCATCGTGGTCAGCCACGCGGGCCATTCAGTTGGCGCGTACAACGATGGCGACCTGGAACTGCCAAAGGTGTTACGGGTCGTGGGCGGCAACTGGCGCGGCGGCAAGAACAACATTTACCTGGAAACCGGAAGTTGGCCAGCTGAGTACTTTAAAATCGCGATGCAGGATCCCAATGTCGGCGTGACTCAGCTGATCTGGGGTGGCGACTACGGATCACGCCAGTACATGCTCAGGCCGCTGGACCGTAACGGGCCGGCGTACGCAACCTTCATGCCGAGGTGGAAGATGGAGGCCCCATATCAGGTGGACTGGTGGGGCACATCTCTGCATCGGATCGACCAGGTTAAGGATTTCACAACGCAGGACGAGATCAACCTGATCCTCGGCGGTAACGCCGCCCAAATCTGGAATCTTCCGACACCTCTACCTCATGACCGCATGTTCATGAACGGACGCCCAGATGTGTGGGGGATCACGTGGCAAGACTCGATGGCTGAATAGTCATCTACCGATGCCCCGGGAATGCCCCAACACGTCCCTGGGTTGAAACTGACCCTGATTAGATGAGTACAAGACCCGTACGTGAACGTAGATAACGGTTGATGTCTGGCATTACGGAGGACCGTAATTGACCATATTGGTCTGATCTCGACCTACAATTGTTATCTGTATCACAATCTACTGGGTGTGCTTGTTATAAAGTGCGGCCCACGAGCGGGTACCGCCGTCAGCACGGAAACTTGAGACCCACCGAAATCTGAATTGGATTTCTGCCACAAGAGGAGTGACGTATAGCCACCGCAACGCAAGACCGGGCGCCCGTCCGGGCCGCGACCTCTGACTATGCCGACCTGAAACGGATGATCGCTGAAGCCGGTCTTCGCGCCACCCAGCCTCGTTTCTACATATTCATGGCGGTGTTCAACACAGTCGCCGTCGCCGGGATCGTTGCCCTTGCGATCTGGTCTCCACACCCGTCCGTCCTCATATTGAGCGCCGTGTTGTTTGGCTTCATGCTCACGCAGCACGGCATGCTAGGCCACGATGTGGCCCATCGGCAAGTGTTCCGAAAAGGGCGCCCCGTCACCTTCTCCGGGTGGTTGCTGGGTAACGTTCTGATGGGCAATAGCTACTCCTGGTGGACTCGCAAGCACAACATCCATCACGCCAACCCGAACCACATCTCAGAAGACCCCGACGCCAGCTACCCGATGCTCGCTATTTTTGGCGAGCAGAAAGCGCAGAAGTCCTGGTACGTGATGCCGGTAATCGCGGTCCAGGCATACATTTACCCACTACTGGTGATGTTCATATTCATCACCATGCGCTCCGCCAGCATCTCCACACTTTTCGCGCAGGGCACTCCGATGCGGATTCGGCAGGGGCTTGGCATGATCGCGCACTGGACGCTCATAGCTCTCCTCCTCACACAGCTTGGCGGTTGGCCGGAGGCGTTGACCTTCTTCATCGTCAGCCAGTTCGCATTCAGCCTGTACATGGGTTCCGTCTTTGCCCCCAACCACAAGGGCATGAAGATGATGGCCGAGGACGAAGAGTTAGATTTCATTCGAACGCAGGTTCTGACGGCCCGCAACGTCCGCGGCAACTGGTTCGTCGACTACTGGTATGGGGGGCTCAACTACCAGATCGAGCACCACCTGTTTCCGACGATGCCCCGCAATCGACTCAAGGACGCGAAGCCGATCGTCGAGAAGTTCTGTGTTGACCACGGGATTTCGTACCACGAGACCTCGGTAGGCGGGTCGTATAAAGAGATCTTCCAGCACCTCAGGCGTGCCAGCGCCGGCGAATGACGCACGGCGGGCTCGTCACAGGGACGCGGTGACCACAAGCCCTTTGATCTTGCTGGTTATCGGACTGCTGCCAAATCTCGCTTCGATTTCTCTGGTCGCTCTGTCCGTAACCTGGTCCAGCGCATCCCGGCCCCGTGATTCAATCTCGTTTCGCAACGGTGTGCCGTGACAGTAGGGGAGTGCCACATCGCGGGCGGATGGCGCCGAGCTGATTTTCTCAAGGCGCTCGATCTCGACCTGTGAAAATCCGGCTGATCAAAGCTGGTCCTGAATTAACTCCTCGTCGTGGTAGCCGTGGGGAGTTCGGGCGAGGAACATCGGAGGATCGTCCGGGAACGCGGATGCCGCAGCTCGAGTCACGACATCTGCGAACTCGTTGGACTCAAGATCATCCCAGACGCTGAATATGAACTTCCCGTTTGCATTAAGTACACGTTCAGCTTCCGAGAATCCGGCAATTTTGTCCGGAAAGAACATGACGGAGAACTGGCAAACGACAACATCGAAAGCGTTGTCCGAGAAGGGCAGGGCGAGAGCATCTGCCTGACGCCATGTGATCCGATCATCGACCACCTGACGGCTTAATGCGTGGTCCAGCATCGCTTGACTGAGATCGGTGACGGTATATCGAGCGTCTCCGGATAGGCGGGGAGCAAGCGCACGTGTAACGACACCACCGCCGCACGCTGTCTCTAGAACATTTCTGGGGGACAGTGCGGCGATCCGAGCCGAAATATCGTCCGCGTAGGCCTCAAATATCAGCGGGGTGAGGTACCTGTCGTAGAACTCAGGCATCGAGCCCCTGAACGCCTCGTCGTTAGCCTCCGGTGGCACCACTTAACCCTCCTGAATCGCCTTGCAGCGGACGATGATTCCGGAGGTAGATATTCCGGGCGTGTCGTGGACGATCCGGAAGATACCAACCTCGGTTAGCGTAACGACCGCTGGATTTACGTCTTCGTGGCCTCTGGGCATGGCATCAGGCAAAGTGAACTCCGCTTCGTTGGAGATGGTACCGCGGCGGCGTTATTTACTGACGTCGTTGTGCCTGTTTCGCCCCATGCTAATTCTGGAAGTTCCCTTGAGATTTTGCGGGCCGGAAAGACTGGTAATTCATCCCCTCCCGACACATCAACTAGAAAGAGGGCATAATCGCCGCCGGACCTGGGAAGACGGCACGGAGACACCCGAGGTTAAGGAGACCAGAGTGGAATTCGGATATTCGATGGAGTCGCACGTTCGCGACACAACGGCGGAAGCACATCACGACGGCTACCGAGAATTCTTCAAGCAGGTTCAAATCTGCGAAGACGGCGGTATGGACTTTCTCTGGATCTCTGAACACCACTTCAATCCAAACCGATCGTTTGGCTCGGCTTCCATGGTGGTGGCGGGCGCAGTCGCGGTACTCACCGAACGGATCAAGATCGGTTCTTCCATACTCGTCCTGCCTACCCATAATCCACTGCACGTTGCCGAAGAATTCTCAAACTTGGACCACCTCTCCAAAGGCCGATTTGAACTCGGCGTCGGGCGCAGCGGTGGCGCCGGCGGATATCGTGGTTTCAACATGGACTACTCGGAAAGCCAGCTCGATTTGCGGAGTGTCTTGAGATAGTAAAACTGGCAATGGAGAACGAACGTTTCTCGTATAAAGGCGAGTTTTACGAGTACAACGACGTTCCGATGGTTCCCCGACCACTGACCAAGCCGTATCCGAAAATTCGATGGGCTGTGAACTCTATCTCGACCTTTGTCATGGCCGGCAAGTTAGGGATGCCAATTTTCTGCGGAGCACTTCAGCTCACGACAGGGCAGCTGCCCGAACTGCTCGCAACGCACGATCAGGCAAAGGCCGACGCCGGGTTTGGCACGCCACGTGACGCGCACCTCCGTATCCCGATGTACGTATCAGACACTATGGATGACGCGCTAAAAACACCGGAAGAGGGCTTCACCCGGCGTTACACCTCAGCCAGCGAAATATTGCAGCGCATGGTCGCTTCAGGGCAGGCCAACTACCTGGATGAGCGCGCAGAGCGGATCGACAGCCTCGGCAATCTGGACTGGGAAGGGGTGCACACAAGCGAAAAGGCGATCGTTGGGACGCCAGATGTCGTTATCGACAAGATCAAAGAGATCGGGGATGCACTTCAGCTGACAGGTATGGTGCTTGAATTCAACGCCGGAGAACGGATGGAGGAAGACAAAATCAACCGGTCACGTGAGTTGTTTTGCGAGAGGGTCGTCCCGGCGTTCGCGTAGGGTCTTCGATCCCGGTTGTACTCGACCGCAATTCACCATCAGGTTCATAACCAGCTAGTTCAAGCGTAAAACTAAAGCACCCCAGATAATCGCCCTACTGGGCCTTTTCGATCGGGAATCCTACGATTGAACCCCACTCGGTCCACGAACCGTCGTAGATGCGCATGTGATTCCATCCGAGGATCTGAGTGGCGGCGACCCACGCCAGCGTGGCGCGATGGCTCAGCCGGCAGTAGCTCACGACTTCCGATATCTGATTCGGCCCGGCGCCAGCGCCGGTGAATTTCGCACGTAGTTGCCCCGGCGAGAGAAAAGTGTCGTCCGCGTTCAGCAACTCCTGGTAGAACAGGTGGACGGCGCCGGGGATGCGTCCAGTACGTTCAGCGCCGTGGTCGAACCCCGGCGGCGGCATCACACGTTCGCCCGAGTACTCCTCGGGCGACCGGACATCGAGCATCAAACGCCCGCTGTTCTCCAGATTGCTCAGCACATCATCACGACCAACGCACGAAGAAGCGTCTGCCGTTGGAGGCTCGTAAGACACGGCGTCAAAAACGGGGACTACCTCGCTGAGAGGCCGACCCTCGGCGAGCCATTTGGTGCGGCTACCGTCGAGCAACCTCAGGTCCTTGTGCCCGGCCATCGTCAGCGCCCAGTACACATATGTGCCGTACTGGACCTTGTCCGAATATAGGGCCAGCGTTGTATCCGGGCCAACGCCGATCGATCCCAGCCTGTGAGCCATCTCCACTGGGGTGACGAACACGCGGTCGCTCTCGTGCCAGCTCAGGTCCTTCCAGAAGTACCGGATCGCGCCCGGGACGTGTCCGGAACGATAGTCCTCGTCCGTATCGGTCGCCCCAATCTCAAGGACGCGCACCGACGGATCATCTAGATGTTCTGCGAGCCAGTCGGTTGTGACGAGGGTGTCTGACATGTTGCTGGTTGGTCTCCCTAAACGTATGGATTGCGACAACCGATCACGCGTCGACGACTATTGTAGGGGCGTATGGCAATACGCCCACGTTGCTGTGACGATGGGTCACACCGCAGGTTTGTCAGCCCGATCCTTCCGGCCCCGGAAGGACGAGGGACCTTCACCAATCGATCACCCGAAGGGAGTAGTACTTGTGCTGACCGCAACCTCGATCCCCACTCATCTTGAGATGGGTGAAGCGGAGACTCAGCAGCCAGCAAACCCTGAAAAACTATTTAGCGTCATCCGCCCCGGACTGGAATTCTTCGATGACGTCCAGGACCGCTCGCCCGAAGCGATCGCGTTTGGCTGCACCGACCCCGAATACGGTGAATAGTTCATCCATGTTTGTCGGCTTTGCCGATGCGAGTGCTGCCAGAGTACGGTCCGAGAATACGACAAACGCCGGGACTCCTTCTTCCGCCGCACGGGTCTTCCGCCACTCACGCAGCACGTCAAACAGGGGCATATCGGCGTGATCCGGACGACGTGATTGAGACACAGTCGTCTTACGAGCGGCAGCAACAGAAGAGCGGGGGGCTGCGTCAGGGTTATCCGACTCCCATTTCTGCACCTCCTCCAACATCTGTTTACCCCAGCGTCGAGCGCGGACCGGGCCGATGCCCCAGACCTCCAACAGTTCCGTTTCGTCCCTCGGCCGTGCATCGGCCAAAGCGCGTGCCGTGCGGTCCTCGAACACATCGACCGAGTCCATCCTGTTTTGCTGAGCAATCTTCGACCGTAGTTGAATGATTCGACCAAGAAGACCAGATCCATCCGATCCGGTCGAGTTCAGACAGTTATCGCAACTGCCGCAAGATTCGACAGGCGGCTCGCCAAAATACTCGAGAATGTAGGAACGTCGACAACCCAGCGTCTGGGCGTATCCGAGCATCAGCTCAAGCATCTCGAACTCGTGCTCCCTGTGATGATCGACCACCATCGAGTTGATACGGGCGTCAGGATTGTCAGACAGCAGGGTATCGCCCGATTTATCCAGCAGGCCAGACTCCTGGAAAGCGCGTATCGCCATCACCTTGCCGTCAAAATTTCCGAACCCTGATTCGGGCACACGGGAATCGGGTCCCACAATCGCGCACAGGCGCCGCCAGACGATTCTTAGGTCCGATGCCGGCGGATGATCTCTGTCGATGAACCACCTCGGGCCTGAGGCCGAATACGGAGTGTAGATCAGCACACATTCGGCAGGCTCGCCATCTCGCCCAGCCCGCCCAGACTCTTGGTAGTACCCCTCAAGCCGGGCAGGCATGTCGTAATGCACGATGAAACGCACGTCCGGCTTATCGACACCCAGTCCAAACGCGTTTGTTGCGACCATCACGTCGATCTGGTCCGTCATGAACCGGCGTTGAACATCGGACCGGGTTTTCGCAACGATCCCTGCGTGATAGTGCGCGGCGCTCAGTCCGGCTCCCGATAGCAACTCGGCGAGTTTCTCGGCCCGTTTGCGCGATCCCACATATACGATCCCGCTCTTTCCGCGCCTTTTCGTGGCGAAGTCGATCAAGAAGTCCTGCTTCTCACTGTTACTACCACCGAAATTCACGGTGAAGGTCAGGTTGGGGCGGTCCACCGAATGCACCACACGAACGGCATCGTCCAGCCCGAGCCGCTGGACGATATCGTCACGCGCTTGATCTGTGGCCGTTGCGGTGAGGGCGATCGTGCGGGGAGATCCCAGCTGTTTTCGGACGGAATCAAGTCTCAGGTAGTCGGGCCGGAACGTGTGGCCCCACTCCGAAACACAGTGCGCTTCGTCTATGGCGAGAAGATTGATCCCTGCTTTGGCCAGACCCGTGACAAACTTCTGATTGGCCAGCGACTCGGGCGAGGTGTACAGGAGATCGAGATCGCCGTCCCGGAACTCTATGAACGTGTCACGTTTCTGAACGTTGGTCAGGTTGGAGTTGATAAATGCAGCGCGGACACCGTTGGCGACCAGACTTTCGACCTGATCCTGCATAAGCGCGATATGCGGCGACACTACCAACACTCGACCGGACACGAGCGCCGGAAGAACGTAGGCCATGCTCTTGCCACTTCCAGTCGGAAGCACTGCGAGGACATCCGAAGAGTCGAGTCCGCGCAGCACCTCTGACTGGCCCGGGCGTAACCCGGGATAGCCGAATTTTTCGGATAGCAGGGCTGTGTAGATTTCGTGATTCGCTGGGAGGTCAGAACTCGCGTCAGCGGCGGTCTCAGGGGTTTCAGTAATCAGGGTCGAGTCCAATTAAAACTTGTGGAATGGGATGGGCGCAGTCGGATGATAGCGACCACATCGGTCAAACCACCGGGGAATGTCACAAAAGGAGTTATCCGGGGGGATTGGTCAGGACTCAACGCCGAATAGAAATATGGGCAGGCCGATTATCAAGTCCCGATCGGCCCAAACCGCTCCGTGCGAATGCGCTCGGACGTAACCCCTGCATCCACGAGCGCGTTTGCGGCCGTTTCCACGAACCCTTCTGGACCACAGATAAAGGCCCTGCCGACGGCTCCCAAACGGTCGAATACCTCGGAGATCATCTCAACATCGACACGTCGGGCGAACCCGTCCCATCCGTCCGGTGTTTTACGCGTAAAAGTGTGCGCTATCTGAAGACCGTTACCGGCCTCAGCGAGAGTGTCCAGTTCATCGCTGTAGATCACATCTTCGGGAGAGCGAGAGCTGTAGAGGAACAGCGTCTGGACCTGACGTGCCGTGCTGTCCCGGTGCCGAAGCATCGACATTAACGGGACGATGCCGGAACCGCCTCCGACCAACAGCAGCGGTCCACCCAAAGAGCCGTCCCAGGTAAACGGGCCGCCGATGGGGCCACGAATCTCAACCCGATCTCCAACGATCACGACGTCGTGGAAGTAAGGCGAAACCTCCCCACCATCGATCGTCTCGACGGTGAGATCGATCACATTGCGAGTCTCGGGTCCGTTGGCGATCGAGTAACTTCGCTGCGCCTGATAGCCATCGGGCGCGGTCAACCGGACGTCGTAATGCATGCCGGGCCGGAACGTTTCCCAGGCAGGCAAACGCAGCCGAAACGTCTTGACCCGATACGTCTCAACCGTGATCGACTCCACGGTCGCTATCTGCCACGCCAGTTGAGGCGGCTGTGAGCCGTCTCGAGTGAGATCAGAATCTTGCATTATCAAGCGTCTGTGGCTGATTCGTTGGAAACGGGAAGCGGTCGTTCTATTGCCGAATCCCGAGTGGTCCGTGACCCGAGGCTCTCCAAGGACCGGGGATCCAGCAACGTGCCCCTCCCTCACCCTAACCCTCCCCCGCCGGGAGAGTCGGCGCGCAGCCTGCTAGTCGCCCCAGTAACGCTGTTCTTTCCAGGGATCGCCGTACATGTGATAGCCGTTGGCTTCCCAGAAACCGGGGGCGTCCTCGTCCATGAATCGGATGTTCTCCACCCATTTCGCGGATTTCCAGAAATACAGATGCGGCACGATCATGCGTACCGGCCCACCATGCTCCGGAGTGATCGGCTCGCCGTCGAACTCGTGGACGATGTACGCCTTTCCTCCACGCACATCCGCGACCGGCAGATTCGTCGTGTAACCACCGAACGATCGGATCATCAGATAGTCCTCGGCGATATCCTCTCCCAGTCCCGCCTGCTCGAAAAAGACGTCTAGGTCGACACCCTTCCAGTCGCTGTCCAGCATCGACCACTTCGTGACGCAGTGGATGTCGGTGTGGATATCGGTCTGCGGCATCGCCATCAGATCGTCCCAGGTCCAGGACTTGAAGCCGCCTTCGCCGAGATCGATCGTGAATTTCCAGTCGGCTTGCGACACGCGTTCCGTCGGCCCGTATGTGAGTACCGGGAATCCGGTCTCGTAGTACTGGCCCGCGGGTATCTCTCTCGGCGGCTGGGGACGGCGGAATGCAGAGAATCCTCGACTGAGCACGGCGGCTTATCCTCACAACTATTCTGGCCAACTCCCGGATATGGTCCTGGGAGTTTCCGGACTCCAATTCACGGCAAAGCAGTACGCCGGAGGGAGTCGCGGAGGTCCGATTGTATCCCGACCTGCGTATTGGCGAGCCTCTCGATACAATCCCGTCTGGGAAGCCGACGTGTCTATACTCCGGCGCACGTTCAATTGTTCGCATCAAGACAGGTTAATTACACAGGGAGATATCCGAATGAGACTTGAGGGCAAATCCGCCATCGTTACCGGTGCCGGAAACGGAATCGGCCGGGCGATCGCCATCCTTTTCGCCGAAGAGGGCGCACGTGTCCTAGTGGCCGACATCGAAGATGACGCCGGTAGCGCCGTGGTGGATGAGATCAAACAGTCGGGCGGTGAAGCGGTATTTCAGCACACAGACATCTCTGACGAGTCGTCAGCGGGCTCGGCGGTGCAGGCCGCAGTGGACGCCTTCGGTACGGTGAACATCCTGGTCAACAACGCCGCCGTTTTTGTATTTGGCAAGGTCGAAGACGTGACTCGTGACGACTGGGACCGTGTTTTCGGTGTCAACGTGATCGGCCCGGCCAACTGCGTGAAAGCGGTGCTCCCGGTGTTGCGAGAAAACGGCGGTGGCGCGATCGTAAACTTGGCGTCTGTCAGCTCATTTATCGCCCAGCCGTCATTCATTCCGTACAACTCGTCAAAGGGCGCTGTTCTCCAGCTGACGCGCTGTCTCGCTATGGACCTTGCGCCGGACAATATCCGGGTCAATGCCGTGTGCCCGGGAACGATATATACGCGGGCCACATCGGTACATATTGATTCGCTTGGCCTCGATCACGAAGAGGCGCTTGTCGCGTTCGGGCAGGACGCGCCTATGAAGCGCGTGGGACAGCCTCGAGAAGTCGCCAACGGGGTACTATTTCTGGCCTCCGATGACGCATCGTTTATCACCGGTGAACATCTCGTGATAGACGGCGGAGCGACTATCGACTAGCCGCAGATGCCACTTGAACGATCAGCCTGCGGATGGTGCTACGGGTACTAACAACGGCCGCTCGTGATCGACAACTGATCGTGTGAGTGGTCGTTTGCCCCCACTGGGGGTCCGGGGTTTCGCGTGCCCGGGTGAAGGTCGTTACGCTCACCCGGATGGACGATAGGCTCGCACGACCACGCTCCTACGTGATCAT
>Ga0066376_10005216_pt1 | contig 11093 bp, 9 predicted proteins | sample Knorr_S15_td_Bot_FD_77009 | JGI IMG/M metagenome (GOLD analysis project Ga0066376, IMG submission 77009) | Marine microbial communities from Southern Atlantic Ocean transect - Knorr_S15_td_Bottom_ad_5009_LV_A | ecosystem: Environmental > Aquatic > Marine > Oceanic | place: Southern Atlantic... | reverse complement strand
TCATGTGTTCAAGAAAATGGCTCATCCCCATGAGGGAAGTTAATTCGTCCCTTGCCCCCGTTTTCACAAAAAAACCAATTGCCGCCGTCACTGCCGAATCAGCATGCTCTGCAACGATTCGCAGACCGTTATCGAGTGTTGTTTCTGAGAATGTAAAGGTCAATTGTGGATCATTCTATCTTCAGTGCCCAATGCAGATTCGTGGATGGATTCAGCCATGGTTGGGTGTGCATGCATCGTCGAGATAATATCTTCGACAGTCGCTTCAAGTCGAATTGCCAATCCGATTTCTGCAATCAATTCGCTTGCGTCATGACCGATGATGTGGGCTCCGAGAATTTCACCATAGGGCTTGCTCGCGAGCAGTTTGACCATGCCTTCGGTTGCACCAACGGCGATTGCTTTTCCGTGTGATTTCAGGGAATACACCCCCTTGATGTATTCAACACCCTCGTCCATCAGTTGTTGTTCGGTTTTTCCAATTGACGCTATTTGGGGTTTTGTATATGTACAGTTTGGAATTGAATTGTAATCAACACCAAGCGTGTGTTGTCCATTCATTCGCTCGATGCATGTCACTGCTTCCTCCGAAGCGACGTGTGCCAGTAGTGGTGATCCAATGATGTCTCCGATTGCGAAAACACCGGAGACACTTGTCTGGTAGGTGGGCTCAGTGGCGGTGTCCGCATCTGTTTTGATGAACCCCTGCTGAAGTTCAATGTTCAGAGAGTCTGCGAATAGTCCGTCACATCTCGGACCCACTCCAACTGCAACAAGCACTTTTTCGCCCGATACAACTTCTTGTTTCGATTCGTCATTGACATCAGTGAATGTCACCGATGCGCCGTTGTCGTTTAATTCAATCGCCCGAACAATTTTTGATGTGTGAATCGTCATCCCCTGCTTCCTGAAAGCGCGCAATGCAAGTTTGCAAATCTCTTCGTCTTCAAGTGGAACAATTCGGTCAAGCATCTCGATGATTGTCACCTTGGTTCCAAAGGTGTTGTAGATGTAGGCAAACTCCATTCCGATTGCACCAGAACCAATAACGACCAACGATTCGGGTCTGGTTTCAAGCGTCATCGCGTGTGAAGAGTCGATGATCGTTTCTCCGTCACACAACGCAAAGGGCAACTCGCGCGGCTTTGCACCGGTTGCGATAAGAATTCGATCTGCAGTAATGGTTTCGACTGGATCCGAGCCGTCTCCGTTGTAATACGATCCTGTCGGTGTGCGAACTTCTACGGAGCAGGGTGTAACACCGTTGTTTCCACTGAGAATGTGTGCATGACCCTGAATGTGCTCAACGCCGTTCTTCTTGAACAAGAATCCAACTCCGCCATTGAGTTGTTCGGTGATTTTGCGGCTCCGACCGATGAAAGCACTCCAATCGACCGTTACCGAGTCGATGTTGATCCCCCATTCACTCCCATGGTTCACTGCTTCGTCATACATCTCTGCACCGTGGAGCAATGCCTTGGATGGGATACAACCCCAGTTCAGACAGACGCCTCCTAGCTTGTCTCGATCAACGCAAGCAACCTTCAAACCCAGTTGTGCGGCACGGATCGCACCTATATATCCGCCCGGTCCTGAACCAATGACGATCAAATCAAAATGACGCTGTTCGGACAAAGTTCAATCCTTCCTCGTTTCGTTGATACCACACCTTAAAAGCGTTGTATTCTATCGCGATGAACAACGTTGCTGCAAATCTTTGTAAGCAATTGTCTGTACAGTAGTTACAAATGCTCTAGATGCTCCTTCCCACCTACCAACACCCATGCCCTTCGTGCTTGCGCGACTAAGAGTATCATTCGCGGTTTCACCGGACCGGGTCACACTATGCGAACAGCGATCATCAGCGACATCCACGGCAATCTTGAAGCGCTCATAAGCGTCCTCGCAGACATAGATCAGCGGGATGTTGGTCGCATTGTATGCCTGGGTGACATCCTCGGTTATGGTCCAAATCCCACTGAATGCGTTGATTTGGTGGCGGATCGGTGCGAGTGGTCGCTCCTTGGAAACCACGACTATGGCGCCCTCTACGAACCAACCAATTTCAATGCAGCGGCAGAGAAGGCCGCATACTGGACAAGGGCACAGTTCGATGGTGAAGAAGACAAGGAAGTCGCAGCAAGACGATGGGAGTTTCTGGGTGGGTTGCGGGTCCGCACCCTCATGGATGACTTCCTTTGCGTTCACGGTACACCACGACGACCAATTAACGAATATCTCTTTCCGGATGATGCAATCAACTCTCCGGTGAAGATGAAACAAATTTTCGATCGCATTCCATTCCACTCGATGTCGGGTCACACACACATTCCTGGGATTTTTACAAGCGAACCAGATTTTTACCCTCCAGAGGATTGCGAAGATGGAATCTTCAAATACGAAAACGAGGAACACATCATCATCAACCCCGGTTCGGTTGGACAACCTCGAGACGGAGACGAGAGGAGCAGTTATGCAATTCTTGACGGTGATTCGTTTAGTGTCGAATTTTTCCGACTTGAATATGACATCGAGTCAGTGTGTGAAAAGATTTATGCTGTACAAGATCTCAGCAATTGGTTGGGCGATCGACTTCGTGAAGGCAAATAATTACTTGAAGAGAAAGATTCCATGACACCACAGGCACGGCGACGGTTGATTCCAGTCCTTGTACTACTCGCGGCTGCGGGTGTTTTGCTTGCTGTTATTTTTGGTCCAAAGGGGCCAAACAGCCAGGAACAACCCGGCAACGATGATATTGCCTACTTGAATACAGATCAAGGTGAAACAACGGTTGATGCGGTTGAAGAAACTGAATCGAAGACCACCTACGTTGCTCCGCTCATGGTTCCCGAACGGAAAACGCCGGACGGATCGAGTCACAGTTTCGACAACCTTGGCTTGATCTCATATGCGGGTGAAGGTGAACCTATAACGCTTGGGTCGCTGACCGAAGTTGATTCTTGGCAGATGGAAGCACAATTCACGCGCGCGGGGGCGGGAATTGCGTCTATTCGTTTTTCAAACATTTTTGAAACGGTGAACGGAAAACTGCGATGGCAACAATATCGCATGTTTGGTGGTGACGAACCAGACATCAACGACCTATACCTGCTGGCAACTTCAACGGAGTTGGCGTACCTGACACCTTCTGGAAAGGCGTTCGCAACTGCTTCCGTACTCGGCGCAAGCCAAATCATCATCGATGGAAACACCCTCCACCTGACTTCACCTGCATTTTGGAACGTTGCAAACACCACCAGTGACAGCGTTACATTTGAAGCAGTCGTCATTGATGAAAATGAAAACCCTGTTGCAAAAATCATTCGTTCGTGGACACTGGACAGTCAATATGGAATTGAACTTGAGCAATCTGTTCTGAACACGTCTTCCGTTGACATCAATGTCCAGTGGTTGCAATATGGACCTGCAAGTCTAACTGTCGATCGTTCTCGATATATGGACCGCAGACGGTTTCGGTTTGGCTGGGAACTCAGTGACGAATTCGATCCAAATCAAGTTGCGCCAATTCAATCAAACGATTTTCTTTTTGAATACGCCAGTGCAAAGAAACAAGACGGGGAGAACCTCTGGCCCACGGAGGAAACAATTGGCGAAGGATATAAACTCTCCTGGTTCGCCTCAACAAACCGGTATTTCGCATTGGCAGTGTTGCCAAACATCCCTGACGAAGGGGTGGGAAACCGCGTCCTCGCCGACAAGGTTGAAAGAATTACCAGTCAAGTGTATGGCACCGGCGACGACGAATTTATTTTGACTGCTTTGTGGAGCCCTGTTGAGTCCATCCATAGCGGTGAATCGTTCGATCTCACACTGGGCGTGTATGCGGGTCCCCTCAAACGATCGATCTTGGACACCAAGCAACCCTATGTATCATTGAACATGCGGGATCTCGTCCTTTACCAGATGTCGAGCATGTGCGCATTTTGCACCTTTCAATGGCTCGCTGATTTTCTCGCCTTGCTGCTGGTAGCCCTCGATCAATATGTCGTGTTCGATTGGGGAGTCGCCATCATTCTCTTGGTGCTCATTGTTCGTGGGTTGCTCCACCCCCTGACCAAACGTTCGCAACTCAATATGCAAAAGTTTGGCAAAGTGATGCAAAAACTCAAACCCGAAATTGACCGCATCAAGGAAAAATATCCCAACGACCCCAAGAAGGTTCAATCTGAACAGATGGTGTTGATGAAGAAATATGGTGTAAACCCATTCCAGATGCTTGGTTGCCTGCCAATGTTCTTGCAGATGCCTATTTGGGTCGCCTTGTACGCATTGCTCTACTTCATGTTTGAAATTCGTCAGGAACCAGCGTTTTTCGGTCTATTCCAGCAATTTTGGGGGTGGTCATTCCTTGCTGACCTGAGTGCAGCAGACCACTTCTTTGGTCAATTCGATGTACCCAAGCATTTTCTGCTCTGGAACATCACCGGTATCAACCTGTTGCCGATCCTCATGGGTGGTATTTTCTTTATCCAGCAGAAATACATGTCACCCCAAGGCATGGCAACAACGCCCGAGCAGGCCTCACAGCAGAAAATCATGCGGATCATGATGGTCGTCATGTTCCCGTTGATGTTGTACTCGGCTCCATCCGGCCTCACGTTGTACATTCTGACTTCAAGTTGTATTGGGATCCTTGAAAGCAAGCACATTCGAAGACATCTTGACAATATCTCGATAGAACCAGTACCAGTTGCACAAACAACTGGCAGGAAACGGAAACCTAAAGACAAGCAAGGTCGTGCTTGGGCGGACGCCATGGACGCGCGGCGCAAAAAGGTTCAGAACAAGGCAGCCAAGCGAAACTTCAAGAAACGAAGTTGATCTTGCACGAAGATGGATCTAGACACAACCATCGTTGCAGTCAGCGCTCCAATCGGGCGTTCACCGCGATCGCTCGTGAGGGCAAGTGGTCCCGATGTAATTGAGGGCGCTTTGCAACTTGGACTTGAACCGATTCCTCATCGTATGTGCACAGGTCGACTTGCAGTGTGCAACCATACATTACCCGTCATGTTGTGCTGGTTTCCCGCAGGTTCCTCATATACCGGACAAGACACGATCGAGATCCAGTTGCCCAACAACCAGTTCTTGATCGATACGGTGATTCAACAACTGATCGATGCAACGAAAGGAAGGCGGGCTGAAGCGGGTGAATTCACTGCAAGGGCATTCTTCAATGGAAGGATTTCACTCACTGCAGCGGAAGGAGTGTGCGCGACAATTTCCGCCAACAACGAGGCTGAGTTGCTCGGCGCATCGCTACTTCGAAAAGGCGCCTTGGCTTCCATAGTTGACACAGTTTCAAGCGAGATAGCCAAGACGCTTGCAAAGGTTGAGGCTGGAATAGACTTCACCGACGAGGAGGATGTTGTCGCCATCGGGCAAGAAGAGTTGCAACAGAGTATCGAGCGTTGTATCGACACGATTCAATCGACCCTTGATGGACGAATTGCAATGGCAACGCTTCGTCATCTTCCGCATGTTGTCCTCTGCGGAGCACCGAATGCAGGCAAATCCACTCTTTTCAACGCATTGCTCGGCGAGCGACGAGTCGTGGTCTCAAGCATTGCGGGGACAACGAGGGACGCGATTTCTGAACCGGTCATGTTCGATGAAAAAGAAGCCCTGTTGACAGATATAGCGGGAATGGAAGAAGCGACCGACCAGCTTTCATCATTGGCGCAAGGGTCTGCAATGAACATGATTGAATCATGTGATCTGATCCTTTGGTGTGTGGAACCCGGTGGAACTCCACCGCCCATGTCGGAAGCAATTGTTGTACATACAAAGTCGGACATGAACAACGCACACGAAGATGCAATATGTGCAACCACCAATTCGGGTCTCGCCGAATTTCGCACCCGCATTGCAAAGCTACTCACTGCAATGCCGACCCCGCGCGAAGACGCGCTTGCGATATTGCCAAGACACGAGCAGTATCTCCGGGATTCACTTTCTTGCCTTGAGGAATCGCTTGCAAACAGTTCCGTGCCGGAACTTGTTGCGACTTCATTGCGATTGAGCCTTGATGCGACTGGTGCGATCTCTGGAAATATTACTCCCGACGAAGTGCTCGGTCAAGTCTTTGCTTCATTTTGCATAGGCAAGTAGATCACGTTGACGAAGTTGTTCGCGACATTCGCCGATGACAATGTTTGCGTCGCCGGTTTTCAACCTTCACTTCCAACTGTTGTTGAACAATTTTATTTTGCAACACGAACACGAATTTGTTTCAGTGTTCCGCTGCACCGTTGTTGTAATTCTCGCAACAAGCCGGCGCGTATGATTCGGTTTAACTGGTATACAGTAGGAGATCCATCGGCATACACTTCCAGCACACCGCCCCGAAACGATATCGGGTTCGCGTTCTGATGGATGTGCGAAGGAACAAGTTCATCCCACGCTTCAACAAGTTGTGTTAGTTGCTTGTTGCTTTTCTTCAGGTTACGACGCAATTCTTCGATCGTTGCGCCGATGCTAATGTCCTTGTTACGGCGGGCTCGCCATTTTCGTAACTGTTCCAATTGCACAAGCGATTTTCCCATCATGAGTATCCTACAGACTGCGCCGCCCATGCATCGTTGTCCATCGAAAGTGATTGACTCTTGACAACGAGTTCGAGGGAGTCTGTTATCGTCTCGACATATGACCTCGATCCGCCTCAAGAATCTGACGAAATCGTTCAATGAAACAATTGCTGTCGATGGTGTCGATCTAGAGATCAATGCTGGAGAACTCTTTTTTCTGCTCGGGCCTTCCGGTTGTGGAAATACGACATTGCTGAGAATGCTTGCCGGTTTCATAGAGCCAACGTCCGGAATCGTCATGTTTGGTGATCGTGATGTCACCGACCTGCCACCAAATAAACGGAACACGGGCATGGTCTTTCAAAGTTACGCCTTGTGGCCACACATGTCGGTCAGAGAAAATGTTGCATATGGATTGATGATCCGAAAGATACCTCCTGAGCAACGTCGCATTCAAGCACTCAAGGCGCTAAAAGTGGTCCATATGGATCATCTAGCAGATAGAAAACCCAATGAACTCTCGGGTGGGCAACAACAACGGGTTGCGCTTGCTCGTGCAATCGTGGTCGAACCGGAATTGCTGCTCCTGGATGAACCACTTTCCAATCTTGATGCAAAATTGCGATTGGAAATGCGTTCGGAAATTCGCCGAATCTGCACAACACTCGGTATCACAACTGTTTATGTCACACACGATCAAAAAGAGGCGCTCTCAATTGCCGATCGTCTTGCAATATTGAAGGATGGTGTTGTGCAACAAGTCGGAACTCCAAGTGAGATATACCAATCACCAGATTCTGTATTTGTGGCTGAATTCATCGGTGAAACCAATTTTATCCAGGCTACTCAGACCCCCGATGGTCTAAAAACTCCATTTGGAACGCTGAAATCAACAAGAAAATCACCTGCGGACAAGATTGTCTGTTCTATACGACCAGAGGCAATCGAAGTGCTTGACACGCCGGCAGCATCAAACGGCTTCGTGGGGACATGCAAGGAAACGATCTACCTTGGCGAGATTGCCCAGCACAAAGTAGAGGTACAGGGAAAAGTGCTCTTGAGGGTCATGGAAGGCAACCCAAGTCATCTCGACAAGGTTGGTGAATCAATGAACCTCCATGTGGATCCCTCAGATGTTGTTCCTCTAAAAGCATAAAATGTTCTTATATTACGTGATTGTGATATAAACTTACGCTTACTTACGTCTTATTTAATATTCAATCAACCGTCCCATTCAACCAAGTTGGTTATCGGACGACAGTTGTCTGAATAACTTCTTCGTTCTTGGGTTTGGGGTGACTTGACGTTCCACGTGGAACATGCGATAACACGCAACATACTCGTTTGAATGTTCCACGTGGAACTTGCAATCGAGGTTACCAACGGTTAAAGGAGTAACCAGATGGCCAGATCAACACAAAAACGAAAACATCGCCTTGGCAAGGGGCTTGAGGGTCTGCTTTCAAAGCCGGTTGAGGTTGAACCCCCTGCCACCACACCAAACGTTCACAGTGAAGATCAGACTTCCGGGCAGGATGCTGAGACAAGAACCCCTCAGACAGATGGGGACTCGTCAAAGCAATCCGATCATGCATCTTCCGACCCGGAGGGGCTTGTATATCTCGCAACCGAGTTGATAACCCCAAATCCCAAGCAACCCCGTCAAGTATTTGATGAGGATGGTTTGATGGCGCTTGCAGATTCAATGAAGACTGCCGGGATGATGCAACCAATCGTTGTTCGCCCCGTTGCGGGGAAAGAAACATATGAACTTGTGGCGGGTGAACGACGATGGAGAGCTGCCCAGTTTGCTGGATTGAAACAAATACCAACCCTTGTACGAGATCTTAACGATCAATCAGCTGCCGAATGGTCGTTGATTGAGAACCTTCAGAGGGAAGACCTCAACCCAATTGATCGCGCCGAGGCCTTTGATCGATTGGTCGTTGATTTCGGAGCAACTCAAAATGAGATAGCGACACAGTTGGGTATTGACCGCTCAAGCGTTGCTAACATGCTGCGTTTAAATGACTTAGAAACTCCAATAAAAGACGCCGTTCGAGACGGTCGGTTATCGATGGGACACGCCAAGGTATTGCTTAGTATTCCAGATGCATCGACCAGTACAGCGTTGGCACGAAAATGCGCACGCGAACAGTGGTCTGTTCGAGAACTTGAACGCCAAATCAAGAGGCGGTCAAACAAAATAGATACGAAGCAAGTTGAGCCCGATGCAAGAATGATGTACATGGAGAATCTCTCAACCCAGCTTGGCGAACACCTAGGAACGAGGGTCACGATTAGTCCTGGTCAAAAGCAGGGCAGTGGAAAGGTCTCAATCTCGTTTTATTCAAATGATCAATTCGAGGGTATTCTTGAGCGGTTGGATTTCAAGGCAAAATCCTAAATAGAACCGCAATCGACAAAACTACCTGTTGGAACAAGCCGATGGATGGTGGCATGTCCGATGATCGAACACCTTGCCATCCAATGCTGCTTTTGCCGATGGAATCAATGGAAATCGCAGCTGCCGCGTACGCAAAATATTCCTTCCAGCGAGTCCTTGCATCGTGGGTTCAAGATCTCCTTGAAATCAGGCGGAAAGAAAAAACCGTCCAAAATTTGATGAACAGGGCTGCATGAAAATAGTGGTTATCGGACGCTAATGCGTCCACCATCTTGCACCATCGCGGAATACGGATCGGTACAGAGTGTCTCGTTCCACGGGTTCAAAGCCAGCATCGACAATGGCACGACACAGATCGGCGACCGAGCATTCCTGATGTGTTGTCGAGGTTGAAACCTTTGTGATGTCATACCAGACGACCGTTCCGTCAATGTCATCTGCACCGCATTGCAGCATGTGCTGCGCCATGTGTAGCGTCTGCATAATCCAAAACGCCTTTACATGCGGGATGTTGTCGAGCATCAACCTCGCGATTGCAATCGTGCGAATGTTTTCTAGACCGCTCGGGCCGGGCAAGTGTGCAAGTTCGCTCACACCTGGAATAAAGGGCAGGGGAATGATCGCTTGGAAATTCCCCTGCGTCTCGTCTTGCTCCGCGCGATCTTGTTCCTCGCGAAGCAATGTCATGTGCTTGATTCGTTCTTGTCGAGATTCGATGTGGCCATACAACATTGTTGCATTTGAATGCAGGCCAAGTGCATGCGCTGCACTGTGTACATCCATCCATTGCTGACCCCGAATCTTCCCACGGAAAGCTTCATCGTGCACTCGATCGTCGAACACTTCTGCGCCCCCACCGGGCAATGAACCGAGTCCATGATCTTTTAAGTCTTGTATTACCGAGGAGATTCCTTTTATTCCATCGCCACCTCGTTTTGAAATGCGCGCAAGGTGCACAATTTCGACGGCGGTGAACGCCTTGATATGGATGTTGGGAGCAATTTCTTTTATTGCTGCAAGTATCTCGGTGTAATACGAGAAGGGAAGCCAAGGGTGCAAACCTCCAACCATGTGTATTTCGGTTGCTCCCGAATCCATGGCATTCTTAGTTTCTTTTTGAATGTCTTCGATCGTATATTCGTATGCGCCGTCTTGATCTTTCTTTCTATAAAAGTCGCAAAACTTACAACTGAGTGCGCATATGTTTGAATAGTTGATGTGTCTGTTGATGTTGTAAAACGCCTTGTTTCCGTGCAACTGCCTACGCACATGATCTGCGAGTGAACATACGGTCCACAAATCCGGGGTTTCATACAACAACATCCCGTCTTCAGCAGAAAGCCGTTCTTCATTCAGCGTCTTCTCAATGAGCGGGAACAGGTTCGGATCGTTGGGCTCAATTTGAATTGAATTATCTTGCAACAATGTCGTCATGGAATTGGGCATCGTAACCACTTTATCCCTGTAAAAATAGGGAGTCTGTGCGGTTTGCATCGGTGGTTCATTCGCCAATATCTGACCTGTGGGCGAATTCGAGACCCAAAACCGCCGATGCTCGTTCTGTGATGAAACCCAGCACCCCCAATGACAAGAATCGATCCACTCACCCGTTTGGAAGAGGTTGTTTCCCGCATGCCGACCCTTTGCGCCAATCAAGCAGGTGCACGCTTCCGTTTCCCGCCGAGGCGGCTGCGAGTTTGAGTGAGCAGCGAAAAAGAAGATACGATGACCTTCCAGAGTCGGTTGAAGAAACCCAACTTCGCTTGTGGCAACTTGCTTCGATTATGGGGATGTTTTCAACGAACGACGAAACTCCGTCGGCAGCTTAATCGCAGTCAATTCGACAATACAAAATCCAATACAAACAAGGCAAGTCGTTGACGACGGTACTTCTCGTCATCGAGGAATTTAATCGTATTGCGAGGAGCATATGTTGCAGTAATCCGAACAGGTCGAGATGGCGTCGAAGTCGAATTGTCTTCGGGCTCCTGGATTTGAATACCGGGTGTGACGAGAATGCCCAATTGTCGCAACACATGGGGAGTCACTTCACCAATGCAGTACACGGTTCCAGCAGGAACGATGGGGATGGATCCAAGTTCGGTATCGACATAGACAGGATTTCGAAAGACTGC
>Ga0066376_10005215_pt1 | contig 11095 bp, 9 predicted proteins | sample Knorr_S15_td_Bot_FD_77009 | JGI IMG/M metagenome (GOLD analysis project Ga0066376, IMG submission 77009) | Marine microbial communities from Southern Atlantic Ocean transect - Knorr_S15_td_Bottom_ad_5009_LV_A | ecosystem: Environmental > Aquatic > Marine > Oceanic | place: Southern Atlantic... | reverse complement strand
CGCCGAGATTCCCATGGGCCAACTGGCGCCGCCCGAGGACGTCGCCAACGTGGTCTGTTTTCTGGCTTCCGGCCTGGCGCCCCACGCCACCGGCACGACGGTGGACGTCAACGGTGCCAGTTACGTGAGGTGAAAAGAGGGGCCTTCCATGCCGTGCTGCTGGCACTCGCCCTGTTCGCCGCCTTCGTTTTCGGACTCGCCCCGGTGATCGGCGACAACACCGATACCCTCGAGGTGGCGCTCGGTCGTCACGTGCGGGCGCTGGCCGGGGACATCGGCGAACGCTCGGTACTTCGCGGCGATGGCCTCAGAAAGGCCGAGGATTACGTGCGCCGGACCTTTGAGGCGGCGGGCCTCGCCGTCAGCGAACAATCCTACGAGTACAAGGGCAGGCGGGTTGCCAACCTGATCGCCGATCTTCCCGGCGCCGGGGTGGACGCCGTTCCTTACATTATCGGCGCCCATTACGACACGGTTATGGGGACGCCTGGGGCCGACGACAACGCCAGCGCCGTTGCCGTGATGTTGGAACTGGCGCGCCGTGCCGCCGCCCGGCCGCCCGGCGTGGCGTTGCGATTCGTCGCCTTCACGCTGGAGGAGCCGCCGACCCACGCCACCCGCCACCAGGGCAGCCGCGTCTTCGTCCGCCGGATGATCGAAGCGAGAGACAGTGCCGCCGGCGCCATCATCCTAGAAATGGTGGGCCTGACGACTCCTCGGCAGGAGTATCCGGTTTTCCTGCAATGGGCGGGCTATCCCAAGACCGGCGACTTCATCGCCGTCGTCGGCAACCGCCGGTCCCGAACTTTCGGGGAAAAAGTGCTCGCCGGCATGAGGCGGAACCCGGCGCTGCCGGTGGAATCATTGTTTGTCTGGTTCAACGGCTGGCTCTTGGCCGATACGCGCCTGAGCGACCATGCGCCGTTCTGGGACAAGGGCTTGGCGGCATTGATGGTCACCGACACGGCATATTTCCGCAATCCCAACTACCACGGTCCGGGCGATAAGCCGGAAACCCTCGATTACGCCTTCATGGCGGGCCTGGTCGAAAGCCTGGAACTGGCGCTGGCGGAACTGGCCGGCGGGGGGTGAAGGAAGGGGAGGGTAAAAATAAAATATCGGCGCTACCGCGGCCCGCCGCCCTATTTACAGCTCATCAGCCGTTTCTTGCACGCCTTACGGCAGGATTTGTTCTTGGCGCAGGCGCCGCGGCAGTCCTTGTACCGGGCCATGCAGTCAGGCGGGCCGCCCCGGCCCGGGGCGCTCATCGGCACGTTGGCGCAGCGCGACTTACAAGTTTCCTTGTTGGTGGCGGTGTTGCCGCCCTCGTGGCGAATGCATTGCTCCATGCATTGCAGAAGGCCGCCTTGGGCGAAGGCGGCCCCAGACCCATACGCCCCAGACTCATACGAAGGTCCGGGCCCCGGCGCCGCCGGCAGCGCGATAACGAAGGCCAGGGCCAAAATGGGCATCAGCGGAGCGCAACGTTTCATCGGGGCCTCCTCGGGCCTGGGGGCGGTTTCAGGGCCAGCCATGATAACCGAAAGCGCCGCCCGGAACACGCTTTCTGCTTCGCGGCCAAGAGTCTATGCTGGCCGCCGATTGCCGATACTTGGGAGGGAAAATGATCGATCTCTACACCTGGGCGACGCCCAACGGCCGCAAGGTTTCCATCATTCTTGAGGAACTGGGACTGGACTACAACGTTCACGAAATCAACATCGCCAAGGGCGAACAGCATACGCCCGAATTCCTGACCGTCAGCCCCAACAACAAGATCCCCGGCATCGTCGATTCCGATGGTTCGGGCGGTCTTGGCGGCGAGCCGTTGTCGATGTTCGAAACCGGGGCGATCCTGATCTATCTGGCGGAAAAGACGGAAAGCGAACTGTACCCCAAGGACTTCAAAAAGCGCATGGCGACGCTGCAGTGGCTGATGTGGCAGATGGGCGGCGTCGGGCCGATGTTCGGCCAGGCCCATCATTTCATGTTCAACCCATCCGAAGTGGTGCCCTACGCCCAGGAGCGCTACCATAAAGAAGCCAAAAGGCTCTATAAGGTGATGAACACGCAGATGCAGGACAACCGCTATCTGGCCGGCGACGATTACACCGTCGCCGATATCGCCACCTTTCCCTGGGTCGACCGCTTCCGGCGCCACCAGGTTGATTTGGCCGAATTCCCCAACGTCAAGCGGTGGCACGAGGAATTGTGGGAACGCCCGGCGGTCAAGAAAGGCATGGAGGTGCCGTTCTACAACCAGTAGGCGCCCGGGCAGGCCCCGCCATGCCCGGGCGGACAAAAGGAGACAGCCATGACCATCGCCGATTCCGAACCGGTCAAAAAGGTCAGGAAGGCGCTCAAGGACGCCGGCCTCGCAGATAACGTGGTCGAGCTCGACGCGCCGATGGAAAACGCCGCCGACACCGCCAAGGCCCTGGATACGGAACCGGGCGCCGTCGTCACGTCGCGCGCCCGCCGCCATCGGCGCCGGGCGCGTTTTGGCGTGGATTTCCAAGATTTTCCTGCCTTGGGCTTGCAGTCCCGCCGGGCGGTGGTAGACTCGGATTCATGCTAAGCCCTATAGCCAAGTTCCATATCGGCATGCCGGTGCGTCACCGTATCTATGGTTTTCGCGGCGTCGTCTTCGATGTCGATGCGGAATTCGACAACACCGAGGATTGGTACGAAAGCATCCCCGAGGAGGCGCGTCCGCGCAAGGACCAGCCCTTCTACCACTTGTTCGCGGAAACCCCGGAAAAGGCGCCCTACATCGCCTATGTCTCGGAACAGAACCTGGAAGCCGACGACGATACCGACCCCATCCATCATCCGGCCCTCGACGAGTATTTCGACGTCACCGAGGACGGAAGCTTCATCGCCCGGCAAAAGATGAACTGATGGCCCGGGCTTTATTTGCCCATGCCGGGCGGTATTCCCTATCCCATTGATTTATCGGACAAAATTTCATACCTTGTGGCGCTGAATCCCCCCCCGATGCATGGGACGCCCATGAAGATAGTTGTGCAGAATTTAAAGACCGGCAAGGTTTCCCTGGCCGACGCGCCGAAGCCGGCGGTGCCCGATAACGGCATCCTGGTCAGGACCTCGGCGTCGCTGATCAGCGCCGGCACCGACCGCGCCGTCGTCGGGCTGGCTAGGAAAAGCACCGTCGGCAAGGCACTGGCTCGGCCCGACCTGGTGCGCCGGGTCCTGCGCAAGGCCAAGAACGACGGCCTGTGGTCGGCCTACAAGGCGGTGCAGAACGTCATCGCCGAGCCGAAGACGCTTGGCTATTCGCTGGTCGGCGAGGTGCTGGCCATAGGCCACCGAGTCGAAGGCATTGCCGTCGGCGACCGGGTCGCGTGCGCCGGCGCCGGGCACGCTAATCACGCCGAGGTCGCCGCCATCCCTTCCAACCTGTTCGTGTCGGTGCCCCAGGGCGTCGCCGACGAGGACGCCGCCTACGTGACCCTTGGCGCTATCGCCATGCACGGACTGCGCCAGGCGAACCAGCAATTGGGGGCGACGGTTTTGGTGGTCGGGCTCGGCCTGGTCGGCCAGATCATGCTGCAGCTCTGCCGCGCCGCCGGGTTGAAGGTCATCGGCCTCGACCTCGAGGAGGCGAAGCTGGACCTGGCGCGCAAAAACGGGGTCCTGATCGCCGCCAAGCCGGACGATCCGGGCCTGGTTGCCAAGGTGGCGGCGGCCACCGACGGCTACGGTGTCGACGCCGTGCTGTTGTGCGCGGGGTCGAAGGATTCCGGCGCCCCTTTCGAGGACGTTGCCGGCCACTGCCGCGACCGGGCCCGGGTGGTCGTCGTCGGCGACGTCAAGATGGATATCCCGCGCAACGCCTATTTCAAGAAAGAGCTGGAAATCCTGCAATCACGCTCATATGGCCCCGGGCGCTACGATCCCGATTACGAGGAAAGGGGCCGTGATTACCCTATAGGCTACGTGCGCTGGACCGAACGGCGCAACATGAAGGCGTTCATGGACTCGCTGGCGTCAGGCGTGCTCGACATGCAGGTCCTGACCACGCACCGCTTCCCGGTCGAGCGGGCGGCCGAAGCCTATGACCTGGTGATCGGCAAGACGTCGACCTTTACCGTCGGCATCGTACTCACCTATGGCCCTGGCGAGGCCGAGGAATACAAACCAGCACCGAAAGCGCGGCGCAAGGTCCCCGGCAAGGTCGGCCTCGGCATCATCGGCGCCGGCAACTTCGCTAAGGGGGTGCTGGTGCCGGCGATGACCGGCACCGGCGGCTTCGACGTCCGGGGCGTGGTCTCGGCCCGGGGGCTGTCGGCGCAGGCGATGAAGGAGCGCATCGGGGCTCAGTATTCGGATTCCGACCCGGGCCGGGTGTTCGACGATGCCGACGTCGACGCCGTCGTCATCGCCACCCGCCACGACAGCCACGCGCGTTATGTGGTGCAAGCGCTGGAACGCGGCAAGCACGTGTTCGTGGAAAAGCCGCTGTGCTTGAGCCGCGACGAACTGCGGGCGATCGAAACCGCGGCCGAGGCCTCGCAAGGGATCCTGATGGTCGGCTTCAACCGCCGCCACAGCCCCCTGATCGCTGCCATGCGGGCGCATTTCGATGGCCGCAAAGAGCCGCTAGCCATGGTCTACCGGGTCAACGCCGGGCGCATCCCGTTGGGTTCCGCCGCCGCCTGGGTCCAAGACCCCGACGTCGGCGGTGGCCGCATCGTCGGCGAGGCCTGCCACTTCATAGACACCATGCAGGCGGTCACCGGCGCCCGCCCAGTGGACCTCCACGCCACCGGGCTGAACCCGGGCCGCTCGGACTTGGCCGCCGACGACGTGGTGACCCTGACGGTGAGCTTCGACGACGGCTCCTTGGGCACCGTGCACTATTTTTCCAACGGCGACGAAGGCTTCCCCAAGGAGCGCCTCGAGGTCTTCGGCCAGGAGCGCGTCGCGGTGATCGACGACTGGCGGACGCTGGAGTTGGTCGCCGGCGGCAAGTCCGAACGGCGCAAGTCGCAGACCATGCAGAAGGGCTACGCCGAAGAGGGACAAGCGTTCCTCGAGGCGTGCCGGACCGGCGTGGCGCCGGTGGCGTTATCATCATTGATCGAAACCACGCTGGTGACCCTGCTGGCGGTCGAGGACCTGGCCGGCCACTGGGACGAGACGCTGGAGGTGGGCGATTGATCCAACCGTCGCCAACGCTCTTTAATAGGGTGTCAGGGTTGATCGCGATTACACGATCAACCCTGCGTTCAGATGCCACTTGGGCTAACGCCCGCTACGCGGCGGGTTGCGGCATGCGCCGCACCAAGAGCCCATCAAGTTCGAATGATTTCATTCAAACTTGACACGCTCTTTAGGGCGTTGGAAATTATCCGATGAGCATATTCACCATCGGCGCGATCCTGGTCGGACTTTCGGCCCTGTTCGGCTACATCAATCACCGATTTTTGCACCTGCCCCACACCATCGGGCTGGTGGTAATCGCGCTTTGCGCATCGCTGTCGATTATCGGATTTGATCTGATCGAGCCCTCCTTTCAAATCGGCCAAAGGGTCACGGGCGTGCTCCGGCAAATTGATTTCAATGAGACCCTAATGCACGGCATGCTGAGTTTCCTGCTGTTTGCCGGTGCCCTGCATGCCGATTTCCGGGCCCTCAAGACTCGGCGTCTGATGATTGGCGTGATGGCGGTCCTCGGCACCCTGATCTCGATCTTCGTGATCGGGGCGGGGATGTGGTTGCTGTTGGGATTGCTCGAGTTCGATATTCCCTTTATCTGGGTGTTGGTGTTCGGCGCCTTGATCAGCCCCACCGACCCGGTCGCTGTTCTCAGTCTTTTCAAAATCGTCAAGGTCCCCGATACCCTGCAAGCGAAGATGGCCGGTGAATCTCTGTTCAACGACGGTATCGGCGTGGTCATCTTCACCGTCGTCGTGGCAATAGCACTCTCCATGGGCGGGCCAGGGGGCGCGCCAAGTGGCGGCGAACAGAGCGGCCCCATGGGCGCAGCGGAAATCTTCGAGCTGTTTATAACCGAAGCGGTCGGCGGCGCGGTCCTTGGCCTGGCCGCCGGATACATCGGTTACCGCGCCATGTACGGGATCGATGAGGCGGCCCTCGAGGTCCTGATCACCCTGGCGCTGGTGATGGTCACCTATTCGCTGGCCCTGGCGTTGCATATGAGCGGACCGATTGCCATGGTTATCGCCGGCCTGTTCATCGGCAACCGGGGGGTCAAATACGCGATGAGCGAACAAACCCGTGAATACGTGCTGACGTTCTGGACCCTGATCGACGAGATCCTCAATTCGGTTCTGTTCCTGCTAATCGGCCTGGAAGTGTTTCTCGTTGCCGAGAACATCGACTATTTAGGCGTTGCCCTGCTGGCCATCCCTGTGACCCTCTTTGCCCGGGCGCTCAGCGTCACCATCCCCATCGCCATCCTGTCGCGTTGGCAAACCTTCACAAAGGGCGCCGTGCCGGTGTTGATCTGGGGCGGGCTGCGCGGCGGCATTGCGGTCGCCCTGGCCTTGTCCCTGCCCGACGTTGAATACAAGGCCGCCATCTTGAGCATGACCTACGGCGTCGTCCTGTTTTCGATCATCGTCCAGGGCCTGACCGTAAAGCCGCTGGTTGAAAGAATGGTCCGTTAGGGCCAAGGGCCGCCGGAGATGAGGCTCGAAGAACCGGCCGGTGCTTGGACCACGCGCGTCAGTGAGAGCGCCAGGGTGGCGGCTCAAGTCCGAGATGGGTCAAAACCAGACATAAACGCCGGTGCTGAAAAAGGTCCGCTTTCGAGGGTAAAGCGGACCTAAATCACGGCCTGGCAGAAGGTCCGCTTAATAGCCAGAAGCGGACATTCGTATAATGACCAGAAGCCAAAAATTTTCTGAAATCGGTTGTACAGAAAACATCCTGAAAAGCAGCTATTTGAGGCCTTGAAATCACGTTCAAAATCCGATCGCCGTTCCGAAGCAAGGTTTTCGAGCATGGTCACCTTTAATTCATAGCTCTCCGACCCCATGCGCCAAACATCTTCACCACTGGACTCCCGAAGCACGGCGCACCCGGTTTCGAACTAAAGATCAAATGACGCGCCCAACAGCTCTACAAACTACTTTTCCTTGGCAACCGTGTGAACCGCCTGAAGCCACTTCTGATAAATTTATAAAATAAATAGTTATTGTGAATTTTTCAATTTTGACGATCCTGATTCCGGTGATACCCTCGTGCGTATGATTTGAATAAAATCGTCTCGCGTTGGGTAAAGCATACGGGCGATGTGGTTGTTTCCTTTCTCTTCCCTGCAATATCCTGGCGCTTTCAGGTGCCAGAACTTTTTTTGGGGGAACCGGAAAGGTCGCCGGCGTTGATTTCGATTGGCTAGCGTCGTGGCCCCCGGCTTCCGGCGGCGTCAACAGGTAAGGGAACGCGAAGAGCAAACCCGGGCCGAAAAAAAGGGGCTGTCGGGCAAATTTTTCTCTGGGTAACGGAAGAACCTTGATGGACAAGACAAGCGTGAACCTGAATGGCGTGACCTATCGCTGGCCATCCCGGCCCGTGGCCGTCGTCTGCATCGACGGCGGTGACCCGGAATACATGGACTCCGGGGTCAGGGACGGAATCATCCCCAATATCAAAAATTTTATGAAGGACGGATTTTACGCCGTTGCCCGGGGGTCCATGCCCAGCTTCACCTGCCCCAACAACATGTCTATCGTCACCGGCACGGAGCCGGTCGAGCACGGCATTTCCGGTAACTTCTATCTCGACCGGGAAACCGGCGAGCCGGTGGTCATGACCGGCCCCGAACTGTTGCGCAAGCACTCCATCATGAGCGAGTTCTCCCGGCACGGGGCTCGGGTGGTTTCGATTACGGCCAAGGACAAGCTGCGCAAGCAGCTTCAGAAAGACATGGACCTCACGGGTGGCTCGGTGAGCCTGTCGTCGCAATACGCCGACCGCTGCACAATGGAGGAAAACGGCATCGAAAACGTGCTTGAATTCGTCGGCCAGCCGCTACCGGACATGTATTCGGCAGAGCTGTCGCTGTTCGTGCTGGATGCGGGGATAAAGCTGCTGGAGGTGCACCGCCCGGACATCCTCTATCTTTCGCTCACCGACTTCATTCAGCATACCCACGCCCCCGGCACTCCCGAAGCCAATCGGTTCTACAAGGATCTGGATTCACGGTTCGGGCGCCTGAAGGAACTGGGCGCCATTGTCGCGTTGATCGCTGATCACGGCATGGCAGACAAGGCGGGAGAGGATGGCAACCCCAACGTCATCTGGCTGCAGGACATCCTTGATGACGCCGTGGGTGAGGGGGCGTGCCGCGTGATTTGCCCTATCACCGATGCCTTCGTCGGCCATCACGGCGCGCTCGGCGGGTTCGTTCGCGTTTATTGCAATGAAGGCCTTGAGGCCGATCGGGTTATCGAGGCCATTGAGGGGACCCCTGGCATCGAAAAAATCATGACGGCCAAAACCGTATGCCGGGAATTGGAGCAGCCTTTGGACCGTGAAGGCGATGTCGCCGTGCTGGCCGACAAGGTAACTGTGATCGGTTCCCGGGCGGTCGATCATGATCTTTCCGGCCTCAAGGGTCATAGGCTGCGCACTCATGGCAGCCTGCATGAAACTCACGTTCCCTTTGTTATCAGCGAGCCGCTGAACGGCGCCTATGCCGAGCGCGGCGCGGCAGGCGGGCTGAGAAGCCATGAGATCTTCGACTTCGCGATCAACGGAACAGCATAGAAGCACTGGATGATCAGATGACGAAACCAGGCCGTGCCGTCGTATACGAGTCTCCGAACACGCCTTTTGTGATCCGGGAATACCCGGTTCGTGACGTTAAGCCGGACGAAGCCCTGGTGCGTATCACCATGTCCACCATCTGCCGGTCCGACATTCATTCGTACCAGGGGAATCGCCCCAATCCCTGTCCCGGCATCCTGGGGCACGAGATCATCGGCGTCATCGAACAGCTCGGCGCTGATATCACCCATGACATGCGGGGCGATCCGCTCGCAGTTGGCGACCGAGTGACCTGGACGGAGTATTTCCACCAAGGACAATCGGTGTACCGAGACATTCACAACATGCCGCAGAAATCGCCAGGCGTGCGCAAATACGGCCACGACCTGGTCGAAGCCGACCCCCACTTCCTCGGCGGTTTCGCCGAGTACTGTTACATCCTGCCGGGAACCGGCATCTTGAAGCTGCCCGACGCCATCACCGACGAAGAAGCGACGCCCCTCAACTGTGGCGTAGCGACCATGATTGCGGTCACCGAGGCTGCGCAAATCGAAATGGGAGACGCGGTGGTCGTTCAGGGACTGGGCCTACTCGGCCTCTACGGCTGTGCTATCGCCAAGGCGCGCGGCGCACGTTTGGTCATTGGTCTCGATTCCGTTGGCCAGCGCCTGGAAACGGCAAGAAAATTCGGCGCCGACGAAACCATCGACGTGGCGGCCATGGACGACGACGCACTGGTGGAGAATGTCCGGGGCCTGTGCCCGCCGGATGGCGCCGATGTCGCAATGGAAGTCTGCGGCGTTGCCTCCGTGGTGCCGGTTGGCGTCCGCATGCTCCGGACAGGCGGTCGCTACATGATCGGCGGATTGGTCAATCCTGATGCGAATTTCACCATCGATGGCAACGAAATCCTGAAAAAGTGGATCACCCTGAGAGGCATACACAATTATCATCCACGCCATCTCGTTCAGGCGCTCGACTTTGTCATGGCCAACCGAAGCCGCTTTCCATTCGCCGACATCGTCGATTCGAAATTCTCGCTTGAAGAACTCGACGAGGCCTTCGCCAAGGCCGCCGAGCGGTCCGTCCTGCGCGCGGCGATTGTTCCCTGATCCCCTAAGGAGACATGAAGATGCCCGATAAAACGACGCCCGATCTCAATTTCTCGCCGAAGGGGCTCTATATCGGCGGTGAATGGCAGGAGAGCATCGACAGTGGCACCTTCGAAACGATCAATCCCTCGAACCGGGAAAAACTGGGCGACGTCCCGGAAGCGGCGGAAAAAGACGTCGACCGCGCCGTGGCCGCAGCCAAGACCGCGTTCGTGGAATGGCGCCGGGTGCCCATAGCCGAGCGTGCTCGTTGCCTGGAAAAATTAGCTCAACGCATCGATGATCACACTGAAGAACTAGCCCTGTTGGATTCCGTAGATGCCGGCAACGCCCTCAGCGGGATGCGCGGTGACATGGAATGGACGGCAAAGACGCTCCGTTACTTCGCCGGCCTCATCACCGAGATCAAAGGCGAGACCTCGTCCCATGGCCCCCGGCATTTAAATGTCACTCGGCGACAACCCTATGGCGTCGTTGCCAAGATCAATGCCTTCAATCATCCCTTCCGGTTCTGCGCCGAGAAGGCGGCAGCCCCGCTTGCAGCCGGCAATTGCGTAGTAATCAAAGGATCGGAGCAGGCGCCGCTGTCGAGCCTCAAGCTAGGGGAACTCTGTGACGGAATTTTCCCGAAGGGCGTCGTCAATATTATCACCGGCGGTGCGAAAGCCGGGGCCGCCCTTGTCAGCCACCCGGACGTCGGCCGAGTAGGGTTTGTCGGCTCGGTGCCCACTGGCCGCACCATCGCCAAAGCGGCGGCCGAGACGCTGAAGGTCGTGTCCTTGGAACTCGGCGGCAAGAACCCGATCATCATTTTCCCTGATGCGGACCCGGAAAAAGCGGCGACGTCGGCCATCAAGGGCATGAACATGAACCGACAGGGGCAGTCCTGTAGTTCCACGTCCAGGGTGTTCGTTCACGAATCGCTCCACGGCGCGGTCACGGAAGATCTCGTAAAGCAGGCCAAAGCGTTGCCCATCGGCTTTCCATGGCTGGAAGGCAACGAAGTCGGTCCCGTCGTTTCCGAACGGCAGTACGAACGGATTCTGGGATTCATAAGTTCCGCCGAGGAGGAAGGCGCGGACTGCCTCACCGGTGGCGGTCCGCCCGACGACGCCGAACTCCGGAAGGGCTTCTTCGTTTCGCCGACGGTCTATGACCAGGTAACACCCGAAATGCGTATCGGGAAAGAAGAAATATTCGGCCCCGTCATGTCGATCATTCCT
>Ga0066376_10005214_pt1 | contig 11095 bp, 9 predicted proteins | sample Knorr_S15_td_Bot_FD_77009 | JGI IMG/M metagenome (GOLD analysis project Ga0066376, IMG submission 77009) | Marine microbial communities from Southern Atlantic Ocean transect - Knorr_S15_td_Bottom_ad_5009_LV_A | ecosystem: Environmental > Aquatic > Marine > Oceanic | place: Southern Atlantic... | reverse complement strand
ACTCGGCCACCTTGTAGAAGATGTTGTCACCCCAGAGGAACGACATGATGGCCAGGGTGCCCATCGCGGCGATCCACACCCCGATGGTCCGCGACCAGCTGAAGACGACGGCGGTGTCGGGTTGGCCATCGCTACCGGTCAATTCTCCGCGTTCCGCCGAGCTGACTTTCGTCCAGGTGATCCCCTCGACAGCCGGAAGGCGCTCGCTCAGTTTCATGCGTTTGTCAGTCTTGGCCTCGGACCGGGTCTTGCCCTTGGCCAGTTCCTGCTGTTCTTCGTCGTCGATCTTCTGGATCTGTTTATTGATGTGGGTGGTGGCATCGAATGTCTCGTGCCGCACGTAGGCTTTGCCCATCGAGCCGGTGGCGGTTCGAAAGACCAGGAAGCCGCCTCCGACGAGCAGCAGCAGCAGCCAGATGGCATTCGAGGTTTTCATCATCAGACACCTCTCCTTCGGTCGGTGAAGAAGATGACATTGCCGCCGATGATCAGCCCGATGACCAGCATGTGAGCCACCAACTGGGGTCCCATCTTGCGGAGCCCCTCCTGGGTCGCGGGGTTCTCTCGCAACTCGGGGTATTCCAGCAGCACCGCTTCCTCGTACTCAGCGGCCGCCTTGATGGCTCCGAGGATGCCGGCGAGTTGATTGGGCACGTAGGGCACCAGCGGCGTGTAGCCGACGCCGGTGACCCCCGCGACCATCTTGATATCAAACGGAGTGGCGGCGTATTGGACCCATTCCTTGGCACCGGGTGTGCCGGCCGAGACGTTGATGATCAAGTCCATGCTCTGGATGTTCTTGAGGTTGGCGGTCAGGGGCAGTTCATTGAGGTCGGTGCCGTCGACGTCGTTGGCGTAGAGTTTCTTGAGGTCGGTGACGACGACCTTGATCACGCCCTCGCTGCCCGGCCGGAAGCCGAGGTTCACGTAGTCCTCACCGTAGGTGTACTCGGGATACTCGCGATTGAGGATCGCGATGTTTTTCTGCAGCATCGGGACCGCTGCGGGCCAGAGCGTGATGAAGTAGAGCTTGTGCTTCTTCTGGGCACAGTGTCGCACGAACGCCGCGGCCATCGGCTCGAGCTCACCCTTGCTGGCCGGGTCGTAGTCGTAGGCCATCAGCACGCTCGACCCATCCTCGAGTCCTTCGACGGTCGCGAAGACGTCGAGGACTTCCTGGGAAGGATGTTCCGGGAAGACGACTCCCATCAGCATGGGGATCGCGATCGACAGTCCCATGGCCAGGAAGATCCAGCGTCGATCGAGATTGCGGAAATCGAACCCGCTGTCCGAGCCAGCATCTGTGGGCGAAATGTCGCTTGGGGGATCGTGAGCGGAGTCGGTTGGCATGATGTCACTCATCTGAGTTTACTCCTCCGATCCCAGGTACGAACGGTCGACACCCAGCAGGACTTTCAGCGACAGCGAGACGATGCCCAATGCGATGCCGATGGTGATCGCACGGTTGCCGGCGACGATGAAGATCGAGGTGATGGTCGAGGTGATGCGATCGAGTCTCAGCCCGGCCAGGCTTCCGGCCTCGGCTCCACTGATCGCGGTCAGCCAGTCGACTACGGGCTGGCTGACATAGATGCCGGCGTGGGTTCGGCCGAAGAGCACGATGAAGGCGGTGCCCAGCAGGATCATCGCCTCGGTGTTCTTGGCCCGGAACGCGCGGAAGGCGGCCGAGGCGATGTAGAAGGCCAGCAGCGAGAACATCGTGGCGGCCAACGGCAGGTAGATGTGGTGGAAGATCCACCCGAAGCCACCGCTCTCGGCCAGGTAGTCGCCCGACCAGGAGAACTCGGGGAAGTTCTCGGCCGGGTTGACTCCCATCTTGGAGAACCCGATGTAGAGGGTGATCAGGAAGGCGGAGATGGTAACGATCGAGAACCCCCAGCCGGCCCGGCGGTTGGAGATCTTCTGCAGGTGGGTCTTCAGCAGGTTGCCTCCGCCGAGCACGAAGGCCACCGCGGCCAGGATGTCGAACCAGATCATCGCCTCCTCTCCCCAACTCTGCATGTAGGGGATGAAGTAGGAGACGATCAGCACGAAGCCGGTGACGGCTGCGATCGCCAGTGGGACCGTGCGTTTCATGGCAGGAACCCCTTGTCGCCGAGTACGTTGTCGGTCAGGAAGGAGACGATCGAGTGGGCCAGGGTGTCGTCGCCGCCGAGCAGGCTGGCGGCCGAGGCGACCAGGCAGCCGACAACGATCAGCACACCCCCGATCACCTTGCCGACGTCCTGTCCCTTGAGGCTGGCGAGTTGGTGTGCTTCGCCCGAGAGGTAGGCGCTGGCGGCGAAGAATTCTTCACCGATCAGCGTGTAGTCGCAGGCGGCGACGAAGAACGGAAGCTGGCTGGGCATCGCCGTGCCGGCGATCTGGATGGCACCGATCGAGTTCCCCGTCTCGGCAAGAATCAGCGACTCGGCGAAGAACGCCCCCATGTAGAAGCAGGCGGCCGGCTTGTCACGAACCATCGTGCCGGTGACGCCGGCCACGTAGCCGAACTGCTCGTCGGTCAGGTAATAGATGTTGTCCTCGTTGTAGGCATCGGGACGCCCGGCTCCGAGGAAGGCGGCCTGGACAGTTTCCCGGGCAACCGTCATCACCAGCGATCGTGACGTGGGCACTTCGAGCTTCGCGTCGTACTCGGCCGCCAGCGCGGCCACCCGCGAGAGCACGGTGATCCCGGCGACCGTCTGCATGTCGTTGATGTCCAGGATCCCGGGTATGAACAGGCAACTGCGTCCCATCTCCGTCGCCCGACCCACCGCCTCCTCGACAGCCTCGAGCCCGGCGATCTTGCGGACCTTCAGCTTCACTCCACTCTTGGCCAGCTGAATGAACAGAATCACCGCTCCACAGATCAGCACCAGGATCACCAGGAACCAAGTCCGCCGGGTGTCCCAGTACTGCAGGATCGGGGTGATCGGGGCTGCGGTCTGCGCCGGCGTGGACTTTGAGTCCGCGTGCTCGACGGCAACGACCTGGTAGAGGTAGCTCTTGGTGCGGTCGCACTGGGGGTCGACAAACGAGTCCTTCTGGAAGGTCGCTTCGCCGGCCAGCGTGAACTTGTCTTCTTCCTCAGCACGTTCGTCTCCCTCTGCTCCCTTGACCACCTTCCGAAGGATCTCGTAGCGGACCACCTTGCGGGTTTCGCCCTCGGCGACTTCCTTGACGTCGTCCTTGGAAAGCGTCCATTTGACGATGATCCCGTCTCCCGCATCATCGGGTCGGTCGATGGCGGTGACGTCGGCGGGTGGCTGCGGTGCGGTGGTCTGCTGTGCTGCCTTGGCGTCGGGATCGGCCTCTGCCCGGGCCGGCTGCGGCGCGAGCGCGGTCAGGGCGATGGTGATCGCCAGCAGGGGTACCCTCCAGGAGACGCGATCGGTCATGTCTATTCCTCGATCAACTCCACGTTGGCACGCGGCACCGTGACGGTTTCGCCCTCGCTGGTGTCGACACACAGCACGCGGGCACGGGATTCGGAGTCCAGGGCCTGGGGTTCCGAGGGCAAGCTGGCGACGGTACCCAGCACGCCAAAGTACGGGTCGCGGATCACTCGGACCGATGTCCCCACCTCCAGCAGCCCGGCGATCCGGTTCGGCTTTGAGTCCGCAGCCGGAGGGTGATCGCTGCGGGGGATCACGATCTCCGGCCTCATGACCCCGGCACGAATCTGCGTCGTGCCATTGACCGAGGCCTCGTGGCCGGCCAACTCGCCGAACAGCTGGTGGGTTCGCTTGGCCATCGCGATTTCGCCAAATCCCTCGGTCACGACGAGTGTCAGTCCAATCGTTTCTGAACCGGTGATCGCCACGCCGAGATCGTAGCCGAGGATGTCTCTGAGATCGGCATCATCGAGACCACCCGAGACGACCGCGGCACAGCCGACTTCGATGGCTCGCCCGACCGCTGCTCCAGTCATTCGGGCACCGCCGACGACCACCATTCCGGCCATCTCATCGGTGATCCGCTCCGCTGTCAACTCCTGCTCGGGACTCTCGCAGGCCATCACCAGCGGTCCGAGTGTTTCGCCACCGATCCCGAAGATCCCCTGTACGAATGCCACGTCGCTCTCGATCACCACCCCCTCACCGGCAATCACCTCGACCACCTCACCGGCGACATAGGCTGAGACCTGCACGGGGAGCGGTTCGCCGCGGATGATCACCTGCCCGGTCACTTCCGAGATCGTCTCGATCGTACCGGCGGTTCGCGACTGGCAATGGGCCTTGAAGAAGCCGAAGATCCCCTTGGTTTCGGCCAGTCGCTCGTCGACTGCGATCGGGTCGCCGACCTGCTTGAGCATGCATTCGGGGATATCCGCCGGCGGCATCGAGAGCATGTTGGCGACGTTCAGCGGTGTGACGTTCCCGGGCATAAAGGTCTCGGCGACCACGTCGGCGGCACCGACTCTCTCGCCGACGTCCCTCTTCACCTCGCCGGCGATGGGCAGAATCCGCCTGATGCGATGCCGCGTCCAGGGGGTGACTTTCAGGCCCGGTGTGTATGCGTGAGCCATCTAGTTCAACTCCGCCAGGCCCTGGACATGGTTCCACGTCGTGACGGCTTGCCGACAGGCGTCGCGGTCGGTTGGCAGTTCCAGCGGTCGTCCGCGGCCGTCGAGGATCACGCCGACGGTGCCGCCCCGGATCTCGCCTTCGACCTTTTTGCCGGGTCCCTCGCCCGCATCGAAGCCCTTGGCCGGTTCGATGACCGCGGTGGCGATCACGCCATCGGCCATGCTCAACAGCTTCATCTCGCCGAATACCACCTCGCCACTGTGACTGATCCCCTCGCCTGTGATCTGGTAGCTGAAGCAGGCACGGCCGGCCTTGCCGATTCCCGCCGGCGCGATGCAGGTGCCCAGGTAGACCAGGCAGTCGCGTTCGAAGACCTGCACGGCTGCTTCGGGGAGCACCTGGGCCAGGACACCCAGGTGGGGCATCATGAAGATGCTGTCCTTGGCCAGAGTCGTGATGCCCTCGGGCTGGAAGGCGTCGACCAGCATCGCGGCGGTCTGGGACATGCGCGGAGCGTGCGAGAGGACGCCACCGGAGGCGACCAGCAGGTCGAGCGTCATGTTGTTGACGATCGTCTGTCCACTGGACTGTTGGCTGAAGGTATCGCCAACGGTTCGCTGTTGCTGGACGCCCTTGAGCGTGGTGGCGAAGTCCTTGTGCTGTTCGTAAGCCAGTCGCAACGCCTCGCGGGCGACGGCCTGCTCGAACAGCAGCGACTCGAGAGTCTGGGGGATGGTGGTGGGCCGGATCATCTTGTTCTTGACCCGGTTGCGGAGCTCCCGCTCGTCCATGTCCAGGGGCACCCATCGCAGGATGCTCGGCAGAGACGCTTCGGCACAGACGTTGGAGATCGAATAGCTCATGCCGAGGTTGGCACTGACGGTGCGGTTGAAGGTGCCTTCGAAGACGCTGAACACGTCGGTGGTGGCGCCTCCGATGTCGACCCCCACGGCGTTGACGCCGCGCTGCTCGGCGATCTGCTGCAGGATGTTGCCCACGGCTGCGGGAGTGGGCATGATTGGCGCGTCGGTCCAGGAGATCAGCTTGTCGTAGCCGGGTGCGTGGGCCATGACGTGTTCCAGGAACAGGTCGTGGATCGCATCGCGGGCCGGAGCCAGGTTCTCGCGTTCCATCGTCGGCCGCAGGTTCTCCACCAGCGACAACTCGACACTGTCGTCGAAGGCTCCGGTGATCGCGTCGCGGGCGTCGACGTTGCCGGCGAAGATGACCGGCATGCAGTACTCGCTGCCGAAGCGGGGCTGGGGTTTGGCCGGGGCGACCATCTCGGCGATCTGCACCACGTGCTGCGTGGTCCCGCCGTCGGTGCCTCCGGAGATCAGGATCATGTCGGGCCGCAGCTCACGGATTCGCTGGATCTGTTCGTGAGGCAATCGCTTGTCGTTGGTGGCGATCGTGTCCATCACGATCGCTCCGGCACCCAGTGCAGCGCGCTTGGCACTGGCCGCGGTCATCTCGCGGACCACTCCGGCAACCATCATCTGCAGGCCGCCGCCGGCGCTGGAGGTCGAGATGTAGATGTCGCAGCCCTGGCCATCACTGGCCGGACGGATCACCTGACCGTCGTCACCGATCAGTTTTCGCCCGGCGAGTTCTGCGACCTCGCTGACCGAGTTGACCACGCCCATCGTGACGTCAGCCGCAGGTTCCTCGACCGTCGTGGGCGCCTCGCCACGAAACGTCTGGCGGAATTCGCCGTCGACCTTCTCGATCAGGATCGCCTTGGTCGTGGTGCTGCCGCAGTCGGTGGCCAGGATCACGTTGATCGACGACGGGTCGAGCAGGTTCGCCGAGGTGGCGGGGACTGGGCTGAAAGATTCCGGCGTGGTCATCCGTGTCTGCCTTCAGTCGGTCTCCGAACCGACCTCATTCCCCGTTGAGTCGGCCGAGGGTGTCTTGTCCTGGCTGTCGCTCCCCTTCTCGATGGGGGCCTCGATCCGGGCCTCGATCGCGTCGCAGATGTAGGGGATGGCCCCTCGAAGTTCGAGGAATTCGGCGAAGTGCCGGTAGCCCCGGGTGTTGGCAAAGACCGAGACGAAGGGTGTGAAGAAGTGCATGGCCTGGGAGCCGATGAAGTTCAGCGGGCGGCTCATTTCCAGTGCCATCAATGTCGGAGTGGCCAGTCCGCGGCGGACGACCTCGTCGGCGACGCGGTCGATGGCGAGCTTCTGAGCCTCGGTCGGCTCGGCCGGACCGGGCGGATCGACGGCGAAAGCGTGCTTGAGCCACTGCACGGGACGGGGCCTCCCTCTACTCCCCACCTCCGACGCCATTTCAGGGCGATTGCTGGATTCTGGACCGCGACACGATACCGCGCGACCGGGGGAATTGACAGCCCGCGTGAGTTGGGGAGGGATGACAAAACCGCTTCATGTGCTGAGAGAAGTGGTCAACCCAGCCCGAAGACTCGCAGCGCGTTTTCGGTGGTCGCCTCGGCCAGTTCTTCGAAGCTGATCCCCTTCACTTCGGCCAGGCACTCGGCGGTGTACCGCACCCACGCCGGCTCGTTTCTTTTGCCACGAAACGGCATCGGGGCCAGGTAGGGGGCATCGGTTTCGACCAGCAGTCTCTCGAGTGGCACCTCGGCCGCCGCGGCCCTCAGTTCGTCGTTTTTCTTGAACGTGAGCATCCCGGCCAGCGAGATGTGCATGCCGAGTTCGACGCAGCGAGCCGCGGTGGCGGTGTCGCCGGCGAAGGAGTGCATGATGCCGTTGAGTGGTCCGTGGCCGGCTTCGCGTTCGAGCTCGGCCACCACAAGGGCTTCCGCCTCGCGGCAGTGCACCACAAACGGCAGCTCGTGCTCCCGGGCCAGTTGCATGTGCCGCCGGAACATCTCGGCCTGGTCTTCGATCGGCGAGTAGTCCCAGTAGCGGTCGAGCCCGGTTTCTCCGACGGCGACCACCTGCGGGTCACAGACCAACTCGAGGATGGTCTCCCAATCGGCCTCATTCGACTCGGCGACGTAGTTGGGCTGGATGCCGACAACGGCGTGGACGTGTGGGAAGCGGTTGGCCAGGTCGACGGCGGCGCGGCTGGTGTCGGCGGTGATGCCGATCGTGGCCAGCCCGACGAGACCCTCGTCGAGCGTTCGCGCCACGACCTGCTCGACGTCGCCGACAAAGGCTTCTTCGTCGAGGTGGCAGTGGGTGTCGAAGAGCCGCATGCTGCCGGTCTCAGTCGGCCACGAGCGTTCCGAGTTCTTCGAGAGTGCGCTGTTCCTCGGCCACCGCGTCGGCGATCAGCCCGCCGGCGTCCTCGTCGTCGCGGCAGGCCTTGGCGGACTTCTTGAGCGTCTCGAGGATCGATTGCTGGTTGGCGATCAGGCGGGGATAGAGGTTGTCGAGGGAGATGAAGTGCAGGTCGGTGTAGCGGGTCGGGAAGCGGCCCAGTTCGATCGTGGCGTCGCGATCGCCGAGCAGTTCGACCAGCCGGGCGATCTGCAGCTGTTGCCGTCGCCGGAACAGGTCCAGCGCCGCCAACTCGGTGTCGTCTTGGCCGGTCCTGGTCCACGGTCTGCATTCACCGGTGTACTGCACCAGGCTGCTGCTCAGAGCGGCCAGGGCTTTGTTGAGTGCCGAGTTGGTATTCGAGTCGGACATGTGCGAATGCGGCCGGGAGTCAGCGTTTGGGCGAGCTCTTCTCGATGACGGTGTCGGTGGCACTGATCGTATCGCGGGCCACTCGTTCAGCCGCCTCGCTGAGCTTGCCGATCAAGGGCGACATGCCCAGCAGCAGGATCGGCACGGTCAACAGCAGCACGAAGGCCCGTTCGGTGGTCTCGATCCGAGCCACTCGGGCGCCTTCGGGGCGTTCTTTGATGAACATCGCGACGGGGATTCTCAGGTAGTAGAACAGGCTGAAGACGGTATTGAGCAGAGCGAATCCGACCAGGACCCCCATCGACCAGTGCAGGCTGGCGGCTTCCCAGACCGGTGCCAGCACGAAGAACTTGGCGACGAAGCCGCCCAGCGGGGGCAGCCCGACGAGGCTGAAGAGGCAGATGGCCATCATCACGCACAGCCACGGGCACTGGCTTCCCAGCCCCCGGTAGTCGGCGATCTGTTCGCTGTAGATCTGGTTGCGAATCAAGGCGACGATGGCGAAGGCGCCGAAGTTCATGAACAGGTAGACGGCCAGGTAGAACAGCACACCCTCGATGCAGTCGGCGGCCAGGGCGGGCCGGTCGTGGGCCAGGGCCACCAGCATCGCGGCGACCCCCGTCAGCATGTAACCGGCGTGGGCGATGGTCGAGTAGGCCAGCATCCGCTTGACGTTGGTCTGGAAGTAGGCGGCGAGGTTGCCGAAGGTCGAGGAGACCACCGCGATCGCGCCCAGGCCGATCGCCATCGGTACGGCCAGGTCTCCGAGCCCGGTCAACTGGTGGACGACCCGGATCAGGAGTGCAAAGGCGGCTCCCTTGGAGGCGACCGAGAGGAACCCGGCGACCTCGGCCGGGGCGCCTTCGAAGGCGTCGGGGCACCAGAAGTGGAAGGGGACCAGCGAGAGTTTGAAGGCGAGGCCGACGAGGATCATCATCACGCCCAGCACGATGGTGCGGACTTCCGCGCTGGCCATCGCCGTACCGGCGGATTCCTCTGAGAGCAGTTCGCCGAGCTGGATCGAGATCAGGTTGATGTCGGCGGTCCCCAGCATCCCGGCGACCAGGCTGGTGCCATACAGCATCACGCCGGCGGCTCCGGCTCCGTAGACCACGTACTTCAGGGAGGCTTCGCTGCTGAGTCGTTTGCCTTTGAGGAACCCGACCATCACGTAGCTGGGTACGCTGGCCATCTCGATGGCCATGAACAGCATCAGCAGGTGGTTGGCCGAGGCCATCAGCATCATGCCGATCGTGGCTCCGACCAGCAGCGTGTAGAAGTCGGGTCCGTCCTCGTTGTCGGGGATCCCGCTGAGCACCGTGAGCGCGATCACCAGGACCAGGAAGACGAGCAGGAAGAGCTTGAAGAAGACGGTCAGGCCGTCGTTGACCAGCAATCCGCTGAAGATCTGGGCGTTTTGACCCGTCAGGTAGGCACCCGATCCGCTGGCATAGACGACTCCGAAGGCGATCCCGAAGGCGATCAGCGTGCCGGCCATCGCGATCCAGTGACTGGGTATCCTGCGATCGAGGCCCAGCAATCGACCCAGCAGCAAGGCCACGACCGTGCCGCACAGCACCAGCTCGGGCAGGAACGCCATGACGTCCTTGCCGACCTGCGCGGGCAGGTTGGAGATCAGGTCGTTGATGTTGGCCAGCTGCATGGTTTCGGTGTCTTGTGCGAATCGAATGTTGAGCGTTGTTGCGTCGGGCGGATCAGAAGCCGCCGGCGATCCGGCCGGCCATGCCATCGGTCAGTTTCTCGATCGAGGGCACCATGTACTGGAAGACCAGGTTGGGGAACACGCCCAGGATGATGGCGGAGACCAGCAGTACGCCGGCCACGATCTTCTCGCGGCCCAGCATCGGAATCAGTGCCTCCTCGTGAGGCCCCTTGTACTCGGCCCCGAGGAAGACTCGCTGGAGTGTCCAGAGGATGTATCCGGCAGTGAGGATCACGCCCGAGGCGGCGATGATCGCCAGCACCTTGCTGAATTGCCAGGCACTGAGCACCACGAAGACCTCGCCGATGAAGCCGCAGAGACCCGGCAGGCCGAGTCCGGCGAAGAAGATGCCGGCCGAGAGTCCGGTAAAGAGCGGCATCTTCGCGGCCAGCCCACCGAACTCGTTGATGTTGCGGTGATGCACCCGGTCGTAGAGCACTCCGACCATGAAGAACATGCCGGCCGAAGAGACCCCGTGTCCCAGCATCTGGAACATGGCGCCGTTGATGCCCATTTGCCAGTAGTCGGAGCTGGTGCTGCCGCCGGAGACGACTCCGACGACGCCGATGCCGACCACGACATAGCCCATGTGGCTGACCGAACTGTAGGCGACCAGCCGCTTGAAGTCGGTCTGAGCCATCGCGGCAAATGCGCCGTAGATGATGCTGGTCACCCCGATGGATACCAGCACGATGCTGCCGGTGGCGACGGCTTCGGGGCACAGTGGAAACGCGATCCGCAGGATGCCATAGCCACCCATCTTCAGCAGCACGCCGGCCAGGATCATGCTGATCGGCGTGGGTGCTTCGACGTGAGCGTCCGGCAGCCAGGTGTGCAGCGGCACACTGGGAATCTTGATGGCGAACCCGATGAACAGCAGCCAGAAGGCCCAGGGCTGCAGGTCCGGACTCAGCAGCCCGTTGCCCTGGGCCGCATCGGCCAGCAGCACCAGGTCGAAAATGTGTTCCCCGTTGGCCCCATGGCTGCTGCTGAAGTAGATCATCAGCAGTGCCACGAGCATCAGCACGCTGCCGAAGAGTGTAAACAGGAAGAACTTGATCGCGGCGTATTCCTTGCGGGGTCCGCCCCAGATGCCGATCAGGAAGTACATCGGCAGTAGCATGACTTCCCAGAAGACGTAGAACAGGAAGAAGTCGGTCGCCATGAAGACGCCGAGCATCCCGGTTTCCAGCAGCAGGAACAGGATCAGGTACCCCTTGATT
>Ga0066376_10005212_pt1 | contig 11096 bp, 9 predicted proteins | sample Knorr_S15_td_Bot_FD_77009 | JGI IMG/M metagenome (GOLD analysis project Ga0066376, IMG submission 77009) | Marine microbial communities from Southern Atlantic Ocean transect - Knorr_S15_td_Bottom_ad_5009_LV_A | ecosystem: Environmental > Aquatic > Marine > Oceanic | place: Southern Atlantic... | reverse complement strand
TTGATTAGTGCGCAGCGTAACTTCCAAGCTAACTCACGTGCGCTTGAGGTTAACTCAACGCTACAACAAAACATCCTACAGATCCGTTAATCTTAACGGCTCTAAGCATAATCCGACACGAAGGCTGCTCCCTCTATTGGCAGCCTTTTTTCATTCTAGCAGCTCATTTTTCTCTCCTATTTCAGCGTCAATTTTACTTTGGCACTTTTATTGCATTTCTTAGTTATCGTATTTTTAGTGAGTCAATGTTATGGACAAAATGGTCTACATTGCCATGTCGGGTGCTAAGCAAAGTTTGCGCGGTCTTGAGCTCAAGGCTAACAATCTTGCGAACGCTAACACCACTGGCTTTAAAGCTGATTTTGCACAAGCTCGCTCTATGCAAGCCTTCGGGGAAGGTCTGCCATCTAGGGTGTTTGCAATGCAAGAACGCCCAGGATCTAACATGCAATCTGGTGGTTATGTAGAAACTGGCCGTGAGCTTGATATTGCTATGAGTGACCGTGGTTGGTTGAGTGTACAAGATGCATCAGGCAATGAGGCATACACCAAAACAGGCACATTAAACATTACTCCAGATGGTGCGTTGATCACCAGCCATGGCCGTCAAGTAATTGGCGAAGGTGGTCCAATCATTCTGCCATTACCTATCGAGAAAGTTGAGTTTAGTGAAGACGGTGCTATTCAGGTTCGCCCGCAAGGTGCACCAGCGAACTTTTTAGAAGTGGTTGATCGCTTAAAAGTGATTGAGGCTGATAACACTCAGCTTGAAAAAGGTAATGACGGTTTATTTCGACCAAAAGAAGACATGCTGATCAATGACCTGTGTGGTTTTTGTGATATTTCGCCAAATGTGAAAGTACTATCGGGAACGCTTGAAATGTCAAACGTAAACCCGGTGCATGAAATGGTCGACATGATCAGCAATCAACGCCAATTTGAATTACAAGTTAAATTGATGAAAACAGCCGAAGAGCTCGATGAGCGTCAAGATCAGCTGTTACGCATTGTTTAAGATGACTGAGAGGGTAGAGTTATGAATCCTGCATTATGGATCAGTAAAACCGGGCTTGACGCCCAGCAAACCGATATTTCGGTGATCTCAAATAATCTCGCGAATGCCAGCACGGTCGGTTACAAAAAAAGCCGCGCCGTATTTGAAGATTTACTATATCAAAACATCAACCAACCAGGTGGTCGTTCGTCACAAGACACTGAAATGCCATCAGGCTTAATGCTTGGTGCGGGTGCCAAAGTGGTTGCCAACCAAAAGAACTTTTCACAAGGTAACATGCTTACCACTGAAAATTCACTGGACTGGATGATTTCAGGCCCTGGTTTTTTTGAAGTGCAATTACCGGATGGCAACATTGCCTATTCGCGTAACGGTCAATTCACGACTGACGAAGATGGCCGCATTGTAACATCGGGCGCGGGTTTTCCTTTGCAACCGGAAATGAATGTTCCAGACGATGCGCAATCAATTACTGTTTCACAAGACGGTGAAGTGTCAGTGCGTATTTCAGGGCAACCAGACAACGTGGTCATTGGTCAGCTAACGATTAGTGATTTTATTAATCCATCGGGTCTTGAGCCTATGGGACAAAATTTATACACAGAAACCGCTGTAAGTGGTGCGCCTGTGCAAGGTAACCCAGGTATCGATGGTTTAGGTACGGTGGTTCAAGGTTCCCTTGAAACCTCTAACGTGAATGTAACTGAAGAGCTTGTTAACTTGATCGAAACACAACGAATTTATGAAATGAATTCAAAAGTGATTTCAGCGGTTGATGAAATGCTTAGTTACATCAATCAACAGCTTTAATGGGTAGGAGGCAGCATGCGTAATATTATCTTAGTCACATCGGCAGCATTAATGCTGGGTGGTTGTATGACAACGCAAAATCATCATGTGGTTCAGGATGACCCTTACTATGCGCCTATGTACCCTGAGCCAACAACAGAGCCGATGGTACCTACAGGGTCGTTGTTTGATAGTTACTCATCAAATGATTTGTACTCGGATAAAAAGGCACTGCGTGCTGGCGATATCATTACGGTTAAATTGCAAGAATCAACGCAAGCCACCAAAGCCGCTAAAACCGAGACCGACAAAGAAACGGACGCCAGTTTAGACCCTGTTATAGGCCTTGGCGGTAATCCGGTCAACATTGGTGGTGACAGCATTCAATTTGGTATTGGTTCTGGGGCATCATTTAAAGGTGACTCAAAGTCTAACCAATCAAACAGCTTATTTGGTGATATTTCTGTCAATGTGATGCGTGTTCTACCCAATGGCAACTTGGTTATTCGCGGTGAAAAATGGCTCACTTTGAACACAGGTGAAGAGTTTATTCGCTTAGAAGGTTTGGTTCGCCCTGAAGATGTTGCCGCAGATAACACGGTCACATCAAATCGTATTGCCAATGCGCGCATTCAATATTCAGGTAAAGGGCAAATTCAAGAAACGCAAAGTGCAGGTTGGCTGTCTCGTTTCTTTAGTAGTTCGCTTTTCCCATTTTAGAGGAATAAAGTCATGAATGGGTTTAAATACATCATCGCTCTTTGCTTAATTAGCCTGCAGTTTTCTGCACAGGCTGAGCGAGTCAAAGATGTATCTATGGTTGAGGGCGTGCGCTCAAACCAATTAGTGGGGTATGGTTTAGTGGTTGGTTTACCTGGCACTGGTGAGCAAAGCCGATTTACACAACAAAGCTTTAAAGCCATGCTGAATGGCTTTGGTATCACTTTACCTGATAGCTTAAAACCTAAAATTAAAAATGTTGCTGCTGTGGCAGTGCATGCTGAGTTACCAGCGTTCAGAAAGCCTGGTCAAACCATTGATATTACCGTGTCGTCTATTGGTAGTGCGGGCAGTTTACGTGGCGGTACATTGTTACAAACCTTCCTAAAAGGGGTTGATGGCAATACTTATGCAATTGCGCAAGGTAGTTTAGTGGTTGGTGGTTTAGGTGCTGAAGGGGCTGATGGTAGCCGTGTAATTATTAACACGCCAACAGTGGGTCGTATTCCAAATGGTGCTATTGTTGAACGTGCTATTAAGAGCCCGTTTATGCAAGGTGACTACATTACCTTCAATTTAAATCGTCCAGATTTCACAACGGCAAAACGCTTAGAGCAAACCATTAATGATTTAGTGGGTCCTGACAGTGCTCAGGCAATAGATGCAGCCTCTGTGCGTGTATTGGCACCGCGTGATGCATCTCAACGTGTCGCGTATTTGTCTACCCTTGAAAACTTAGAGTTTAAACCGGCAGATACCGCAGCAAAAATTATTGTCAATTCGCGAACAGGCACAATTGTGATTGGCAAAAACGTGAAGCTACAGCCAGCAGCTATTACCCATGGTGGTTTAACGGTCACCATTGCTGAGCAGCAAAATGTCTCACAGCCAAATGCCTTAAGTGATGGTGAAACCACGGTTACCAATCAAAGCATTATTGATGTCAATGAAGATGACTCACGTGCTTTTGTTTTCAATCCGGGTGTTAATCTAGATGACCTCGTTCGCGCAATCAATGAAGTGGGGGCCGCGCCGGGTGATTTAATGGCAATCCTTGAAGCTTTAAAAGAAGCGGGGGCGATAAACGGGCAACTGGTTATCATTTAAATTAAAACGCGCTTTCGGGCGCGTTTTTTGTTTTTATACCTCTTAATCCTTCAGTGTATAAATATCAGTCAAAACCTTGACCCTGAAGTTACTCCACTCCTATATCCTTTATTAGCCATTCATTTATAAAGTTTTTTATTGGCGCAATTTTTGCATTTTAATTTTCATTATTAACTATTGTGTCAAAAAGCTGATGGATACTAATCATCTCGACAAGCAAAACTTTTTTGATTTAGGCAACTTAGACTCGTTACGTCAAAGTGCGCTAAAAAGTGATGCCTCTAGCGATGCGTCAAAAGAGGCGCTGAAAAAAGCGGCGGCACAATTTGAATCTATTTTCACTCAAATGCTGCTTAAAAGTATGCGTAAGGCAAATGAAGCGTTTGAAGATAAAGACAGCCCATTTAATTCAAGCGGTGTTAAGTTTTTTGAAGAGATGCATGACCAACAGATGTCGGTTGAGCTTTCATCAAAAGGTTCGCTCGGCTTAGCTGATTTAATTGTTCAGCAGCTCTCGCCAGATGGTAAACAGTTTACCCCGGGGTCTGTGCTTAGAACGACGGCTGAGTTTGATAGTGATAAACGCGCCCGCGGCGTAGCGAATGACAGCCACGACATTAAATCTGAGTCACAGCCTGTTGCAGATACATCAGCAAACGAGCAAACAGATAATCGTTTTGAAGATGTTGAGTCATTCATTAGCTCTATTTGGGAGCACGCAAAAAATGCAGCACAGAAGATTGGTTTAAACCCTGCAGTGATGGTGGCTCAAGCAGCCCTTGAAACAGGCTGGGGAAAACACATCATCAGCAAAGCTGATGGCACAAGTAGTAACAACTTATTCAATATTAAATCGGATAGAAGCTGGCAAGGTGACAAAGCGAGTAAAGTCACGCTTGAATTTGAACAAGGCGTGCCTGTTAAAAAGCAAGCTAGTTTCCGCTCTTATCAATCGATTAAAGACAGTGTTAACGATTTTGTGGATTTCTTAAATGAAAACCCACGTTATCAAGAAGCACTTAATAATACCGCAGAGCCTGCTGCCTTTTTAGATTCGTTACAAAAAGCAGGTTATGCAACTGATCCAAATTATGCCAACAAAATTAAGCAGGTATTGAAGCGTGTTGAGCTTCAAAGCGTCGCTGCTTCATTGGTACGTTAAGGAGTAGACCCTCATGTCATTTAGCTTATATGACATAGCAAATGCCGGTGTAAGAGCTAACTCTGAGCTTTTACAAACCACCAGTAAGAACATCGCCAACGTTAATACCGAGGGCTATGTACGTGAGCGCACTGAGTTCACAACCATGATCGATAACCAAGTAGGTCGTGGTGAAACGTATCGTTTACTGAATGAATTTGCGCAAAAGCAATTAAATAGAGATACCTCAAATAAAGCATTCTTTGATCAGTTTGTGACAGAAGCAAGCCGTGTAGATAGCTTGTTCTCAGAAGAGTCAAACAGCTTATCAACTAGTATCAACTCGTTTTTTAACAATGTACAAGAAAGCTTAAATCAACCGTCATCAACAGTTGCACGCTCATTAGTAATGACAGATGCACAAAACTTGATTGATCAAATGGACAGATTATCGAGCATTGTGGTCGACCAAAAAGCGGTGGTGAATGAGCAGCTAGAAATTTTTTCTGAAGAAGCCAATAACCTGATCCAAAATATCAGTGATCTAAATACTAAGATTGCCTCAGTTCACGGTACTGATCGTGAGTCAGTATCAAGTGGTTTATACAATGAACGAGATAAAGCGATTCGTGATTTATCTGAGCTGATTGATATTGAAACACTCGATGGTAATAACGGCGAAAAACAAGTGTATTTAGGCTCTGGTCAAGCACTTGTCATGCAAAGTGGCTCATTTAACCTATTTTCATTCAGTGGCGATCCTGATCCTAATTTTAAAGAACTGAGACTCGATGTGAACGGTGGCAAAGCTGTGCCGCTTGATGTCGATGTGAGTAAGTTAAAAGGTAAAATTGGCGGCTTGTTGGCGTTTCGTGACGATATTTTAGTGCCAGCGCAAAACCAACTTGGTCAAATGGGATTAGCGTTAGCTGATGCCTTTAATCAGCAAAACCGTTTAGGTATGGACGCTAATGGTGAAATTGGTGGTGATATATTTGCAATTCCAACCGTTGATGCGTTTGGCTATCAAGCTAATACGGGCACATCAACAATGACGGCAACGGTGGAACCAGGTAAAGGCAGCGAATTGCCAGCGAGTGATTTTATTATTACCTATACCAGTGCAACCACCGTTGAAATTCAGGCAATCGATAACAAAGGCGAACCTATTGGCACTGCGTCAACAGCCAATGTAACGGCAGGAGTGATTGACTCATCAACCATCACTGGCGGTGAGGCATTTGGCTTACAGCTTAATGTATCAGGCACAGCAAATACTGGTGACCAATTTATGGTGAAGCTAAATTCACAAGCTGCAACGACCCTAGAGCTTGCAACTGAGCGCCCTGAAGACCTAGCGTTAGCATCACCTATTCGAACTGCGAACGATATCAATAATACCAGCGATGCAAGTATTTCTGCTGGCACAGTGTCTGATATTGATAACTCAACGGGGATCACGGTTGGTCCACCACCGAGTTTGGCGAATGGTGATATCACACTCGTGAAAACGGCGAATGCTAACGAATATCAAATCACAGACGGCAACGGTACATCGACGTTTACCATAACACCGCCTGCTGAGAATATTCTTGCTCAAGCTGGGGCACCTTATGATACCTACGGTTTTGACTTCAATATTGAAGGCTCACCTGCAACAGGGGACACCTTCACACTTGAGTTTAACACCGGGGGTTTTGATGATAACCGCAATGGCTTGCTATTAGCTAATTTACAAAACGGTGAGCTAGTGCGTCAAAATGTTGAAGCAAGTAGTACTGCTGATAATCATAAAACCTTTAATCAAGCTTATTCGGCCATTGTCACTGATATTGGTGTTGTGACCAGTCAAGCTCAAACCAATGGTGCGGCTTTTACAGCATTGGCTGATCAGTCTGAAGCTTGGTATGAATCGCTATCAGGTGTAAACCTTGATGAAGAAGCTGCTAACTTACTTCGTTTTCAACAATCGTATGCAGCATCAGCACAGGTACTTGCAACAGCACGTACTATTTTTGACACTTTATTAAGTGCGGCGAGGTAATTATGCGTATTTCAAATAACATGATGTATAAGAATAACCTTAATTCTATTCTTAACTCACAGCAAAATGTTAATAAGGCACAAGAACAGGTTAATACTCAAAAGCGCGTATTAACTGCTGCTGATGACCCTTCTGCCACGGCTCGGGCTTTACTTTATAACGATCGCATTCAAGGCAACGAGCAGTTCACAAAAAATATCACTATGTTGAATAGCCGTTTAACGACAGAAGAAAGTGTACTGCAAAATATTAAAGGTGCACTTGAGTCTGCGTATACGTTATCTATTCAAGCAGGTAATGGTGCCTATAGTGATATCGACCGTGAAGGGATCGCTGAAGAAGTTAAGGCACTGCAAAGCACTGTACTTGATCTAATGAATGCAAAGACCGAAGACGGTAAGTTTATCTTTTCGGGCTATCAAGATAACACTCCTTCTTATAGTTACAATAGTACGTCTGGTCGCTATGAATATGGTGGCGATCAGGGGCAACATAAAATCAAAGTGGCTGAAGGTGTAGAAATCAAATCAAGTGACAATGGTTTTGATACGTTCGAAAAAGTAAATGCACGTCTAAATGTGGCCTCAAACGACGGCACTGTTTCAGGCGGTATTACAAGCTCAAAAATTTATGTTACTGAGCAAGCAGATTTCGATAAATTCCACCAAGCTAATTACAACGCTGATCCTGCTGCGGCTGCAAATGCCAATACATTAAGCTTTATTACCACTACAGGTACACCTAATACTTATGTGGTACAACAAGCGGGTGTAACAATTGACAGCGGCAGCTTTGAAAACGGTAAAATCGAATATCAAGGTATGGAAATTTCTGTTTCGCCTGTTGCAAACGGCCAAATCGATGTAGACCTTGAAGCACCACAAAAAGAAAATGCGTTAAATACCTTGGACGATCTGATTGCAGGACTCACAAATCCTAATTTAACCCAAGATGAGTTTGATCAGGTTTTAGCGGATGCCATTGTACAACTCGATAATGCCAAAAATCAGGTTTCTCTTGTTCAGGCTGGCTTAGGTGGTCGGTTAAATACGGCCAAGAAAATCGAACAATCTAATAGTGACTTAGATACCAGTAATAAAGCAGCAAAAGCGGAACTCGTTGAGCTTGATATGGCTGAAGCGATTACTGAACTGACCAAACAAGAAACATCACTGCAAGCTGCACAAGCAACATTTGGCCGTTTGGCTAACCTATCATTATTTGATTACTTATAATTTATCTAGGTTAAGCTCATTTTATGAGCTTAACCTATAAAACCGACCTTAAGCTTTCCACTTAAACAGCTGTTTTAACGCACTCTTTGTCGCGTTTTGAGCTTCAGCAATACTTCACAGTAACGATTTTAATGACAACCAGAAGCTATGTTTAGTTAAAAATATTAAATATTTTTCATTTAAATACAGTGTGTTAAATAAAAAATGAAAAATTGTTTAAAAATTCACTAAAGGATTTTTTGAGCGGACCGATAACTTAATTAACCAAGCAGAGTAACAAATAACAGTTACCGCTTAATTAGAGTAAGTTTGAGAGTAAATGATAAGTTTACTTCGGGAGAAATATCATGGCACTTTATGTAAATACAAATGTTAGTTCATTAAACGCTCAAAGACAATTAATGAATTCTGGTAACTCACTTGATACTTCATTCAAGCGTTTATCATCAGGTCTTCGTATCAACAGCGCAGCTGACGATGCGGCTGGTCTACAAATTTCTGACCGTTTAACATCACAAATCAACGGTCTTAACCAAGGTAACCGTAACGCGAACGACGGTATCTCTTTAGCGCAAACAGCTGAAGGTGCACTAGACGAAGTAACATCAATGTTCCAACGTATTCGTACTCTTGCACAACAAGCGTCGAATGGTTCAAACACTGATGAAGACCGTTTAGCGATTCAAGAAGAGATTCGTTCATTATCAGCAGAGGTTAACCGTGTAGCTGAAGATACAACATTCGGTGGTCAAAACCTTCTTGATGGTACTTATGATGCTAAATTCCAAGTTGGTGCTGATGCAGTTCAAACTATCGGCTTCAGTATGCAAAACGTAGGTGGTACAGCTGCGACAAACAGTATCTCTACAAATGGCGGTTTCACGTTATCTGGTATTGCTGGTGTAGCGAGTGCTGTAGGCGGAAAAGGTTTAACAACGCTAGCGGCTGGTGTATCTGATATCTCTGGTTCTGCAATCGGTGCAACAAGTGACTTCCAAACTAAGTTCAGAGAAACATCTATCAGTGTGTCATCTCAAACAAATGCACAATACGTGTTAGCTGGTATGGATGCGATGATTGCGGTAGTTGATAAAAAGCGTGCAGAGCTAGGTGCGGTTCAAAACCGTTTCCAATCAACAATTCGTAACCAAGCTAATATCTCTGAAAACTTAAGTGCAGCTCAGTCTCGTATTAAAGATACAGACTTCGCGACTGAAACAGCTAACTTAACTAAGATGCAAATCTTACAACAAGCTAGCCAAACAATCTTGAGTCAAGCTAACCAACGTCCTCAAGCGGCATTAAGCTTACTAGGTTAATAGTTGGGAATTTGAGTTAAAGTGAAGTCAAAACTTTGACTTAAAGAAAAGCGCCTTTGTCTAATGGGGTATTAACAAAGGCGCTAAGATAGGATTATAAAGCGGAGGCGCTCAAAATCCTGACAGTAGTGTTCTAACATTTGTAAGAACATAAAATATAAAGCACAGATTATGCCATAATTTGTGTTATTAAACCCACTCTTAAACTTATCTCTCTTAAGGCTCCTAAATGGAGCCTTTTTTCATTCCTTTTTTAATCTTAATTAATAGTTGGCCTATTAATTGCTCTATTTACTTCAAGTTAATTAACTAACAAGCAAAGTGGCAGTTTTTTGCCCCAGGCGACTTAGATTTGCCGCTGTAAGGGTCACTTTGTCAAATTCACTTTTAAATAAGTGACTTTACTTTGACAGATAAGAAGAGAGTTTATTATGGCTTTATATGTAAATACTAATGTTAGTGCATTAAACGCACAAAGACAGTTGGATAGAACAGGTGGCGATTTAGATACCTCGTTTAAACGCCTTTCATCAGGCTTACGTATTAATAGTGCAGCAGATGATGCGGCTGGTTTACAAATTTCTGACCGTCTACAATCACAAATTTTGGGTTTGAATCAAGGTAACCGAAATGCGAATGATGGTATTTCACTTGCTCAAACAGCTGAAGGTGCATTAGATGAAATTACATCGACTTTTCAGCGTATCAGAACTCTAGCTCAACAAGCCGCTAACGGCTCGAATACTGATGAAGATAGACTGGCAATCCAAGAAGAGATCCGTCAACTGTCTGCAGAAGTAAACCGAATTTCAACCGATACTACTTTCGGTGGTCAAAACTTATTAGATGGTACTTATAAAGCTAGCTTCCAAGTAGGTGCTGACGCTGTTCAGGTTATTGGCTTTAGTATGCAAAATGTTGGCAGTACAGCGGCTACAAACAGCGTTTCAGCGAATGGTGGCTTCACTATGTCTGGTATCGCGGGCATTGCTTCAGCTGTTGGTGGTAAAGGTTTAACAACACTTGCTGCAGGTGTATCAGAAATTGCTGGTTCAGCTATCGGTGCTACAAGTGATTTCGCGACCAAATTTACAGAAACAGGTATTAGTGTATCTTCACAGACTAATGCACAGTATGTTTTAGCGGGTATGGATGCGATGATTGCGGTCGTTGATAAGAAGCGTGCAGAGCTAGGTGCTGTGCAAAACCGTTTCCAATCAACAATTCGTAACCAGTCAAATATTTCAGAAAACTTATCTGCTGCAAAATCACGAATTAAAGATGCTGACTTTGCTTTAGAAACAGCTAATTTGACTAAAAACCAAATTTTACAACAAGCAAGCCAAACAATTTTAGGTCAAGCAAATCAACGACCTCAAGCGGCTTTAAGCTTGTTACAAGGCTAAAATTAAAAATTAGTTAAAAAAATTTACAAATAAAGCTAAAGCTTTCGCTTTATCGTCCGATAAACGAGTTAGAGAACTATCAATCTAGGACTCTAAGTCGGTTAAACAGCAGGGTAGGGGTATCCCGCTGTTTAGCTATAAAATGATAAAGCGGAGGCTAATATGGCTTTATATGTAAACACTAATGTGAGTTCTTTGAACGCACAAAGACAGTTAAGTAAATCAGGTACTTCACTTGATACTTCTTTCCAACGCCTTTCATCAGGCTTACGTATTAATAGTGCAAAAGACGATGCTGCAGGTATGCAGATCGCTAACCG
>Ga0066376_10005208_pt1 | contig 11104 bp, 18 predicted proteins | sample Knorr_S15_td_Bot_FD_77009 | JGI IMG/M metagenome (GOLD analysis project Ga0066376, IMG submission 77009) | Marine microbial communities from Southern Atlantic Ocean transect - Knorr_S15_td_Bottom_ad_5009_LV_A | ecosystem: Environmental > Aquatic > Marine > Oceanic | place: Southern Atlantic... | reverse complement strand
TGAAGTGGATGCCCCTGCCAGAAGTCCCCCGTAGCTGGTAAGAAAACCGGTGTCGGCTTCACGGTGGTCGGTCGACGGGTCCCAAGACGCCCGAAGGCAAGGCCGCCGCCGCTCCCCGTCATCGACGGTCGCCTATGACTGGCAGAACCCTTTCCCGATATGCCTGAGCAACATCATTCCTCCAATACAGGCATATGTAAAGTCGTGTCAAGGAGCCTTCCATGCCCGTCCCACTACTGCTTGTCGCCCTTTCCGCAACCGTCGCTCTTGGGCAGTCTCTGTCTCCCTCGTTCCGAGTCGGTTCGGCCGTGGTCGACGTGGACATCACGCAGGATGGCCGCCTTCTTGCCGTGTCTATGACGACGGGACTTCAACTCTTCGACGGCGCCACTTTGACTCCCCTCGAGGCCCAGTAGTGAATACGTCTCCTTCCCGGCGATCCAGGCGCTGCCGGACGACGTCCTGCTCTGCATGTGCCGGCACGGATCGGCACGCGAGAGCGACGACGGGGTGGTGAGGATTCAGCGCTCGACGGACGGCGGAGTCAACTGGGACCCCGCAGGGGAATTGCCCGAGCCAGCCGGAGCCGGAGACGGCAGCCGACTGCCCGGAGGGTTCGGCGTGACGCCCGGGGGCGAGACGCTGGCGTGGGCGCGTTACGCACCCGGGCGGAACGGGGAATCGGGCCAGCTGGTGTGGCGCTCCGGCGATGGCGGTCTCACGTGGTCAGAGCCAGCGCGCGTCGACACGGCTCCTTTCGAGGGCATCGGCGTGGGCGGCAACCTGGTGACCCTGGCTGACGGCACCATGGTGTCGGCTTCAGAGTGGGGGGGAGAGGCGTCCGGTGACGAAAAACCGGACTGGGCCGCTCTGATCAGCCGCTCGTCGGACGGGGGCCGGACCTGGGATGCATGGCGGCGGGTACAGGGGCCGAAGGACGGCGTCTACTACTTCGACATGCACATCGCCGGACTGGCGGACGGTCGTCTGCTGGCGGTGTACTGGACGCACGACATGGGGAGAGATCAGGGCGTCAACGTCCACACGGCGTGGTCATCGGATGGCGGCGAGACGTGGACGGAGCCTCGAGACGCCGGCTTCTGGGGGCAGGTGACGGATGTGACCTGCCTGGCCAGCGGCAGGGTCGTCGCCGTCACCAACCACCGTCGCGAACCCATGGGCGTGCGCGCGCTGCTGTCGGAGGATGGTGGCGGCAGCTTCCCCGAAGAGAACCACGTAGAGCTCTGGGGTGTCGAGCCGGCCCGGGTTCGAAGCGCCCCGGTCCTGTCCAAGCGGCGGGATGTGGTCGAGGACGCGCTGGATTCCTACCACTTTTTCACCTTCGGGACACCCACGGTAACACAGTTGTCCGACGGGACCATCGTCGCGGCTTTTTACGTGACTGAAGAACATGTGACGTATGTGCGTTGCTGCCGTATTAGGGAGATCGACTGAGGGAGATGCGGGCGGGATCTACCGATAGAGATTTCGAGGGAGAGGCAATGACACGAGCCAACGTACTGCTGATCTACGCCGATCACTTTCCCGGACCGCTCATGGGAATCGCGGGTCACGAGCGTATCCCTTACGCCCACACTGAACCAGCTGGCGGCCAACGGCGTCCACTACACCCAGGCGTACACGGCCACGCCGACCTGCATCCCGGCGCGGCGCGCTCTCATGACGGGGACCACGGCAAAGACGCACGGCGACCGCGTCTTTAAGGAGCATCTGGAGATGGACCCGGCCCTGCCGACCATGCCCCAGGTTTTTCGCGATGCTGGGTACCAGGCCTTTGCGGTGGGCAAGCTTCACGTGTACCCCCAGCGCGATCGCATCGGCTTCGACGAGGTAATCCTCTGCGAGGAGGGGCGACACCACCTCGGCGGCGATGAGGACGACTTCGAGCGCTTCCTTAAAGCAGAAGGGTACGCCGGTCAGGAACTGACCCACGCCATGGGCAACAATGTGTACGACACGCGGCCGTGGCACCTGCCCGAGCACTGCCACCCGACCAATTGGACGGTGCGCGAGATGTGCCGCGTCATCCAGCGCCGGGACCCCACGCGGCCACCGCCAGTGCTGTAGGAGGCGGGTCGTTTCTGGGGTCACCTGCCAGAGATTCGGGGACAAGTCACGCCATGCGTTCACGTGACTGCGAACTTCATTGATGATCGGTGTCGGGTCGTACTGCTGCTCCTCTGACGAGAGTCCCTTTCCCTCGTTGAAGACCAGGTGCTGCTGATCGGCGCCCTTCTTCTGTCTCTTCTTGGGCTTGGGAACGGGCGTGATGAACTCGGCACGGCGGCGCGTTTCTACGATCTGCTGCGTGGGCTGACCCTCCTTGTCGAGTTCCCAATGCCGTTTGGGATGCTCGTAGGGAGAGTTCAGGATGGGGTGGTCGAAGAAAGGATTAGGCTCGTGGTCGCTCACATGTCCTCCGCCGCGAGGTGGCGTCTTTCAGGTCGGGAAGGGGCAGCCGGACTGATGGTTGGTCTTCCAGTCGAGCCATCAATCTCCCGGCCAGTTCCGCCGCTCTGATCTGAACCAACTTGGTGATAAATACCGGAAGAAACCGGCTGTGGCGCCTTAGTGCAACTCTCAGCCAACAGGCGCGCTCCATGGCCGAAAGGCAAGCGGGTGAAGATCGGGTGAAAAACGACCGAAATGCCATGAGAAGGCACAGCGGATAATCCCGCTTAACCCGTTGTTTTTATTGGTGCCGAGGGCCCGGTTGCAATCAAAAGGACGGTCTGTGGTATCAGCTGCAACCGGCTCCAGGGGCTCTGTTTAGGCGGATTGACGCTCAAATGTCACGGTAGAATGTGCCAGAGTCCCAGGCAACCCGCGTGAAGGCCATCGGGTAGGGTTTGGCGAAGGCTTGGAACCCATTTCGCTTCTTCGACCGGATCTGGCCGCGCCGCATCCTTCCATCCATTACGGGGGTGGGATCTTCAGTTCACCGTAGGCGATGTCCCGAAATCTTGTGCACAGAATTTCTAATGGATACACGTCCCATAGCATAACACCACTGTATGCATTGATCCTTCTCATCAGGCGGCGGATGGGCGAATCGCTCGCCACCTTCTCACGCACGAATAGGCTCTGCGATCCGTTGTATGATTCATCCAGCAGAATCAGCAGGCCCGCAAGCCCATCCCAGCTCGTCGAAATTCCGGTCCGGTCCAGAATGTTTTGTCTCACGTCGTCCCTGTATAGCAACACTCTGAGCACATGCTCTGCCGTTAGGTCAATTCGGGTCGAGACGTTTTCGGCAACGTAACCCATCCACCAAGCCTGGCCACGCCGTTGTCCCGCATCAACTCTCGCGAGCCGGACCCAAAGAAATGATTCCGGACGTCCCTTGCTGTCGGAGTTCCGTCTATCCAGCGCGAACGCACATAGGAATTCATACCAAAATGGCACAAATGGACCCAGACACGAAAATCGGCCGCTTGTTCGGGGGTGAGACCCTTCAGGGCAGCGTACACGGTAAGAGAGTTTTCCGGATCATAGTCGTCCGTCGCATCCTTCTCCCGCACTTTCGCGAGCATGCCTTCATCGATTTCGATTCCTTCGGCAACATGCTCGAACCCCGCCCCTCAATAAGCACGCCAATCGAAGCTAATTCCGTAGTTGCCAAGATTCGCATTCTGATTGACGATAAGTCGGTCGAGGCTTTCCTGCGTAAGGTATTTGAGAGTCTGACCATGTTCCTCCTGGCCTATATTTCGGGAAAACTCAAACGACCCATGGGGCCATCCAGAATCTGCTGAGCTATCAAGAGACATTCTGAATCCTCGATATTTTCAATGTCCCGACCCAGTTCTTCAAGGCGTAGCTGGAAGCTTCTATACCAGTCGAAATCCTGATATGATTCATGTTCGTGGGCCAGATTTGAAAGCACCTGAATTAATGCTGGCAATACAATCGCCGAGATAACATACGCGAAGAATTTTGGATCATTTAGCGCGGCATCAACCCTCTTCTTGTCGCTCTCCTTGACAAGGATATGGACGAAATCCTGGTTGAGGGTCATGTCGAACAATCCGCTTCGTGGCGGGATGAACATGTCCTCAGGCACGAGAAACTTGAATATAGATCCGAAGTGGCGATGCGGCTGATCCCCGAATCTGAATTTCGGTTCTTCGACGGCCAGGATGCAGCCTGTTTCGATATCAAAATGCCGCCCACCGTACTCCGAATTGAAGTTCGAGCTGAAAAAATCGGGGACAGCATTGGTCGCAATAACAAACGGAAAGAGCTCGATTCTTCCCCTGAGTTGCCCGTGGCCGAGATTCTCGGCCAGCTTCACTTGTTTGGTGCAGAATACGCGGCGGTAATGGGTTCTTGGGCATTTCAGAAGGACAGCGTACTGGGCGGAGCCTTGCTCAATGAGTTCAAGAATTGCCGGTTCACTTAATTCAAAATCTACATCGAGCGACACGGAGGATTCTTCCGGAGACAAGCTCACTACGGCCTGGAAATCTGCGCCTTCGTAGTCATCGGAATAGCCCGATAAAACTGGATGGGGGAAGGATTTCCTTTCATCCCCTGAGTCCGGTCAGCACCGCTGCCTGCATCCAGCTCGACGCCTGCATCCCAAATATCGCCCTGCAGGAGTACACGGGTGAGGCCGAGGCCCCCAAGAGCGAACTGCTGGTCAAGCCTTTGCAACTGGAAGCCGGGTATTTGACGGTGCCCACGGCGCCGGGCCTCGGTATAGAACTCAACGAGGAAGCGCTGACCCGCCACCCCATACAGGACAAGGTCCTCGAAACGCCTATCGGCTACGACGGCTCGGTCCAGGACCGTTAGGAGCTCCTATGGAATTCAGGTAGCACTAACAACGGCACAGCGCGATTTTGTTGACAGCCAGGGCTACTTATCGTCCGCCGCGCGCTCGACGAGGAAAGAGTGGCTCAGATTACGTCCGCGGCCAATCGCCTGATGGACGGTTTCGAATACGAGGGATATTACCAGCACCGCCGTGACCGTCTGGTCCCGGAACCGGCCCTGGCACAACTCGCGTTGTGCTTTGCCTCAGGTGGGTTTCCCCTGCATGCGGCCATCTGCGTGGAAGCCGCGCACCGGGTCCAGCTGTGAAGTCCGTGTGGTCGGACGGTACGAAACAAATCGTCCTGCCCTTCGAAGAGCTGCTGGAGAAACAGGCGGCTGGGCGCACGAGTGAGGGTGAGCCGGCCCCCGCCCAGCGCCGTCACCGACTGGCATGGGCGGTGCTTCTGGCGAGAGTAATACGGCCGTGTAGCGGCCGTGCTGTGGCGCTTATGCCCGTGTTCTCTGATGTGCGCAACGAGGCGCCCCGTTCCGCACCCGAAGGCGCGAAAAGCGGTTGCGCAACCGTTCGTTCAGACAGCTCCGTGCTTGACACCCTATCGATAATGCCCCTTTATCCTCAATAACCGTTCGTCCTCGAACGGCGTCGGGCTACCGCCCAAACCGCAACCGCTGACCCCACTTGGGGCACCCCCGCCGCCGGACTGGGACTTCGCCGTATAATTCCATACTCGACGTTGCATCATGATCAGGTTTTTTTGAGGAAGACATGGTTAAACTTTTTATATCATTCGCAACTGAGGAATTTGTTACCCCCGCTCACAGCGAGATCTTAATTAGAATTGCGTCTATTCTTTCTGAGAGATATATAACCGGAAGCTTTCATCTGACCGGTGAATTCGCCAGAAACCTGTGGAACAATCAGCGTTCCGACGTTATTGAGGCTTTGCGCCAGCATGAGATTGGCTATCACAGCAATACCCATGGCGCATATCCTTTTATCGGGGGCATATGCGAAAATAGTTCATGGGATTCCACCGTGGAAAAACTCATGCGTACAGAAGCCAAAGGTATTTTGGACATCGAAAATATCTTTGGCAAGCGACCAACTTATTATGTCACTGAATTCACCAAAGCTCCACAACTCATTTACGCATTGCGTTCTCTGGGAATTGATTTACTGGGATTCTCTGGCCTTCCAGAAAATGATAAAGTGCCTTTCTGCTGGTATACCGGATCAATATGTTACACCGGTCCGATGATGGGCGTGGAATCTCCGCCGCACACAGACCGTTTACAGAAAATGAAAAATAAATTTGACACCCTATATAAACAGCAAGAAGCCAAAGGTTCAAACGGAGTAATTAAGCTTTTTAATCATCCCTACAAGTTTGCATATAATAATAATATCGCCTCCTGGGTGTCTAAGAATGAAATTTATAAGAGCTACAATATTAACTCCCCATGGATTGTGCCGCAGGAATCTCTATATTCCGAAAAAATCACCACCCGTTTATTCAGCGAATTCGAATGTTTACTTGATTATATTCTGGACAAAGGCGACACCGAGTTTTTTTCAACCTCCCAGATCGCCTTGCCATACAGGAAAAAGCGACCGCGTTTTGTCGGTCGTGAAGCATTCTCTGAACTACTTCAGCAAATTGGCAAAAACATTATTTGGTTGAGAAGCGGCCAAATGATTTTCTCGCCAGCCGAAATTTTCGCGTTAATGACCTATGCGCTGAAATATTTTTCTAATTACCGTAAGCTTCCGGAATCACTGCCTTTGCGCGATCCCTTAGGCCCAACTCTTGAATCGCGCTGCTTAAATGAAGCCGTGAGTATACCCATTGAGGCTATTATGAGAAATATTGCTGATATTGACCGAGAGTTTGAGTTTTCCCAGCAGTCGCCTTGCGAAATTGGGTTTTCAGACGCTAAGATTCCTCTATCGTCTGCGTATTTTGCATTCGCCAGGATGCTGCAAAATCCAATTCCAGATTCCGGCAATGTAACTTTTCAACCAACCGAGCCTTTGCCAGAAATAGCATCAAGCGCCTATTTTGACGCGCAGTCGTGGACTAAAGAATCTTATCCCGCCGGCTTTACCGGGAGAAATATCTGTACTCATTGCCGACTTCAAAGTTGGACCTATAAACCTGCGTGGTAGGCCAAGAGGCACAGCCCCAGCCGTTCATCTGCCTGCGAATACGTCCAGAACCAGATCGTGAGATGACTCAAGCGCTGCAGCAAGTTTTCGCCAGACGCCCTTGACTATGTGGCCTCGAGGGATCGAAGGGCGCAGAGCCTCGGGCATTTGCTCGACCGCCTGCGAGCGATGAATTCGCGCAAACGACCGGCTCTCACCGTTTGTTCGGCCGCAGGAGATGACCGCGTTCCCCAATCAGTCCTCGAGACCCTTTCGGCACGACGAAACGATCGTCCGGTTTCTCTCGGGGAACGGCTAGCCAATAGTTATCGGTCGCCAATACGAGGTTGACGATGAAGTTTGACGAAGTCCGATACCAGGACCTCAGGACATAACAGTGAGATTGAGCGCCGCGCAGGTGGAAGAATACCGGGATCGGGACTCCTGATTGTCGACTAGCCTGTATTCTCACTGAGACCAGCACCTTGGCTGCAGAGGAGCAACAAGAGGCCTCCATGATGGCCAAACTGCTCGAGGCGATCGGCACCGACGGCAATACCTTGTGCCAATGCTCACGATGGAGTACGGACCGTCACCCTCTGCAACGACGACGCGGTTCGCAGCGGCGGACCCCAGATCGTAGAGCACTAGGCTGAATTCGGTGCGATCGACGGCACCGCGTGCAGGATTTCCCACGCGCTGATTCTGGCTTATTTTACGGATGCGGATCGCCGCAGGCTAAATCGCGATCTGTGCGTTGAAATGAAGAAATTTGCGCGGGCGATGTGCACGGTCCGCTGCGCAGACCATTGTATAGCTAGTTAGACGCGGCAGCAGCGGCGGCGCGGGTGCCGACTAACGCAGACGGAGTATAGCGATATGGCCAGCCAGAAAGAGATGGACCAATACCGCGATCAGGGCTATTTGATCGCGGACGATGCAGTCGAGCAGGACTTACTGAAGGAATTGGTGGCAGCGGCGTCCAGGGTGGTCGCCAAGGTGCGTTCGGGGGAGGTGGTGGACGACGAAGGAGGAGTGCGCACCGGTGGGGAAGGGAAAGAACCGCAGTTTGTCAGCGGGCTTATCGCGCCGGAATTCGGCGAGCCCGCGTTCGCGGAGTATCTGGGTTCCGAACCGCTCGTCCGCTATCTGCGTCCTTTCCTCGGCGATGAACTGCGCCTGGGATGGGTGCATCTCTGTGCGATAGCAGGCGACTACCAGTGCGGATGGCACCGGGATATCGGCGGCCACGATCGGGACGGCAGCTACGAGGTGGAGATGGAGATTCTCGCTCATCACCGCAAGAACTTAGTGAAATGGCATATGGCGCTGGTCGACGATCCCTGCTTGTGGGTCGTGCCCGGCAGTCATCGGCGCTATCGCACCGAACGCGAGCGCGAGTGTCTGCTAAAAGATACGCAAGGAGAGATCCCGGGTGCCAAGCAGATCGTCTTGAAGAGCGGACAAACGGTCTTCTGGAACGGAAACGGGATTCATCGCGGTCTGAAGCCGGAGGGGGCCGGAGAGCGTTCGACCCTGATGGGCGGGCTGGTCGACCATCGGACCGAGTACGATGAGGGCGAAAAGGGCGATCAGCAATGGCTTATGGCCGAGAATATCGGCGAACATCTGCCGCAAAGCACCCGGCGCTACTACGACAACTGGCGCTCGCTCGCCGAGTCGCGGATGGCGGCTCAACAAAGCGGATAACGCCGCTACAGGTGTATTGCGGGTGGGTGGGGCCGCCCGACACTCGGTCCCTGGGTGTGCCTCTCCGCGTACTCGAGCGGCCTTGGAACCCATCCACTGGGCCCTTGGTGGAGCCCTGGAAAAATCCGTACAATCGTAGGCGAGACTGCGAAATCCGTCGCGCGTCACCTCGGACCTCCTGAGAGGCTCAGGGAGGCCTGACGCGGCTGGAGACATCCTCTACGTCAGCGAAATGGCCTCGCAGGTTTATTCAGCTCCTCGATCAGCTGCGCCTTGGTCTTGTTCTGGTCATTCATAGCGGGGGCCGAGCGTCGGAAGAAGATGGAAGGCCGGTAGGATCGGGCCTACCCAAGCTGCCGATAGACAGCGCTACGAGTCGTCAGCCCTGCAGGCGTACGCGGCGCTGACGACGAGTGCCGCGCGGGGCGCCGTCAGAGATGTGGCGCCGGTGCGGCGCTCTTCCCGATGATGGTGTGCGAGAAGGGACGGCCGACATGAAACTGATGGACCACCTGCACTGGGAAGATATTGACGACGAGAATTTGGACTTTTTCAAGGCCATCGGGGTGGACTGCCTGCTGGCGCACCTGCCGGGTGAGCTCGCCGACGGACGCGATCCTACCGACGAGATGGGACGGGTGAAGGACCTCGTCGAGGCACACGGCCTGGAGCTGTACGCCATCCACTCGCACCAGGTGCCACGAGAGAGAATCATTCACGGGCAGCCGGGGAGGGAGGAGGAGCTGGCCAACTGGGCGAAGGTGATCCGCGCCATTGGCGCGGTCGGGGTGCCGGCGACGGCGACCACTTTCTACGCCATCGGGCACTTTCGCACAGAGCCGACCACCGGCCGCGGTGGGGCCACGTACTGCACCTGGAACTTCGAAGAGTACAGCAAAGATCCTCCCAAGTTTCCAGGTCTGGAGCTCTCGGAGAAGCGGCTGTGGGAAAATATGGCGTGGTGGGCGGAACGCATCGTGCCGGTGGCGGAGGAGGCGGGGGTGAGGATCGCCCTGCACCCGGACGATCCACCGACGCCCGAGCCCCTGGGGGGGCTGCCCGCATCGTCGTCAGTATCGATAATTACCAGCGCATCTTCGACATCAAACCGAGTCCGGCGCTGGGTATGCTGTTCTGCCAGGGGTGCGTGTCGGAGATGGGGGAGGATGTAAGGCAGTCTATTCGGTACATGGCTGAGCGCGACAAAATCGTCTTCGTCCACTTCCGCAACATACGGGGGACGTGCGCAAGCTTCCAGGAGGTCTTCATCGACGAAGGGCAGGAAGACATGATCGAGGCGATGAAGGTCTATCGGGACGCGGGGTACACCGGGCCGTTCATGATGGACCACACCCCCGGCGTTCCCCACAAGGGCGGCGAGTGGGCGGGCAGGGCGTATGCCAACGGGTACATCCGCGCGCTGCTGCAGATGGCGTATGTGAAGGGGATGTAGCGAGCGCACCCCGATGGGGCCAAGAGCAAACCTGACCCATCATCCCGCTGTCTACACCGCACCTGCCTGGTCTCCCGATGGGCTGGCCTTCACCTCGCGGCGGGACGGCAATTCTGAAATCTACGTGATCGGCGCGGACGGTGCAGATCCAGTGAATCTGACCTGACGGGCGAGCGAGATCGGCTTCCGGTAGATCTCCAGGAAGCGCTCCTCGTCCTCGGTGAGGGGACCGTCCCCGGACGCGCGGCAGTTCTCCAACACCTCCTCCTCCGAGTTCATCGCCGGAAGGACCGTGGAGACCATGTCGAACTGGAGGAGGTACTTGACGGCCAGGTTGCCCAGGCTCATCCCGGCTGGACCAGTTCGGCGAGCTTCTCGGCCGGTGGCTGCAGCTTGTAGATGTAGCCGCTCTCCTGATCGGTCGCCGCCATCGGCTTCATGGCAATGACGCCCAGGTCCGCCTGCTGGAGCAGGGGCGCCAGTTCCCGTTCCGGAAGCACCGCCCGCGGGGCGCAGAAGGACGCCGGCACCATAACGTACTCCACCACATCGCCGAAGCGCCACAGGCCTTCGTGCACATGCTCCGGAAGGAAGTTACTCAGTCCCCTTTGAGGCCATAGAGCAAATCCGCCGTTTTACCAAGAATCCATTCTTTATCCTCTACAGCAAGAAAATCTATCTCTTCTTCGATCACGCGAAAACCGACGGCCTCGCCGCGCTGCGAGTCCTCCGGGAATCCGGTGCATCCCAGCATGCGTGCGGCTCCAAAAGCCTCGTGCACGGCTTTCGCGAAGACATCGAGCGCTGTATCCCTTTCTATGCCGGCATCGCCGCCTTGAAGGAGCAGGGGGACCAGTTCCAATGGGGCGGACCCCCACCTCTGCGCTGACCGCAATTTCCCCACGGAGGACGGCAAGGCCCACTTCATCCCTGCGCGACCCGTCAGGGCGGGGACCACGAACGAGCGCCCCTTCCTCCTCGCCACCCGACGCGGC